>Ga0209826_1000513_pt1 | contig 27679 bp, 25 predicted proteins | sample GOMGulsemesocosm_5_FD_184637 | JGI IMG/M metagenome (GOLD analysis project Ga0209826, IMG submission 184637) | Methane-oxidizing microbial communities from mesocosms in the Gulf of Mexico - GOM15C Gulf of Mexico (SPAdes) (version 2) | ecosystem: Environmental > Aquatic > Marine > Cold seeps... | reverse complement strand
CATGCGTATGCCGCTCACTATCTGGGGAATTTTTACGGCAACTGTGCTTGCCCTCTTCGCATTTCCCGCGCTTTTTGTGGCGTCCCTTATGATGATGTTTGATAAAATTCTGGAAACCAGTTTCTTCATGCCAGCCATGATCGAATTTGGAGAGAGAATGAGCTATGGCGGTGGCAGTCCAATCTTGTTCCAGCATTTATTCTGGTTCTTTGGTCACCCGGAAGTTTACATCGTTGCCCTTCCCGCCTTTGGCGTTGTCTCAGACTTGATCGCGATCCATGCTCGCAAGAATATTTTTGGGTATCGTATGATGGTGTGGGCCATAGTCGCCATTGGTGGCCTCGCCTTTGTTGTTTGGGCCCATCATATGTATGTCAGCGGAATGAACCCCTATTTCGGCTTTTTCTTTGCCACCACAACGTTGATCATTGCGATACCAACGGCCTTGAAGGTTTATAACTGGGTCCTAACGCTTTGGCGGGGAAGTATACATCTGACCTTACCAATGCTTTTTTCGCTTGGCTTTATCCTGACATTCGTCAATGGCGGTATTACGGGTTTATTCCTTGGAAATGTTATTATCGACGTTCCCTTATCCGATACCATGTTCGTTGTTGCTCATTTCCATATGGTTATGGGGGTTGCACCGATTATGGTTATTTTTGGCGCCATCTATCATTGGTACCCCTTGATTACCGGCCGTATGATGAATAATGGTATGGGTCAGTTCCATTTCTGGGTGACCTTCCTTGGCGCCTATGCCATTTATTTCCCCATGCATTATTTAGGGTTTATTGGCGTTCCTCGCCGGTATTTCGAGCTGGGGGAGACATCCTTCATTCCAGACTCCGCCCATGACTTAAACGCGTTTATCACAATCGCCGCTCTTGTTGTTGGCTTTGCCCAACTGGTCTTCCTTTTCAACCTGTATTGGAGCCGTCGCAGTGGCGTGGTTTCGGAACGCAACCCTTGGAAGGCAACCACACTGGAATGGCAAACAGAACATATGCCGCCTACCCATGGTAATTTTGGCAAGGAGCTCCCCGTCGTCTATCGCTGGGCTTATGACTATAGTGTTCCCGGCGCAGAAAGTGACTTTGTTCCGCAAAATATGGCAACAAAAGATATCAAACTTGCGGAAGGCATGACAGCCGCTGATTTAAAGGCAGAAAAAACATGAGTTTCTTTAGCCAAATTGCATCCAAACCATGGACAGATGAACAAATCGAAGTAGACAACCATTTTACGGGTCACACTTTTTCCCTGCCTAAAGCCATGCTTGCTTTGCGAGTTTTGATTGTCGTTGTTACGATGTTTTTTACGCTTCTCACCATCGCCTATTCAGGACGCATGACCTTTGAAGATTGGTTATCGCTCCCTGAGCCTGGCTTACTCTGGCTTAATACAGCCATGCTATTTGTCAGTAGTTTTGTTTTCCGGTGGACGAAATCAGCCACATTAAAAGGTCAAAACGGACAGGTAAAAATCGGATTATTTCTGGTCGGCATACTGGCTTTTGCCTTCCTCTTAGGACAAGTCATTGTTTGGCAACAATTGGCAAATCTTGGGCACTATGCTTCCGCAAACCCTGCCAATGGGTTCTTCTACTTAATTACAGGTATTCACGGCCTGCATCTGCTGGGCGGCCTTGTGGCTTGGGGAAGAACAACGTTTAGAGTGATGCGCGGCAAAATCACGCAAGAAAAACTCTGCTTGAGTGTGGAAATGTGCGCCCTATATTGGAGTTTCTTGCTTGTTGTATGGTTAGCGATGTTCCTGCTTTTACTTGTCACCTAATAGGAGAAGTGAAATGTCACAAACGGCGGCCCCTAAAACGACAGCGTCTGCATCTAGTCCGGGGCATATAGAATCTGCCATCAAGGATTGGAGTTCGGACCAACGTGCCTTTAAGGACGTACCTTGGGGCAAAGCGATGATGTGGCTTTTCCTGCTCAGTGACACCTTCATTTTCAGCATTTTCCTAATTTCCTATATGACAGTGCGCATGTCCACCAAAGTGGCTTGGCCAAACCCAAGTGAGGTCTTTGCTTTGGAAATTGGCGGCACACAATTTCCTCTACTGCTTATCGCAATCATGACATTTATTTTGATTAGCAGCAGTGGCACCATGGCTATGGCGGTTAAATTTGGCTATAGCAAAAACCGGAAAATCACTGCCATTTTAATGCTTGTCACGGCCCTTTTCGGGCTTTCATTTGTCGGTATGCAAGCCTTTGAATGGACAAAATTGATCCATGAAGGCGTTCGTCCGTGGGCTAACCCTTTTGGAGCCCCTCAGTTTGGTTCCATATTCTTCATGATTACCGGTTTTCACGGGTTTCATGTGTCTATCGGGGTAATCTTCCTCTTCATTGTGGCCCGAAAAGTCTGGCGAGGAGATTACGACACCGGCAAAAGGGGCTTTTTCACAAGCCGACCGGGCAATTATGAACATGTCGAAATGATGGGTTTATACTGGCATTTCGTGGATTTAGTTTGGGTCTTTATTTTCGCATTTTTCTATCTTTGGTGAAGGGAAAGTATAATGGAGAAAGACCAACCACACGGTCAAGAACATCCCATTAGTATCTATTTCTGGATTTGGGGATTGTTATTCGTCTTAAGCGCATTCTCTTATTTGGTGGATATTCTTGGTTTTGAAAGCTACACCCGTTGGACCCTTATACTGTTGTTCATGCTGGCAAAGGCAGGGTTGATTGTCTCAATTTTCATGCATATGGCGTGGGAGAAAACAGCCATTATTTACGCAATTTTATTGCCTACAGCCTTTATCTTTGTTTTCGTCATCTTAATGGCTTTGGAAGCTGAGAATACGCTTCTTAGCCGACAGATTTTCTTCTCAAGTCCCCTTTGAAAATCGTAGGCGGCGAACATACCGCCTACGCTGTCTTTTAGAGCTGTTCTTCTGTTATTTCGATAAGCTCAACGACCCCACAGAAAAGAAACGCGAGATTACAAAAGACCCTTCATTGGCTTTTAGAAGTTTCACCAGACCATAAGTGACAATTGGCTCTAATGCGACAATTGCAAGGTAGGAACTAGCAAAGGTGGCCCAAGCAACAAAAGGAGTTTCTACCTGCCCTATAAACAGCCAAAAACCAACCATTCCAGTAACACCACCATAATAGGCCGCATCGAATTTCAAAATAGAGGCCCATGAAACACGCATTTTCAGAGATCCTTCAAAGAATTTTCGCCCAAATGCATAGTGAACTGCAATGAGCGGTGTGATCAAGGATAGGGCGTTCACGGCAAGATGCGGTAAATCAGCTGGCTCGAAAAGCAAACCTTGTAACAACAACCCTAGAGCAAATCCAAACAAGGTGGGTAAGAAACCCAGCGTCATATACATGGCGGATGCGCCAACAAAATGAAGCTCTGATGGGCCAATACTCATATGGAAACTTTGCATGAAAATTGAAAAGAAAACTGCTGCGAGCAATGTCTTCACCGTTGTTGGGAAAATCGTAATTGGATTTTGGATCATTGATTTTGCGTATAGGGCGAGAACGCCAATAGCAGAAACATTCGCTGCGATCACTTTTGCCTGAGCAATATATCCGGGTTCAATATGCATCTGATAACCTTCTTGTTTTATAAGCGCGCACCCGCGCAAAAAAGCCACAGAGGAGGTATCAAACAAGCACAATCGGACACCCGACCATACTCCTTCATCGCCCTCCGCGACTACGGTTTACATGATGGCAGGTCTCCTGACTTGCGGGTCGACACGATCGCTGTTCCTTCCCGGTTTCCCAGTGGTCACTCAACGAACGCTCGCCGCCTACAGTTGCGGGGGCAGTCACGGTTAAAGACACTATCTAGCGTCCCTCCGTGTTCCCTATTAATCCCCAAGAAGTATCTTATGGGGGAACCATCACGGCCAGACTATGGTATGGAGATAAAACGCGTCAAGACAAGATGTCTTCTACTGGATGCTAATAATGACAACTAATTAGCCGAGAATGCGCCACCGAATAAAGGATCGTACCATGATTTAAATTTTAAATAGTCTTCCACTATCTTTTTCTTGTCATAAATACGAACCTGCTCCCAGACTTTGTCATAGATACCTGAGAATATAGATTTTTCTGTCCTATTTTCAGGTTCCATTGTTAGTCCTCTCAGTTGGCAATATTCTCTAGCCCGCAGCGCCAACTCCGCGTCGATTCCCATGCTCTCGGTTAAGTCAAAACAGGCAGTAAAGACACATTTTGGAAGATCACCAGCCAGATTTTCTTCCAATGAACAAGAAAGCGCTTCATAGAGCGATTTGGGTTCCCGGTTACACTGAACATCCAAATTTGTGTTCTTTTCCTTCTCCTCCACCCAAGTTCCCAAATTATCTGAAGCCAAAACCGGGATCAAAATAGGGGAAATTTCCAGTGGCGCATCCATGTGCTTAAATACCGGACTGTCATTAAAGCCATTGAAATGTTTAAAAAAGACATCATTAGCAACTTTTGTAGAAAATTTCTTGGCAGCATCAGTGAATAAAGTCTCAAAACCCGGGACTATCAGTCCTTTGCCTCCAAGAGTGATATTTGAAGGATTTACAATCTCGGTGTTTTGCTCGGTCATAATTGAGCACCGCGCCAAAATGACCTTTATTGGCGCATCCAATTCAGTTCTAAAAGCATCAGATTCCTCTTGAAACTTCCCTCCGGGTCCTATGCCTACGATCACTTCATTTTTTACAAAATTATATACCCTTTCTTTTTGGATAACCCGATGATTTTTTAACGCTTGTTCAAGGTCAGTTCGATTGAAATAGTTAAGGCTGCCATATAGCTGGAAGATCTGAAAGAATGCAGCCAAAACCATTGTTATAAACAGAGCATTATAAATCCTCCGCTTTTTCCGCATCTCGTCTGTGACTGTTTTGGACAGGTTTACAAGGGTGTTGAGTAAGACATCACTATATCCGAACGGTTTTTGTGCTTCATTGCGGATTTCATCTGAAATCTGTCTTGTGATTTCATTGGGGTTCCTGACAGCACTTTGCCAAGTCAGCAAAAGTCCAAGAAGAGCAATCACCAATTGTGCCAAAATTCCTACAATTGCTACGATCATAAACACCCCTTAGCCTTGTCAGAAGCTGCTTTTGGGTTGCACTATTTTTAAACGTTTTAATTGATTATATTACAATATCAAAATATTAAAAATTGTATAGAATAAAATTCCTTTTATTGTGCAGATGACGGAATTTTGTGGAGCCTCCCGTGATCAATTTGCGCCCCTTGCCCGTCATAATACGTCACCTCGATACGCTCAACATTAAGAAGGCGGTAAACTATTCTGTGGTCATCTGACATTTTGACAACAAGATCAGGACCCTTCCAGACTGCATTTAGGCGGATCCACTGCCCCTTTGAATTTCCCATTTTTTTATTCTTTCCAACGGCAAAAATGGCCTGCCCCCCTTCTGTATCAAGAGCTTCAACAACCAGAACATGGTTCAAGCTGTTGCCTGAGGTCCCTGCCCAAAAGCCAGAAAACTTCCTTAATGCAGTGGGCAAATTTTTATCTGCTTTTGTTATCACCAGATCATTGGGCAGTGGAACATCATCATAGGGTGAAGCATGATATCCTTGTCTCAATGTGAAATTTTCTTGTGGCTCGAAAGTAGCCTCATTTGAAATTAACTTCAGATAATTATCCAGAACATCTCCCCAGACCTGCTCATATCGATAAAGCAAATGCCCATTTTCGTTCGGTACATCAAAGGCGAAATATTGCCCAATGCCTCCAGAGGACTTATAGATTTCAAAATTCCATCGACTATGAGCCGTTGAATAATAAGGATCGTTTTTTCCATAGAGCCATAGCGTAGGCCGCTTAAAATCTGCACCTTGTAGAAACACTGTTTGATTGATACTCGGGCCACCAAGACACTTATCCGTCATCCAGCCACCAACTAGGTTTATCACCCCTTTCACTTGACTGGGATGGTGTCCCGCATAAGCAATAGAGAGTGCACCGCCCCGAGACACCCCTCCGATAAGGATGTTATTGGCATCAACCTCCGAGTAACTGGACAATACTTTAATTGCAGCCTCTATATCCTCTAATGCGCGCTCTAAACCGGTTAAGGAAAGTTCTGGAAGACATGAATAACCTTGGGTCCGATCTTTACTAAACCCCTCATCGTAAAGACCATCAGATTTCCCACGGCCACGCCGTTGCGGGAAAGCCACCATCCAGCCCTTATCGTTAAAAAACTTAGATATTGCTTTCGTCCAGAAGGTTTCTTTAAATTTTTCAGGAGAATTACCAAGCCCGGTCGAACCGTGATTGAACACTAGAAGTGGAAAAGGTCCCAGCCCGTCGGGCATAGAATACACAACTTCCAGCTTTATGCTTTGGCCATTTTCAATCAATCCAGTTTTCAAATAGCGGACTGTTCGCGCATTAGAGACAGAAGAGGCTAGAAAGACTATCAGTATACCTGACAGTACATATCTTATGAGTTTTTTACCTTGGAACCAGTTACTCAGCAAACCCATACTGACACCTCTCCATTGACTCTTGAAGAGGGTATAATACGTCACAGCACCACTCATGCGATAGTGTAAAATCACCATAAAAAAGGCGGCCCGTCTGGACCGCCTTTTAATTGATTGCAATAAAAGTTAAAGTTCGCTCAAACGCTCCGCTGCGTCTTTAAGCTTAGCCATTTTAATCTCAGCCTCGCTTAGTTTTTCGCGTTCTCCTGCAACAACCGCTTCTGGGGCGCTGCTGACAAACTTCTCATTTCCAAGCTTTTTGTTAAGACCGGTAATATAGCCGTTCAACTTACCCATTTCTTTCGTAAGGCGGGCTTTTTCAGCATCCAGATCCATCGCACCGGCCAAAGGCAGAGCAACGCTGGCACCGTCATGAACAAACTGTAGGGATCCTTTGGGAAGCTCGGCATCTACTACTTTGCTTTCCAGACGTGCCAAGCGAGAGACGACAGCCCAGTGGTCTTCTAGACGTGTTTTATGGGCATCAGATCCGTCATTAAAGATCATGGGGATTTTAGCGCCAGCCGGAACATTCATTTCACTGCGAACAGCACGAATACCCGTAATCAACCCTTGTACCCATTCCATTTCTTCAATTGCAGCGACGTCAACAGCAGTATCTGGATAGACTGGCCAGTCACTGATAATCAAATCAGCATCCCGCTCTGCGCCCAAGCCACCCCATAATTCTTCTGTTATGAACGGCATGAAAGGATGAAGGATTTTAAGGATCTGGTCTAGAATCCAAGCGGTCGTTGCTTGTGTTTCTGCTTTCGCGTCTGCGTCATCCCCTTGGAATGGGATTTTAGCCACTTCCAGATACCAGTCACAGAACACATTCCATGTGAAGGAATAGATTGCACTGGAGGCATCATTGAAACGGTAGCCGTCGCGTTTTCCTTCTAACGCTTCGCGAACCGCGGCTTCGCATTTAGCCACCTCACCAACGATCCAACGATTGATCGCAAGCTTGTTGCCAAAAGGATCAAATCCATTAGGCACACTGCATTCATTCATTTCAGCGAAACGAGCGGCATTCCAAAGTTTAGTCGTAAAGTTCCGATACCCTTCAACCCGCTGCTCAGACAAACGGACATCCCGTCCCTGCGCCGCGCTGGAGGAGAGGAAGAAACGAAGGGCATCAGCCCCATAAGTATCAATCAAGTCCAAAGGATCAACTACATTACCCTTGGATTTTGACATCTTCGCTCCATGTTCATCTCGAACAAGCGCATGGATGTATACGGTATGGAATGGTGGCTCTTCTTCCATAAAATGAAGACCCATCATCATCATCCGGGCAACCCAGAAGAAAATGATATCAAAGCCCGTGATCAAAACATCTGTCTGATAATATTTATCCAGTTCAGGCGTTTTGTCGGGCCAGCCCAAAGTTGAGAAAGGCCAAAGGGCGGAAGAAAACCACGTGTCCAGAACATCGGTATCACGGTTGAGTTCTTCATCTTTGCCATAATGAGCTTTTGCTGCTGCAATAGCCTCTTCTTCCGTGTGTTCAACGAAAATCATTCCATCAGGGCCGAACCAAGCCGGAATCCGATGACCCCACCAAAGCTGACGTGAAATACACCATGGCTGAATATTGCGCATCCAGTCGTAATAGGTATTTGACCACTTTGCCGGTACAAATTTTGTCTGTCCGCTTTCAACCGCCCGAATAGCAGGCTGCGCCATAGTGGCGGCATCCGCAAACCATTGGTCGGTCAAATAAGGCTCAATCACAACGCCAGAACGATCACCATAGGGGACCGTGTGCGGGTGATCTTCGATTTTAACCAGAAGTCCAAGCTTTTCGAACTCTGCAACAATCTTTTTACGGGCGTCGAACCTGTCCAACCCCTGATATTCAGTCGGAACCGTATCGTTCAAGCTGGCGTTGTCTGTCATGATGTTAATCACTTCAAGACCGGCGCGCTTACCAACTTCAAAGTCATTAAAATCGTGGGCTGGCGTAATTTTAACCGCGCCAGAACCTTGTTCAGGATCTGCATATTCATCAGCCACAATCGGAATACGACGTCCAACGATTGGCAAGATAACAAATTTCCCAACCAAATCCTTATACCGCTCATCCTCAGGATGAACCGCAACGCCTGTATCCCCAAGCATGGTTTCCGGCCGTGTTGTGGCAACGGTAATGTAGCGGCCTTCTTCTCCTTCAATAGGGTAGTTGAAGTGCCACATATTACCATTGACTTCACGCTGCTCTACCTCAAGGTCCGAGATTGCAGTGTGGAATTGAGGATCCCAGTTTACCAAGCGTTTATCCCGGTAAATCAGGCCTTCTTTATAAAGCTGAACGAAAACTTTCCGCACGGCTTTGGACAATCCTTCATCCATAGTGAAACGTTCACGTTTCCAGTCGCAGGATGCGCCAAGGCGGTGAAGCTGACCCATGATGGAGCCACCAGATTTCTCTTTCCACTCCCAGATCTTCTCGATGAATTTTTCACGGCCAAGGTCATGACGCGTAATACCTTGCTCAGCAAGCTGACGCTCAACAACCATTTGCGTTGCTATACCGGCATGATCTGTACCCGGTTGCCACAAAACATCTTTGCCGCGCATTCTTTCGAACCTGACAAGAATGTCTTGCAGCGTATTGTTCAGGGCATGACCCATGTGAAGATTTCCGGTCACATTTGGTGGCGGAATGACAATTGTAAAGGCATCGTCACTCTCAACACGGCCACAAGCAAACGCACCGCTCTCCATCCATCTGGAATAGAGTTTTCCTTCGACCTCTTGCGGCCGATAAGATTTGTCCAGCATTGCTGAATCTCTCTTTATATCTAGTTATAACAAATTGGGTGGAAAGGCCGCCCATGCGGCCTCAGTATAATCGGCTCACGGCCTAACAGGAAGACTTAATCCGTATCGTCTGCCCGGTCCGCGAGCTTGCTCACTTCCCGTTCTACAATGCGTTGCACGATACTTGCCAAATGTTCGTCCAGCCAGTCTTTCAACATTGGACGCAATAAATCCCGCACCAATCCTTCAAGAGTTGCATGGCCATTGCCCATAGGCATACCGCGCGATGAAGAAACAGCATCGGTCAAATTAGCAAATGAAGTGGTTGCAGCCGCGACTGTCGGATCATTTAACAAACTGTCCAGTCTGGCATCTGTACTATCCAGTTCTGGTCCTGGCTCGAAAGCGGGTTCAGGCTCAAAAACCGGATCGGGATCGGGATCTGGCTCAGGAATTGGATCTGGCTCTGGTGCTGGTACAGCGTCGAACTCAATGTCGGTCGCATCTTCCACCACGATTTCTTCTTCGGGCGAAATCACTTCGCCATCTTCGTTCACTTCATCTGTAAGGTCCAGAATATCTTCTTCGACTTCAGGTTCTGGCTCTGGAGTAGGTTCCGGTTCGGGAATAGGGTCTGGGTCTGGTTCTGGTTCTGGCTCGGGAATAGGATCAGGTTCAGCAGAAGCTTCTTCTACGGGTTCTGCCTCAGCAGCATCCGCAGCGGGAGCTTCTTCATCGCCATCTTCAGAAATGATACGCCGAATGGAGGCGAGAATTTCCTCCATGGTTGGCTCTTGTTCTGCCTTTGGATCACTCATCGTCTAATTCACCAACAAGAATAGAAGTACAATCTGCGAAACTTAACGAAGAACGACGACAAACGCCAGCCTTCAACTACAATTTCGTTCTATTAGGTTAATGAAGCCTTAATCAAGACCACCATCTGTTCCGAACCATTTGTCGCGAACGCGGTCGTAATTGGCTTTAGGATCATAAATATCAACGGCAAGACTTAGCTCGTTTGCGCTCAAATTACCAACGGATGCAAAGACATCATATATAGCAACATAGACGTCCCGGCGCGTTGTCACCAAGCTTACTTGGCTTTGCAATAATTCTTGTTCAGCATCCAAAACATCCAAGGTTGTACGGGAGCCAACCTGGGCTTCCTGTTCCACACCTTCAAGGGCTATTGTATTTGCGCGAACCTGCTCTTCATTAGAAATTACCTGCGCCCGTGCGGTTTCTAACTGTTCCCAAGACTGGGTAACAGCTTCACGAACCTGCCTGACAGCAGTCTCGATTTCAATTTTTCGTTGGCTATTTAACTGGCGCGCCTGACGAACAGCACTATACACGGAGCCTGACTGATATAAGGGCACTGTCAGTGTTGCAGAAATTGAACCCGTTTCAGCCCACTGTGATTCTGAAGACTGATCATCAGATTGCGACAAGGAGCCATCCAGAGTGACAGTTGGTAATAATCGACCAGAGGTTTCGCGAATATTATGCTTGGAACTTTCTTCCTGATATTTCGCAGATTGGATATCAGGGTTATTATTCATTCCCAATTCCAAAGCAGAATCTATTGATTCGGGAAAATTGGCCGGAACGTCAGGATAAGAAACCTCACCGGGCTTTTGACCGACAATCCGCTCGTAGGTTGCTTCACTAACTTTCAAATTACCAACAGCTTGCACATAGTCAGATTTGGCACCAGCAAGGCGCGCCTCAGCCTGCGCAACGTCAGTTCGTGTAATTTCACCCACATCGAAGCGATCTTGAGCCGCTTCACGTTGCCGTTCCAGAACAGTCACATTGTTTTTTGTCAAAGCAACAACAGCCTGATCTCGCACCACGTTCATGTAGGCAGAAACAGCGGCTTGCAAAACAGATTGCTCAATAGAGTCAAGATTGGAGCGCGCTGCTTTCACGTCGGCTTCTGCAGCTTCAGTGCCCGCAACCGTTCGGCCGCCTGTGTAAATGGGTTGTGAAACTGAAAGTCCCAAACTGCTTGGCTCATAGTTGCGATCACCACCTGATACGGTCGTTGAACTATTTTTGCTATATTCGTTGCCCGCTTCACCGGTTACCGTAACAGTTGGGCGCCAACCTGAGAGTGCCTGTGAGACCCCTTCATCGACACCGCGAACGCTGGCCCGTTGAGCCTGCAACGTCGGGTTAGTTACATATGTCTGAGCAAGGGCTTCATGCAATGTTTCTGCCTGCAGGGCGGGAAAATTTGTCGTCGCAGCGATTACTGATGCAACCGTAAAAATTATTTTTCTCATTTATGCAGGCCCCTCGCATACATTTTTTTCTACTAATAGATTGAAGTCTACTCTCAAGCAACCGAGCATACAACATTAAGTTGGCTGCCTACCCAAACCTGAGAGCAATTCGCCAGATACACGATTTACCCGCACTCTTCGTCACTTTTTCAGTCTTCATGTCTAACGAGTATTTTTCTAGCCAACAAACTAATTACCCAGATTACACGTGACACTGTGACCTGCGTCATGATTCCAAAGCCAATCAGAAGCTAAAGGAAACCGACTTCTTCATACTTTGATTTACAGGCGCAGCCGCATTAAAGAGAGATTTTGCAAAAAAGCCATCCCCTTGACGTGAATAGAGTGTCGCAACACCTGGATTACTGCCAACCACGCAAATTAGACGCCCATCTTCACTTAGCTGGTTCAGAAGTGCTTCCGGGGCCGCATCGACAGCTCCGTTAATGTGAATAACATTATAAGGTCCCTGCTTTGCATTTCCTTCGACCAGCACACCTTCAATCACCGCAACGTTGTCAGCTTCAAGTCCGGTCAGTGTCTCTGTCGCCTGAGACACCAATTCGTCATTTTCTTCAAGTGCAACCACGGCCTGAGCCAGATGGCCCAGCACAGCAGATGAATAGCCTGTACCGCATGCCACATCTAAAACCACATCTGTATTTGTAATTTTAGCGGCCTGTATTAACAGGGCGAAAATACGGGGTTCGATCAGATAGCGATTGTTCGCAACTTCTAGATCTTCGTCCATATACGCAACACCGCGAAGGTTTTTTGGAACAAACTCTTCCCGCGGAATAGTGTCCATAGCCTCAGCCACGCTATCGCTGGTGACATTATTGGGGCGAAGTTGACTGAGCACCATAGAGTGACGTGCCGTTACAAAATTTCCAGTCATCATGAATTTCCCGTTTTTTTCTGGTACTTACAGGTATCAATTTAGCGGATCGCGTACAGATCCTTGAATATGGCCGCGTTTATACTGAATAACTTGCGATGTTGGCAAGAAAGAAGCGATAGGACTTTTCCATTTTTCACCAAAAGAATAATTTCAGTGGTAATAAAGCCTCTAATTCATTGAAATTCGGTGAATTTTTTAAAATAACAACCTCTACAAATCATCGCTCGGTATAACAGGATTTTTCATACGCCATTTTGCACCGGTTGCCATAACGCAAGAAGTCTCGTCCGGTGAAGTCATGACGATCACCCAACGATCTTTCTTTGGATTGTAGAACACCTCTATCAAAAACCCATTGTCGACTATTCCAGCTGAGACAGGGATTTCTGAAAATTCTTCGGCCAAGTAACTTGTGAGGCTTTGCCGCTCCAAACACGTCAACTCTGCTACAGACGGCGTTATTATTGTAAAAACACTCAGAAAGGCAATTATAGATAACCAATTCATCAAAATCTCCCTCGGATAAATAAAAAACCACTTCAAATTCACCTTTGGAGCGGTTTTAGTTAAACGTTTGATCCGATGGATAAGTGATGAACTTTTTTCTTCAACCTCTCAAGAGTGCCGCCACCCTTTCACTCCGTTTTCCGACTTGCTTCGCCCACTTGCTATCCAATGCTTCTGTTGCTGCAAGTTCAAACTCCCCTTTATTGAGTGCCGCCAACATTTTTTTAAATTTGCTAAGCCGCGGCCACCCCAGATTAAAACACATGTCTGCCAATCCAATTTTCTGTAGATCGGGGAGAGCCGGCCAACAATCCACCTTCTGACTTAACTCATCTAAAACAGAGTCAATATCATTGGACAGAAGATACAACGCCTCTTCTTCACTGACCCCCTGATCATCCAGATTCCGGCCAACCCCAATGGTCAGTTTTCCGACGGTATCGTGATAGGGCTTCAATCGAAGAGCCTCGTTTTTTATCAAATCCTCAGTAAGGTGTGCTTTCAACTTTGATAGCGTCATGAAGGACGTCCTCCTACAACAATAAAATTATGGAAAAGATGAGATTTTAAGAAGCTCAGCACAGAGCCCCACGCGAGCAAAAACGCAATATTTATGTAGAAAATTATGTATCAGGAGGCCCCACACACTATACCCGATACTTTTAAGCAGTGTATTTTAACATTAGATCATCAAAACATAAACAAAATTCAATATACAGAACAAAAACCCTCGTGCTCGTTGAGATTTATAAAAGCCTTAAAGCGGATTGATTTTTCAAGAAAAATTTCACTTTTCCGGCCTTGACACTCAGGGCTGAAAGTCCTAAAACGCCTAAGCTTTTTAAGCGAACCACATCTTGTGAGGCCTGGTGGCGGAGTGGTTACGCAGCGGATTGCAAATCCGTGAACACCAGTTCGATTCTGGTCCAGGCCTCCACTCTACTTAATAATTGCCAATAAACGGCACCCTCCTATTCAGTCTCTGTTTGTGTTATAAAAACTCTGCACTTATTAAAGAGCTGCAGCATGAATAGTTTTCGGGCACTCCTTGATCCAGAGCGACTACACGCTCCCAACGTCCGCGATCAGCTTGTGGTATGGGCGACTTACGCCATGGGCATTGCCGCTTTTTTTTGGGGAGCAATCTATTTTAGTGTGGGAGAAATTACCGCAGCCTCGATTCCCTGGTCTTACGCGATCATCTCTGCTCTCTCCCTCCTTTTAGTCAAGAAATTCCCTAACTACGGATTATTGAGACAAAGCCAGCTGGCATTTTCACTCATTCTGCCTTTTCTCCTGATGATAGCTTTGGGGGGATGGGTAAACTCATCTGCCGTGGTTATCTGGTCGCTTATAAGTCCGCTTGGTGCTTTGGTTTATTCTGGTGCGCAGCGGGCAACATTGTGGTTTATGGCATTTTTGCTCCTTATTACCTTGGGTATTTTTATTGAATTTCCAGCGCTAACCCACACCAACTCCATACCCCCACTCTTTTTAGTCCTGTTTTTCGCCCTGAATATTGGCGGACTTTCCACCGTTGCATTCGTTATCCTTCGGTATTTCGTAAATGCCAATAATCGAGCTTATGATTTACTGGAAAAAGAACGAACACGATCAGAGAATCTTATAAAAAACATGCTTCCCGCCATGATTGCGGAAAGGTTAAAAGAAGGCCCACAAACTATCGCCAACAAAATGGACAATGTCAGTATCTTGTTTGCCGATATATCAGGTTTCACTCGATACTCCATGAACCACAGCCCTTAAGAAGTGGTCACTCTGCTTGATGGGTTATTTTCGATTTTTGATGAGTTTGTTGAAGAGCTTGGGTTAGAAAAAATCAAAACAATTGGCGACGCCTACATGATCTCGAATGGCCTTGAGCAGAATACGACAGCTGGCGCGAAAGCAGTGACGGAGTTTGCCTTGAAAGCCATGTCGCATATGCACCAGATAAAAAGACATAGGGAAGTTGATCTTGATCTGACTATCGGCCTGCATACGGGCACCGTGGTAGCTGGTGTCATCGGCGTTAAAAAATTCTCCTATGATATTTGGGGCGATGCCGTCAATGTGGCCGCTCGCCTCCAGCAGAATGCAACAAGAGGACACATTCTCTTATCTGGAGAGACTCTTGCCTTGTTGGAAAATGGCTATGTCGTAACAGATGAAGGTTCGATCCCTCTAAAAGGACACACGCCGGTTCAATGCTTTCAGCTTCAATCCTGCCGCCACTCATCCCCCAACAATTCGGGCTCTTCATAAGCGTAGAAATCATTCAAATGTTGTTCAGAAGATGCGCAAAACAAGGCTTTTACGATGTGATCAACCAATCTGTCCACCCCAGTATTAACCCCGGGAATATCACTACTAACGGGTGCATGAGTAAGGGTTGCGGCGGCGTTAAAAAGATGAAGGCGTGACAGATAGGGTGCCGCTCCCTCTTCCTTTGGCAGGAATTCAAAACCAGATCCAAGATAGGGATAATTTCCCAAATTCTCATCCTCTTCCCCATCCTTCGGCGTAAAGCAATCCTTCCACAGTAAAATGTCGCCGACAAAGGGGATAATTTCCGGCTGATCCTTCAAATTCATGGCATATCCTGTGCCAAAAATGACATAATCCGCACAAAACTCTCCGACTTCACTCTCAATCATCACTTGATCATTTTCCACGACCATACGGTGGATACCCGCATTTGTGTGAAGTTTGAAATTATCAAATTCTTTTAGCCGCAACATGGTACTTCTGGGCGCCGCCACGCGCGCATCAAAACCAGACTTCAGAAAACGCCATCGTTCCTCCAGACTTAAACTGACAAACCCCTTCATAAAGCCCGGATAGACAATACTTTTAAATTTGTTTAGTCGCGGAACTTCGGGTGCCCGAACTAACATATGGACGCCTGTCGCCCCCGCCTCCAATGCAGTTGCAGCATTGTCCGCCGCAGAGGCTGCCCCGCCGATGACGACAATACGTTTTCCTTGAAGGGCAGGAAAATCAATTGCGTCTTCTGTATGGGCAAAAAACCCCGTCGGTAAAGTTGCCGCAACGTCTGGCAGAGAGATACCACCAGAGGCGGCCCGCCCGGTTGCCAAAATAACATGGCGGGCAAAATAAGTAATTTCCCCGGTTACACTAGAGAAGATAAGGCGAAACAGATCCCCTTCAGGTTCGATCCCCGTCAACGTCATTTGATTATGTACGGGTAAATCCAGTATTTTCCGGTACCAGACTAGATAGGCCATCCACATTTCTTTTGGAATTTTATCCAGCTCCTCCCACTGGGTCTCTCCCCATTGTGCTTCGAACCAAGCCCGGAAAGTTAAATTTGGGAGTCCCATATTTGGACCCGTTAAATGTTTGGGTGAACGAAGAGTCTTCATGCGGGCCGTGGTAATCCATGGCCCTTCTTGGCCTCTCTCACTTCGGTCGAATAAAGCCAGTTTCGTCACCCCTTGGCTTATCAAACCGAACGCGGCGGCCATACCGCAGGCCCCAGCTCCGATAATAGCGACATCCAGCACGTTTTCTCCGCTTGCATGCTGGCGTGGCTTCACCCAATTATCAGGGGGATAATTAATATACGAGAAATCCCTCACGATATTATCTTCAAGATCGTCCAAACTATTATTCTGATTCATGATTTAATCTTTTGTTTGTTATTTTTTTATTTAAGAGGTCATTGATGAATATTGCAAGCTCGGTTATTTTCCTAAGTAAAGTCAAACACAGGAGAACATCATGCGACTTATTATTGCGATCTTATTACCGTTCCTAGTATTTTTCACTATCGGCAAGCCTTTTCAGGGAATCTTTTGCCTGCTCTTGCAAATAACTTTAATTGGCTGGATCCCTGCGGCGATCTGGGCGGTCTATTCTGTAAGCCAGTACAACACAGATAAGAAAATATCGGCATTAAGCGAAGACTGATAAAAGGCGGAAATTAGCCCTTTCGATCATCCTTTTGAATTTTTTTTCAAAAAAATGAAAAACAGGGCTTGGCAGGTTAATCTGCAATTGCTATAAGCCGCGAACCAACACAGACGACCACTATTCCTCGATAGCTCAGTTGGTAGAGCAGCTGACTGTTAATCAGCCTGTCGCAGGTTCGAGTCCTGCTCGAGGAGCCAATTCAAACCCTTGAAAACTTAATTGTTTTCAAGGGTTTTTTCTTTGACCGGATTTGTGCCGTGCAAACTAACTGATCCAATTTCTCCGCAAAAATTGTCTTCCGGTTGTTTCCCTTAAATCCGACAGTATCGATCGCTGAGCCAAACATTCAATTTATAAGTAGATCTACTGGGTAATTGAATATATAGTATTGATAATATACTAATTAGATAATATTGAAAATATTACCATTTATTGTAACTCCTAAAACAGGATATAGAACTCAGTTATAAAATGTAGATGAGGTGCAATATGGCAGGTACCTTGGCAAATATAGAAAGCGTATATGCTAAGCTAGCGGCTCCCTTCTGGATTTTGCTTTTTTTCAGTTTTTTGTCCTTAAACGCGCTTGTTTTCTTTTCCATTCACACTATGAACCAAAATTCCATACATTCTTCAGTCCACTTGGCTGATGCGGTGCTGGATGGTCAAAAACGAAGTTTGAAAACCCTCACACGCGACCATAGCTTTTGGGATCAAGCCGTTGATAATGTTGTCATAAATCAAAACCTTGAATGGGTCGACCTTAATATTGGTCTTTATTTATTTGAGGCGGAAGGCATAACATCTTCTTACGTAATTGATGCGAATAACGACCTGATTTATGCACAAATTGATGGCGTGAGACAGGTAGATGATCCCTTATCCCGCTTTTCCGGAGGATTAGAAATTTTACTTGATTTGGCTCGCTCAGGAGATCCCTCCTCCCGACCCATACCACAATTAGGATACTTACATGACAAAACCGGCACCCATTTAGCCGCAGCTTCCGTACTTACAACCTATCAAGGCCTTGCGAAAGATCGCGTGAATCAACAGACAAACTCAATCCTTCTATTCACCAAACGCCTCGACGATAAGTTACTCAAAACATTTTCTACAAATTTTTTACTAACAAATGCGAAACTCTTAAGTGATATAAGCCTTGAGCCGGATGTCTCGCTGCATTTGCTTTCCCCTAACAAAAGTCATATTGCCACCCTTACATGGACGCCTGAACGTTTGAGCAGTCAAATCTTGCCTGTTATGATTTCCGGCATCTTCATCGTTTTTGTTTTTATGGCAATTACAACTTATTTCTTTATCAAGCAAATAGGTGTGGCGGCCGGAACAACCAATAGAGCGATAGAAGCTGATTTGGCTAAATCGGAATTTCTGACCAATATGAGTCATGAATTAAGGACACCCCTAAATTCAATTATCGGCTTCTCCGAAATCATGAGAAATCAACTTTTTGGTCCAATGGGTAACGACAAATACTTAAATTACACAGGGGACATAAATGCTGCAGGAGATCACCTTCTTAGCCTCATAAACGAAATACTAGATCTTGCAAAAATTGAGGCGGGCAAGTGGGACATAGTTCTTGAAGAAGTGGATCTAAATGAAATATTGCAGTCGAGCTTGCGGTTTGTCAAAAAACAGGCGTTTGAAAAGAAAATTGACTTGAAAATAGAAGAGGAGGAAGACCTACCTCGGCTCCATTCAGATCAACGGGTATTGATGCAAATTATCCTGAATATTCTTTCAAATTCAGTGAAATTCACCCCCTATGGCGGTTGCGTCACATGTTGCACTTTTCTGAATGAGAACGGAAATGCGTGCTTAATAATATCCGACACCGGAATTGGAATAATTGAAGCAGACATCCCCAAAATACTAAAACCTTTTGGACAAGTTACCTTGAATAATAACCTACAAAATGAAGGCTCCGGACTGGGTCTGCCCATCACCCGAAAATTGATTGTTCTGCTGGGCGGCAGCTTTTCTATACAAAGCGAAGTGAATGTAGGAACTCAAGTTACCATTTGCCTTCCCCTTTAGAAACCCTAAAGGCTTTCCTCAATACAAGGCATATTTTGAAGAAAATACTTAAAAAACATCAATCAACAAGTGTTGATGTTTATCTTTATTAGCCTATTTGGTTAGTACAATTTCCTGTGAGCAATCCACACGTAACTTTGGTTTCTTGTCGTTGACAAGTAACGATTAATCGAAAGCGCATCACAATGAAAATACTACCTATTTTGTCCTTTATGACGGCTCTCTCCTTTGCAACCTTTGCTTCCGCTGAAACGATTACAATTGCCAACGGTAATGATTATGCTCCTTTTGCCGACCAAAGCCTGAAAAGAGGAGGCATTGCATCTCACCTTGTCGAAGAATCTTTTAAGGCTGCAGGATGGACATCCAAATATAAGTGGCTCCCGTGGAAACGCGGATATGAATTGACAAAGAAAACGCAAATCGATGCGGCAATCCCCTGGGCACATAATGAAGAACGCGCTCCTTTCTTTCTATTTTCCGACGCTATTATGAGCATGAATGAGCAGATTTGGACGTCTGCGGACAGCAATGCCAAATCCCATTCTGACTTAGAAGGTCTAAATGCGTGTCTTCCTCTTGGTTATATACAGCCAGACTACATAAAAACTATGGTAGAGGCCGGAACCGTAAAAATGGATTTCCCGAAAGACATGACCACCTGCTTTAAAAAACTAGAGGCCAAGCGAATTGACTTTGTTATTTCTAACAGTATGCAAGCCGCTTCAATAATTAAGAAAGCAGCGATAAACCCCAATAGCTTGAAGGCAGCAATTACATCACCTGATACCAGTGAGGCCTTTTTAATTGTGGGAAAAAATCACCCAAAAGGCAAAGAGATAGTCGCAGCCTTTAACAAAGGCCTCGCCGCACTGAAAGCGAGTGGTGAGTATGACGCGATTATCGCTAGTCATTAAACGGTCCTTAGCCAGATCGGAATTTACTCTGCATCAAGTTGACTTTGCCGGAGTGCATGCTCGAAAGCCGGTTGCGTCAAGCAATTGGCTTCAATGCACAGAATGTTAGGATAAGGCACCAACAGCACTTTAAATCCTTCCCAGAAACTCCCGAACTAAAACTGAACGTTCGCGCTTCTGAGTCTCTCCTCAACAAAATGGGTTTATTTTTTCATTCATTTTTATTACTATATTTTTTATAGTAATAAATTTACCCACAATGTTTGACTTACAGGAGCAAAAATAATGATAAAAAAAGTGCTATGTGCCAGTTGTGATATCCATTGTCAGGTAAGTGCGCATGTGCCTGCTAGTGGCCTGACGGAAGACGTGAAAGTTAGAGCGCAGAACCCCGCGAAGTATAAAGCGAATATTTGTATTAAAGGCATTCATGCGCCCGTGGGCTTTAGCCACAAAAAGCGAATTACTCACCCTTTAAAACGTGTTGGCGCGCGCGGCAGCGGTCAGTGGGAACAGGTATCTTGGGATGAAGCCTTGGATGACATTGCGCTGCGCCTTAAAAAGATCGTTGAGGAGCATGGCCCTGAAGCTTTAGCCGTTTCCGAGTCTCCTGCAATCGTGCAAAACAGTATGGGTATGACACGCCGCTTCATGAATTTACTGGGTACCCCAAATTATATAAGTGGTGTAGCCCTTTGTATGGGCAACACTGCAGCCGTAAACAGGCTAACATATGGCTGGTTCCCTTACCCTGATTACCAACGGACAGAATGTATTGTTCTTTTCGGGCACGATCCAAAGCCCCATTCATGGACACCAATTTATAACGCCATACGCAGAGCGCAGGAGCGCGGCGCGAAATTAATCGTTATCGATCCAAGAGAGAGCGAAAATGCAAAAGTTGCAGATTTATGGCTCCCCCTTAATCCGGGAACAGATGCCGCCCTTTGCTTTGGCTGGCTAAAGGTAATCATAGATGAAGAGCTTTATGATAAAGATTTCGTTGCAAACTGGACGACCGGTTTTGAAGAATTTAAGAAACGCGTTGACGAGTTTCCTTTGGATCGCGTTGCCCAAATCACGGGAGTTGACGCAGACCTTATTGCCCAATCCGCCCGTATGTATGCCAACAGCGGCCCTTCTGTTATTCCATGGACACCGATTACCGATCAGCAACGTAATTCCACATCAGCCATTCGTCTTCAGGGTGCGTTAAGGGCAATTTGCGGCTTTTTGGATACGCCAGGTGGCGAAATATTGCACGGCTTTAATCCCGACATCATATCCGAGACAGAGCTGGAATTGCATAATGAACTCCCGCAGGCAAAAAGGGACTTACAACTGGGCGCGGATAAGCATCCTGTTTTCACTTATAAGATGATGGCATCCCCTGAACTACGTGCCGCCACGAAGCGAGTTTGGGGAAGTGAATGGGCAAATCTTGTATCAGGCAATTACATGGCCCACCCAACATCTGTTTTTAAGGCTATGAAAGGGGATGGTCCCTACCCTGTAAAAGCTTTCTTCACAATCGCCAATAACACTTTGATGAGTTACGCAAATATGCCACTCATCCATGAAGCATTGTTAAATCAGGATTTAATTGTCGCCTTTGAACAATTCAGATCCCCAACAGCTCAACTAGCGGATTACATCCTGCCAAGCGATGCATGGCTTGAAAGAGATGGCCTGGCAGATAGTTTTAGCTGGACGTCAATCGTGCGTCCGTCTCAAAAAGTGGTCGACGCGCCGGGTGAATGCCGTGGCATCTATCAAGTATGGAGCGCTCTGGCAACCCGTATGGGTTTTGGAGAGCATTTCCCTTGGGAAGATGAAAAATCGTTAATGGATTACAGACTTGCAAAACTTGAAATAGGGTTTGAAGATTTTGCAGAGTCTCATTCAATGCATTTACCAAAACTAGCAATGAACAAATATGAAAAATCAGGCTTTGCGACCCCGTCAGGTAAGGTCGAATTGAAATCAAGTATGTTGGAAGACTTTGGTTTTGATCCCCTTCCCTATTGGCGTGAAGATCCGGATCTTGGCCCTGATTTCCCTTTAAAAATGTTTATCGGAGTGCGGGAAGATGAGTATTTCCAGACAGGCCATCGCCACATCGAAAAATTCCGAAAGCGCAACAAAGAACCCTATTTTTTCGTGTCCATCAAAGATGCCGAAGATGCCGGCCTCATTCAGGAAGATTGGGCTGAAGTTGTTACAGTTCTGGGCAGTGTGAAAGCAAAGGTAGATATTCAGGAACAAATGCCTGAAGGAGTTGTCCGCATACCACATGGTTGGTGGGAGCCTGAAAGAGAAGAAGGAGATGGCTCCTTATCCGGCGCATGGGAGTTTGCAGACAGCCAAATTTGCCCTGATGATGATGATCATATAGATCTAGAACAAGGTATTCCGCAATTAAAGGGAACGGCCTGCCGCATCCAACCTTTAAGCGCTGATTATAGCGCAAAGTATGCGCGATAATAGAAGAGACGGCGGGGAGGAATATCCTCCCCTCAGACCAGAATGAGAACCCCTATGAAACGAAGTTCGCTTGCAGACAGATATTGCTCCATTGCCCGCTCCAGCGCAGAATTGGTGGATGGCTGGACATTCATCATTTTACGAGAAATATTTCTCCACAATCGGCGTTTTGATGGCCTGCAAGCTCAAACAGGCATGTCTCCCCGGTCTCTCACTTTACGGTTAAAACTTCTGGTCGAAGAAAAAATCCTGGAAAAATCCGTTTATCAGGCGGCTCCCAAACGATACGAATATCGGCTCACCCCCAAAGGTCTGGATCTTTGGCCAATGGTTGTAATGCTAAAACAATGGGGCGATAAATGGCAGGGCCCTTGGGAGGGCGATCTCCCGCCCCTTGGCCTGACCCATAAGGGACATGATCACGAATTAATACTCGAAGTATCCTGTAAAACCTGCAACGAGCCTGTAGATGCCCATTCAGGAACATCCTGCATCAGTGCCCCTATGGCAACTGAACGCGCAGCGATGGCAAAAACCCACGAGAAAAAAATCAAGGGCATTACATAATCATTCTGCGTCGGGTTGATTTTCTGGGTGAGCATTTTTGAAGGGGAGAAGATCCCGACAATTCTCTTCAATGCGCAGGATATTAGGATAAGGCTCCAACGGCACGTCAAATCGGCGAGCATTGTAGATTTGCGGTATCAAGCAGCAATCAGCCATGCCCGGAGCACTGCCATGACAGAATTTTCCCGTATGCGCAGAGTTTTCAAGCATTGCCTCGACAGCTTCAAACCCCTCGCTCACCCAATGGCAATACCATTCCTTCTTGGCCTGCTGGCTGATCTCCATATCCGTCACCAGATATTTAAGGACCCGCAAGTTATTTAGCGGATGCATCTCGCAGGCAATGACTTCGCACAGGCTTCGCACTTGCGCCCGTTCAAGCGCCCCGACTGGCAACAATGCGGGATCTGGATATTGCTCCTCCAAATACTCAAGAATGCTCAACGATTGAGTGAGATAAGTCCCGCCAATATCCAAAACAGGAACAAGTTTTTGGGGGTTTATGGCGCCAAATTCCGAACCATTTTGCGCACCCCCATGCTTCACAAGATGAACCCCCACATGGTGCCACTCTAAACCCTTCAGGTTCAGGGCAATACGCACTCGATAAGAAGCACTGGATCGCCAATAACCATGAAGGGTAAGTGTCATCATCCCTCCTTGTGAGAGGGATGCTTAACCGCTGGCAGGATTTTGCCCGTCGCATTGCCAAATCCAATACGATAACCATTACCCTGACACCAACCCGTCATGGCAATTGTATCCCCATCTTCAATAAAGGAGCGGCTCTCCCCGCCTTCCAATGAAATTGGGTTTTGTCCATTCCAACTCAATTCCAAAAAGCTGCCAAGGCTGTCTTTTTCCTGACCGCTGATGGTACCCGATCCGAGCAAATCTCCACTGCGCATGGCACAGCCGCAGGCAGCGTGATGAGCAAGTTGTTGCGGGCTGGACCAATACATATATTTAAAATTAGTTTCGCAGATGGTGGTTGCATTTGCTGCCGCCTCTGGCTGCACCGTCACCTCCAAATTGAGGTTATAATTATAACCGGTCTCTTGGCGTAAATAGGGTAAAGGTTCAGGATCTTGAACTGGGCCCGATTGCCGGAATGGCTCCATCGCGGCCCGTGTCACCACCCAAGGGGAGATCGTACTTGCAAAGGCTTTTGCTTGGAACGGTCCCAATGGCTGGTATTCCCAAACTTGAATATCCCGTGCACTCCAATCATTGAGGATCACATAACCGAAGATCATCTCGTTGGCCTGATCCACTGTAATGGGTTGCCCCATGGGGTTTGGCGTTCCGACAATTGCCGCGATTTCAAGTTCCATATCAAGTTTGCGGCAGGCATCGAAAAGGGGGCCCTCACTGCCCGGCAGTTTAAGTTGTCCCAAGGGCCGATGAATGTCCGTACCACTGGCAACGACTGTACTGGCGCGACCGTTATAACCGATTGGGATATGCAGCCAGTTTGGCATAAGCGCATTATCGGGATCCCGAAACATTGTGCCGACATTGGTCGCGTGCTCTTTTGATGCGTAGAAATCCGTATAGTCCCCAACGTGCACCGGCATATGCATCACAGCATCAACTTGGGGCACAAGGGCAAGATCCCGTAATTCTTCATCATCCCGAAGAGTGCCCGATGCCTCATTTAGCAAGGCACTCACGGCGTTGCGCACCTCGGCCCAGACAACGGGACCGAGGGCCATAAAACGGTTTATATCCGGCGCAGAGAAAACGTCCTGTGCAATCGGAATAAGCCATGTTTTCTCCACCACGGACAAATCAAGAATTTGATCTCCGATGGCAACCCCAACCCGCTTTTCGGGCTTGTCCGCTGTCGTAAAAACCCCGAAGGGAAGGTTCTGAATGGGGAAATGACAATCAGGCTGATTGGCACTTATCACCCAGCTTTTAAGGGACGGATCGTTTGTTTTATCTTCAAGTGTCATAATAGACTCAACCTTTAATCCGTTTCAATCACGCCCCGTGCAACCTGATCACGCTCAATTGACTCGAACAGCGCCTTAAAGTTTCCCTCGCCAAATCCATCGTCTTTTTTACGTTGAATGAATTCAAAGAAAACCGGCCCGATGAGGGTATCAGAGAAAATCTGCAGGAGGAGCCGCGCATCACCATCCTCGGTCGATCCATCAAGCAATATTCCGCGCATTTCCAATTCGCCCACAGGCTCCCCATGTCCCGGCAAACGATCTTCCAGCATTTCATAATAAGTGCTGGGCGGTGCCGTCATGAAAGGGACCCCTTTCTTCTTTAAGCTGTCCCAGCTAGCCAGCAAATCGTCACTTTCAAAGGCGATATGCTGAATACCCTCCCCATTATAGGCCATCAGAAATTCTTCGATTTGACCGGTGCCGGCAGAGGCCTCTTCATTGAGTGGGATACGAATTTTACCATCCGGTGCGGTCAGTGCCCGGGATTTAAGGCCAGTATATTCTCCCTTGATATCGAAATAACGGATTTCCCGGAAATTGAATAATTTCTCATAAAAATCGCCCCAATACCCCATACGGCCGCGATACACATTATGGGTCATGTGGTCGATGGTATTGAAACCACAACCAACGGGATGACGGTCCACCCCTTCAATAAATTCAAAATCAATATCGTAAATGCTGTGACCTTCTTTATACCGATCAATCAGGTAAAGAGGTGCACCGCCAATGCCCTTGATCGCAGGCAAGCGCAGCTCCATGGGGCCCGTCGGAATTTCCACTGGCTGCGCGCCCAGTTCCAGCGCACGGGTGTAGGCTTTATGGGAATCCTTCACTCGAAAAGCGAGGCCGCACGCACAAGGACCATGTTCTTCTGCAAAATAAGCCGCATGGCTTTTCGGCTCATTATTAATAATCAGATTAATACCACCCTGACGGAACAAAACCACGTCTTTTGATCGATGAGTAGCGACTTTTGTAAAGCCCATCATCTCGAACACAGGCTCTAGCAAACCCGGTTTAGGGGAGGCGAATTCAACGAATTCAAAGCCATCGAGGCCCATTGGGTTTTCAAATAAATCTTTGGAATTCTCGGCATCTGCTTTAGTCATTTTTGGCTCTCATTCAATGTTTTAGCGGCATAACAGGTCTCACTTTGAACACAAGGAGGCCCGCACGGAATGCCTCGCACACTGTTCGCCAAAATATTTCCGATCATCAGATACACTTAAATATGATCCTTTATTGAATATGACTGCCGTCATGCATCCATTTTGCATGATCTGGGGCAACTTTGGTTTTATCCCATTCGTTCAGCATGTCCCATTTCACTTGATCCAGTTTGCTGTTCATCTCAGGCGTACTGGTATTAACGGCCAATTCAAGGCGGTGACCGCTCGGGTCAAAGAAATAGATAGATTTAAAGATAGTGTGATCGGTGGGCCCGACAACCTCTATTCCGTCTGCTTCTAACTTTGCCTTGGTATCCATCAGGTCATCAAGACTATCAATTTGGAAGGCGATATGTTGCACCCATTCCGGTGTGTTCTGATCCCGTCCCATTTCCGGGAAAGACGGCAGTTCAAAAAACGCCAATACGTTGCCCGCGCCTGCATCTAAAAAGACATGCATATAAGGGTCCGGCGCCTTGGTGGAGGGCACTTCATTTTCGGCAATGGCCAAAATGAAATCCATATTCAGGTATTTTTGATACCATTCCACCGTTTGTTTAGCGTTCCGACAGCGATAGGCCACATGGTGGATCTTGTTAATTTTCATTTCGGTCTCCTCAAATAAGCATGAAGGCACGCACGGAGTGAACCCGTGCCCACAAACTAATAATGGTAACAAGTGTTACTATTGTCAAGACTCAATCACATTATATTTTTTGACTATACCTGTGCACCAAGACAATTGAACTCCCGTCCCATACGATTTATAATATCAAATGTTATGATTTAAGTTGGACATTCAACAAGGACAGGCCAGATGGCAAAGGATAACCGCACAAAGGGGGGAGAGATCAAGACACCTCTTGATAGTTCATGGGACATACCCAGTGATGATGCGCGCCGGGACAGCACCCATTTGGACCTAACCACCTTCTACCCCTACCGCCTGTCTATCCTCAGTATCGCGGTGAGCAAGTCCATCTCTCAACTTTACGCAGATCGGTTTAATTTAAACCGTCACGAATGGCGCGTCATTGCAGCCCTTGGGGATCAACAACCTCTTACCGCCACGGACATTGCCAAGATCACAAGCATGGAGAAAATGCCCGTCAGCCGCGCGGTCACCAAACTGATCGAGGACGATCGGGTTGAGGCATCGGAGAACACACATGACCGCCGCCAGAAAACCCTCCGCCTGACCAAAAAAGGCACCACCATCTACAAACAAATCGTCCCCCTCGCCCAAGCTAGAGAAGACTATATCCTTTCCGGACTCTCACCGGACGAATACGCCGAACTCAACCGCCTTCTTGGGAAAACTTACGAGAAGGCACTGGAGTTACAACGGCAAGGGTGAGTTGAGTTTGGAGAACTGCATTTACGGGAGCATTTTTCTAGCACCGCTAATAATAGCATCCCCCACACTATCATAGATTGTTAAACTATAGCTAAAGATCTACTATCGAGGATGGTCTCAACCGGTCGAGGCAACACTTTAATCTTTTATGATGAGATGGAGTGTTTTGATGGCTTACAGACGACGCATATATTTTACAAATAAGGAGAAGGCAAATATTTGGGATCGA
>Ga0209826_1000511_pt1 | contig 27716 bp, 15 predicted proteins | sample GOMGulsemesocosm_5_FD_184637 | JGI IMG/M metagenome (GOLD analysis project Ga0209826, IMG submission 184637) | Methane-oxidizing microbial communities from mesocosms in the Gulf of Mexico - GOM15C Gulf of Mexico (SPAdes) (version 2) | ecosystem: Environmental > Aquatic > Marine > Cold seeps... | reverse complement strand
TATTAAGGATAAGGAAGGACTCTAATAATGACCTCAACCAGTTGCTAGAAGTACCTGATAGTATCAACCAAATATTGGTTGTTAATGAGGAGGAGCGCCACCACCTGCTAGATCACTTCTTTTATCGCGACAGTAAATCAACCTTAAAGCTTACCGACTATCCACATGTAAAAAGGGATGTAACTCTGATAAAGCGCTATTTAAAATCGGCCTGTCAGCAAAAACTCATCGGAACTAATATATTAATTTACGGCCCTCCAGGGACTGGCAAAACAGAGCTCGTAAAGGCACTGGCACAATCACTTCGAACTGATCTTTTCCAAGTCAGCATAGAAGATGAAGACGGAGACCAGCAGGGCACAGGTGGGCGCATTGCGGCTTTCCAAATGGCACAGCGTGTTCTAAGAAATAATAAAAAGGCCCTCTTGCTTTTTGATGAGATTGAAGATATTTTTCCATCATCCATATTCCCTTCAGGCAGAGGGGCACTTAGTAAAGGGTGGTTCAACAATATGCTTGAAAACAATAAAGTCCCTACCTTTTGGCTAAGTAATGAAATAAACCAAATTGATAAAGCCTACCTTCGCCGGTTTGACTATGTTTTAGAACTGAAAACACCCCCTAAATCTGTGCGTAAAAAGATAATCAAAAAGAACTTAGGTAATCTCATTGTCTCTGAGCAGTGGCTAGAACAAATAAGTCAAAACAAGCAATTAGCACCCGGCATTATCTCGCGAGCTGCAAAGGTAGTCTCAAACATAACTGAGCCAGATACAGCGTCCATACAAAACAATATGGAGCGAGTCCTTAACAACACCATGCAAGCAATGGGTAAAAAAACAAAGCCTGTTAATGTAAATAAAACTCAAGTCAGATATCAACTTGAAGCACTAAACCCAAGCCAAGACATTCAGCAGCTTGTTGATGGGCTACAAAGTATACCTAGCGCAAGAATATGTCTATACGGCCCTCCCGGAACAGGCAAAACCGCTCTTGGTCACCATATAAGCGAGACACTCGATAAACCGCTTATCGTGAAACGTGCCTCAGATATTTTGAGCCCGTATGTAGGTGTTGCCGAAATGAATATTGCCGGTATGTTTGAAGAAGCAAAAGAAGAAAGCGCCGTACTATTGTTAGATGAAGCAGATAGCTTTTTGCAAGACCGCACCACCTTAAAACAAAGCTGGGAAATCACTCAGGTAAACGAATTACTCACTCAGATGGAGTCATTTGAAGGCTTGTTTGTCTGCTCAACCAATTTAATGGATAAGTTAGACACGGCCGTTTTAAGGCGGTTTGATTTTAAAATAAAGCTTAACTACCTACAAACCCCGCAATCCTGGCGCTTATTCTGCTCTTCAATGAATTGGAATAAAGAGCAGTGCAAACAACATAAAAGCTTACGTAATGAACTATCAAAACTCAGCAACTTAACACCGGGGGATTTTGCCAATGTGTTGAGGCAGCATCGTTTAGTCAATGGTGTGTTAACAGAACAAGAACTTATTGATGGTTTAGAGCGAGAGTCACAATTCAAGCAAGATCAGAATTCTTCACGTGAAATCGGGTTTCATGCTGCCATTTAAATGATTACTAGAAGGTTGCAGAGGAACTGCAATTGCAAGTTTCTCCAAGACTTCAGCACTTCAGCATTAATTTCTTTAGAATATAAATAGTACTTCTTTATATGCTCTAAGACCCCAGCATAATCAATAACGCTGTTTTTTAGGTTTATTAGCCCGTAATTCTCGACTTAATTTCTGTTTTCAATATTTGAAAGCAAGCAGAAAATTTTATTTTGCAAGTTAACGTTACTCAGATAAACCAAATCTAAATTATTAGAATTCCAGCATCAATAATTATGCATAGCGGGGCCAACCGCTCAGCCTAGCTAACCACTCTACTCTTGTGGGTTAGATTACAACTCATCTTACATGGCTTTCCTTATTACGCTCCCAAATTTCATTCGTTAATTCAGTTAACTTTTCGCCTTTAACATAAGCTTCCAGTAGTGCTATAGGCTCTTGGTAGTGACAGTCAATAACAGGATATTCGTCTAAACAATCAAACCTAGACTTTACTTCAGCCACCCGTTTAGCAACATGAACAGCTTTAAGCTTCTTGCCACACCCAGGGAAAACAAAATGATTGGAAACTAACGCAGGTTTTTCCACCAATAAGGATACTGCCTTCTGATAGTAAAACTGTTTAACTAAGTCGGGCCACCCTGGTCCAGTGGCCGGTGAACTTGCTTCGTAGTACTTCGCATCGACAACTGCAAACCTACTTTCTTCGCAAAGTTTAAGCACAGTGTCAGTTCTTTGTCCTTTCTGAGCTATGCGGATAAACTTATCATCTGCTGTTTGATAGACAGGAGCAGGTAACTGACTGTTTACATCATATTTACCAATTAAGCACTCATCAAGCATCGATTCCCAAAGGCTGTGAAACTTAAGGACACCGATTAACACATTACTCTTATTAGAGCCTTTCTTAAGGCAAAGGTATTGAATAAGCCCCTTTATTAAGAACATATCCCGCTCAGAGTAACTCATTTGTAGTTCACGCTGTAGGTAGGCAACCTGTACTTCAGTGCTACCTAACGGTTTTGACATTAATTCAAGCTGCTCATCAAAATAACTGGATAGACCTAGCCATAGCACTCCGTACTCACTAAATAGCTCTTTCATAACTTGGGCATGAATATTGGCCGTCTCACAGTTTGAAATGTAGCGGGAACGAGAAGTTACTAAGTCAAGGTACATGGGCCCATTTACAGTGGGATAAGGTGTACTTAGAGCAATCGTATCTGACCAATTAACTTTGCCAGCGTTCATAGTACGTTCTTTCATACGACGAACATATAAACCATTAGAACGATAGTCATCAAGTAGTGACGTAGCTAAAGAAAGCGACCTCCCCCCAATAACCTCTCCCCCACTCTCTTGAGCATAAATTCCGCTATTTTTACTTTGGTAGTATTTCAATAACGCTTGGAGAAGTAGGTGACCAGCTACGCCGCACTCTTCCATTGAAGCGTTGTGGTTTCGCGGTAAAAATACAGCCAAACCATCACGATAAGAAACAACTCCGCAAAAGCTCACCTTTAGCATATCTGGTGCAATAAGACCTAGAGAGCGCATCTCATCCAGTAGGGTTGCTGGAATAGTTTTATCTGATAAAAAATCACGATCAGACAAATAGATAATATTATTCAGCTGCATCTCCTAAAGCCTCAGCCACCTCGACTATTGTTCCTTTCTCTTCAATTTGGCTTTCAATTACTGAATTAAATACCGGTTTGTCTTTGAAGTCCTGAGATAGTAAGCCGAAGGTTTTATACTTTGAAGAGAACAGTTTTGAGTGACCTAGATGACGTAATACATCGTCCCAAAGGTAAACAAACAGCTTTCCTCTCAGTGCGGACTTTATTGAGTGAGAATCACTCAGTTCATTTGGCGTCAAGAAAAACGGGCCTACCAAACGGTCTTCTGCAACGCCAATTTCAATTAACATATCATTAATAATTTCAGCTAAACAAGGCCACTCAATTGAGAAAGTACCATTTGCAGTTTGGATATCAATTTTAGTTCTAGGAACAGCTGGGTTTGTGAAGTCGATCTCTAAATACTCAAAACTCCAACGGCGCTTAAATGCTGTATCTAGGGGCATTACTGCTTGGTCACTACTGTTCATGGTTGCAATAATCGATAAGTTCGCTGGAATTTCTAACTGAGTTAACTCAGAAACACCCACGGCTCGCAATTGTTCATTGATATGTAAAAGCATATCAGGGTCTGCCGCATCAATCTTATAAGTACTTTCGCCCGTTTCATTTCTATCTAGCAACTGAAATAGCTCTCCAAATACTGCAGCTGCGGGAGCACGATTAATTTCTTCAATGACTAAACAAATATGGGTATCAGAGTGTATTTTGGCTTTAACCAAAGCATTAGTAAATGGGCCTGGACGGAACTGGTAAGTAACAATCGAATTACCACTCCCATCTTTTTCCATCATCGGCTTCAGTGCACCAACAAAATCATTGTATTGTGTATCGGGGTGAAAAACAGTAACGACCTTCTCTGCTCCTAGGCATTCTTCGTTAAGAATTTTGTAGCTCTTACCCGTACCTGGCGCTCCGTAGAATATTTTATTAGTTGCACCTTCAAAAACAGGCCCTAATGTTTCAATACGCTGAGAGGACTTAAATAAAAACACAGAACCCTCTGCACTAATAACCGTATTAGGCCAAAGCTCTGAGGTTAAGTCAGAAACTGTACCGAGAGTCGATTTAGCATTTAATAAACCTTTTTTTATAAATATGTATTTATCCAGAGAGTCCGAATAATGCACTGGCTTTTCAATATAATTGTTATTGCCTACAACATTGACTTGTTTTAGCAGGAATGCATCACCTATAGCACCCCAATCAATAGTTTCACCTAAGTGACTTTCTAACAATGAATCCAGTTTATCGTTCCAACCTAGTGTGGATAAAACTTTAAACAAGAGCTCATCTCCAGACTCATCCTGAAGCAGGTAAGGAATATTGGCAGAGTATTTATTCGCAAGTACTTCTAATGCTAATGGAGACTGAGAAAAACCATAAATAAGCCGGCTAAGCATGCTTGAACTTGAATCAGGAACGGGCAATGCCTTGAGAATTATAGAAGTAACAAAATCTTCATTACCACGTAAAGACGTGCTGGGCCCATTACCATTGATTATATTTTTCCCTTCAAGCCTCTTAGTTTTATCTTTAAACACGTCAAAAAAATTCGTCTTACTATACGAATCAAGCGCGTCAGTTATAGCGTGTGATGGTAAAGGGCTATGAATAAGGTCATTGATCCTTTCAGGAATTAAATCACTCCTCAAGGAATCAAATACGACCATATATTTATTAACCAAAGCTACCAAAGGCTGTATTTTAAGAGCATATAAAAAATAGTGGCAAGGTACATAAGTGTGATGACCACCCACATCTACTCTAGCAGAGTAATCGAAAATTTTAATATTAAGGCCTAACTCTTCAAAGGCTAATTTTGCCTCATCATCAAATTTGAACTCATCAAACTGCCAACCTGACTCTGGTTCATTCTTGAACCAGTTACCAACCATATTTAATTCTGAAAGCATAATTGTCTCTTGTCTTGATAAAGTGCAGCCGCTAGATCTATAGCTGCTTGTTATTAGTTATTATTGGTCGTGCTTAATCCATAAGCTGCGAGAAACTATCTGACGAAGATTTTCGATAAGCTTCTTATTCGTCTCAGAAAACTGCCCGTTCTCAAACTCACCCAGATAAAACAAGAACTCTGCTAGAGGCTTTGACTCATCTTGGGACAGGTGTCGAACTAAAGGGTGCTCGCTATTTAGAGTGATGTAATGGTCATCCCCATAGCCTGGCTCCCATAGTGAACCATCTGTCGTTTTTCCCATTCGTACATCTATTTCATCGAAAATAGGTGCAATAACGCGGATTTCCTGCAAATGCTCACCACGACCTGAACACAAGATACGAAATTCTAAAAGAGCGTTAAATATAATAGCTAGAGCATCACTAAATCCTGAGCGATAAATGTTATAACGATCGGCAATGATATTGCCAAACATATCCGTATTATCTTGCCCGACTTTGTCGCAGCCTGGTATCGCATCAAATTTTATCTTTACTTCACTTGGCATAAAGATTCGGGCGTATTTTTTACCTTGATGTTGAAGCGCCTCAGCGACACTATTACTAGAAAATTCGAACCCATCAAGCCCTAAAATATCTGCTATTTCATACGCCATACATGTGATGCCAGAATTTGCAGGTAAACGTTCTTTTAGCCAGTTTTCTAGAATAGCGCTCTGTTTCTTTAAATCTACTTTCGGAAGATCTACCACATCAACATTGAAAGTATTTTCGAAAGATGAACGGTCATTAAATACAACCGCACTTGCTGATACTTGGTAAACATAATCCGTCACAATCCGATCCGATTCGTTAAAAATACGGTTGAACAAGTCGATAGGCAGAGGAATACGATTCTGCCAAAAAATCAGCCCATCAACACGATACTTAGCATTTTTGTTATTCAGATAACGTTTAAAGTCGGATAAATCGTATTGATAACTCATTCGTCATCTTCCACATCTGGCAGCTCAATACTTAAGTAGCGCAAAGTCTGGCTTACTTTTTGGCGAAACCCTTTTAAGGTATGTTGATTCGCATCAGAAAACTCGCCATGCTCAGCGTTAGATAAACTCCATAGCAACATATCCAGAGCTTTCATTGCTTCTACATTATCTTTACAGACGTTATACATTTTATGGAAATAAGGGTGAGACTTGCCCAATGTTACGCAAGTATTTCCCTCCTCATCACACGAAGGCTCCCATAAATCATCGCCACGCAGCGACTCTTCTTCATGGACGCGCACTGTTTTATCCTCATAAACCCGAATGCCTTCTATCACAGTTGGCTTCATTTGGTTTTGATTGCGAATAGTTACCGTATCACCCTCAACTTTAATTTCAGAATTTTTAGTGTGTTTCTTATGTTTATCGATTGCCTTATCTGAAGGACCATGAGCACGCTTTGTATTTGCCGAGACTAAACGGTCTTGGCCTTTGAGCAGCTCTTGCCTCCAAGGTGCAATCAACCGTTTAAGCTCTTCTCGAATCTCAACTGGAATGATGACTCTGCTCTTTCGGAAATCGATACTAAAAACATCATCTAGCTCATGGTTAAAGTTAAGCTCAACTCTAAGACGAGTAATCTTACTTTCCTTTTTGTACATTCTATGAGGCCAACCATCATGCCAAATAAGACGCCCCTCTCGGTAGATATAGAGCCCTTGATTGTCAAGACTATAACGAACGTAATCACGTTCATTTGCATTAAGCTCATTTTGCGAGGGAATTATGCCTCCTTTCACAGTAAAGGACAGAGTTTCACCACTCACCTCAACTGGTACTGGCTTTTCTTTCAATACTCGAGAACGGACTCCACCACTCACTTTATTCAAATCAGAACAAAGTGGATCCCAGCCCTTTAGATTGACTGCAGAGGCATCCCCAACCTTCATTGAAATACTGACTTCTCCGGATTCCAAAAACTTGAAGAATACCGCGCTAAGCTCTAACGACAGCTCTTTACCAAGAGATCTTATCTGCTCTCGAACTTGTTTCTCACTACCGTGTTTGACTAAACGGTCTATGTTCTCCCATATGATCATTGTGCCATTAGCTTCAGCAAAGTCACTGAGCGCCTCAAAATCATCGTAATAATCATCAGCATCTGGAGTTTCAAGCACCCAGCGATCTAAATCAATAATCTTATCAATGTCCCAAGCACGGCAGGCATTATTACCATTCTGCTGGGACAGCACGACTAAGCGCCGACAAAACGCCGTGGATGCTGTTTTTAGCCCCATACCAAACTTACCTAAAGATTTAGGATTATGTCGCCTTGGAGACCCATACCTCATAGCGCTTTTCAACTGCTCCTCAGACATGCCATCCCCATTATCAGTAATAATGACTCTAAACTCCCCCATCATATATTGAAGTTCAATTTCAACACGAGTAGCGTTTGCTGCAATTGAGTTATCAATAATGTCAGCAAATGCCGCTTCTTTACTGTAACCGGTATCTCGCAGGCTCTCGACTAATCGAGCTGCCGATGGGCGAAAATCACCTTCCTCAGGTAGGTCTTTTTTTTGATTCATTATTCTTCTCCTTCCAAATACGCAAGCATGATTTGCTTGTCTGTTTCTTTATCATCCGTTATTGAAACGACTCGATCACTAAGCTGCTGCTTCAAGCGAATACGCTCATCAATTTTTTCTTCTATTGTGTTGGCATAAAACATGTAATAAACATTTACGGCCTTATCTTGACCATTCCTCCATGCCCTTGCCGTCGCTTGCTCTTCAAGAGCAGGGTTCCATTGCCGACTATAATGGATCACATTCGTTGCTGCCGTAATATTAAAACCCATACCCGCCGTTTTAGGGTGCAGAAGGAGCACATCAAAGCCCTTAGATGCCGAAAAGTCATCAATCAAAGGCTGACGCTCTTCATTAGGTGTTCTACCATCAATTATTCCAGGCAGGACTCCATACCTTTCTTTTATTGCACCTTGTATTAAGTCGATCGCCTTATGAAACGTAGCAAAAATAATCACTTTTTCATTTGCACTAGCAATGTTATCTAGCTGAAGGATTAACAATTCAAACTTAGCACTATGGGACTTCAGTGTTATGACATCACGCCCAATCGATGAATCAAGTAATGCAGGGTGAGCTGTAAACTGCTGAAGTTTGTTAATCAAAGGGAGAATTCCACCCCCACCATTGCGGGCATCACTCTGCATCTCATCAATGATCGAGTCATACCGGTTAGTTTCTTTTTCACCAAGCGACACTGCTGTATGAATATCTAACTTTTTAGGCAGTTGTTTTAAGACATCCTTTTTCATTCGACGCAATGTAATTTGCCGAAGACTACATTCCAACTCTTCCAAGTTTTTATCTAATGTTTCAGATATATCAGAATGAACATAGGTGTTTTTGAAGTCGCTTTCAGAACCAAGAAAACCTTTAAATGCTAAATCCGTCAGTGCCCACGCGTCCATCAAGCTATTTTCGACTGGAGTACCCGACATTAAGACACTAACAGCGATATCTAAACGCCTCGCAGAAAGCGAACGACCCGATTTAGGGTTCTTTAACATGCTCGCTTCATCAAACAGCCCAAGGTCAAAGTGCATTTCCTCAAACAAAGCAATGTCTGAAGACATCGTAGTGTATGGCGTGATAATCACATTTCTATTATCAAATGCAGAAACCACACCTCTACGTTGATTGCCATAATGAAGATACGGAATAATGCTAGGAGCAAAGAAACTAAACTCCCGTACCCAGTTATCTAGAAGTGGATTAGGAACAACAATAATAATTTTACTATTCGGGTTCTTTTCTATCATATCGCAACATAGAGCAATAACCTGCGCTGTTTTACCGAGCCCCATATCATCGGCTAAAATAGTACCAACACCGTTTTCGGCACAAAAACTAAGCCAATTGACACCTTCTTTTTGGTACGGATAAAGTGCTCGAACAAACAGTTTTTCGTGGTGAGACTCTTTATGCTGCTCAGTTCTTAACTGATCAATGAGATCGGACGGAACCTTACTAATTAGCCCTTCTTGAAAAAGGGAACGAAGAAGTTTGATTAATTTTGGTAACGATAAGTCCCCAAATGCCACTTCCAAGTGCTCAATCATCCTAGAGCTTAAAAAACAAACCCGGCACCCATCTAAAATAAAATAACCATGATTTACAATGGCATTAGTCTGTCGTAGATCCAGAGGCCTTCCTTTAAAATACAAAGTAAAACTAGGAGCAGGCGATATCTTAAATACAAATTGTATTTGGGCGGGACGTTTTGAAACAACAAATTCGGCATCATTACCGTCTAACGATGCTATAAATCTACCAAGTTTAAATACTGCCTCTGGAGCAACTTGCTGACCATTTTTCTCAACGATGCCGTCATTGATCATGTAATCCATTCACTATCCCTATATACCAGGTTAAAAACCGGATACTCCTTGAGTTTTACTGCCTATAAATGTACAGTTACGGCATTACCGGGTCAAAAACCGGATATTTAAAACGTAATATGGTACAAAATTTGAATACACCAAACTATATCAAAGTATTAAGAACAAAACTTGGACTAGGTCAACGTGAGCTAGCAAATTTGTTAGGTTTAGGAAAAGATGGCGAGCGGACAATTCGAGGTTGGGAGATGGGTGAGCATAAACCTTCGCCACTAAAATGGGGGAAAATTGTAGATCTCGAAAAAGACATGCTGGACTATTACGATAAAGCCCCCTTAAAACAGGAAAAAGTAGCTGATGCCGACTTTCGGTTTATCGACCTTTTTGCTGGTATAGGCGGCATCCGTTACCCTTTCCAACAGCTAGGTGGCCACTGTGTATTCACTTCCGAGTGGGACAAATTTGCCCAAAAAACCTATCTAGCCAATTACGGTGAAATGCCGAATGGCGATATCACTCAAGTTGCAGCTGAAGATATACCAGACCATGAAATTCTTCTTGCTGGCTTCCCCTGCCAATCGTTTTCCCAAGCTGGCCTCAAGCTGGGATTTGATGACACGCGGGGTACTATGTTCTTCGAAATCCAGCGTATTTTAGCAATAAAGCGGCCCAAAGCATTTATGCTAGAAAACGTAAAACAGCTACGAGGTCACAATAAAGGCCGTACTCTTGAAACAATTCTCGCTATTCTACGAGGTGAGCACGAGCAAACAATTCCAATCGACGTCCCTATGTCAGAGGAATCACGTAATGCGCTTTCCCTCAAATTGAACTATCAGACAGAATTCACAGTTCTGCGTGCTGGTGACTTTGGAGCCCCACAAAACCGGGAACGTATATTTATTATCGGTTTCGACAAAGATTATTACGGCGACAGTATCGATTTCAACCAGCTTTTCAACTGGCCAACTCCTCCCAAAAACAAAACAAGGCTAGGGAATATTTTACAAACAGCAGAAGAGCTGACCACTCTAGACGACCGTTACACCATATCCGACAGACTCTGGGCCGGCCATCAGAGACGCAAAGAAGAACACAAAAAAAAGGGTAACGGTTTCGGTTACTCATTATTCAACCATGATAGTGAATATGTAAACACCATTAGTGCCCGCTATTACAAAGACGGTTCAGAAGTACTAATCGACCAAAGCAATATCAACAGGAACCCCCGCTTATTAACACCTAGAGAATGTGCTCGCTTACAAGGTTTTCCAAACAACTACATCGTCGATGCAGTGTCCCACGGCCAAATATACAAACAATTTGGAAATTCTGTGTGTATGCCCGTTATCAAAGCTGTAGCAACAGAAATGCGCACTGCGATGGTTAATGCAGAAAACCAAAACTAGAAAAAACCACACTAAGAATCAAGCTATTCGATAACTACTGATAACGGGTAATCATTAGTTACATCTAATATCTCACCGGTAACTGAGAACACGACTATATAGTCTGTCTGGTAAAAATACGCATAGCGTTGAGCTTCCCCCCACAGGTCTAAAATAGGGCTCGCCTGATAATGTGTCGTCACTATTTTCTGAATATCGTATAACTGCTTATCCAGTGGCTTACGGGCTACTGCGTCATCAATTGTGATGTAACGCCGGTTTTGCATTCCTGATAATACAAATATAGGTTCGGATTTACGCTTAAAATCGGTATCGATAAAGATAAACTGCTTAAACGCATTCTTTTGCTTTTCAAGCTCGGCTTTAATTTCATTAAGAACTTTATCAACCAACAAGCTGGGTATGCTTAAGTGGATACACAATTGGCGAACAAACTCTTCTGAACTGAACTTAAAGTCGTAGTAACTGCTGTCCAACCCAAAGTACTCATTACTAAACATCGCGGTTAGGCGCTTCTTAAATTTGTCGCCACCTCTATACCCTAACGAGTGAGATAACTCTTTAAGATCAACTTTTAACAATTTCTGATGGATGAGATCTTGCACCATCGTAGATTTTTCATTCATTAGGTTTTCCAACATCTTAAACTCCTTCTGTTTGGTTGAAGAAACTCTGTTGCCCCAACGCTTTAGCAAAATTTATTGTGCGCTTGCAAGTTGATGATTCAAATCAGCGCATGGGGAGATTAACTTATTGATGCGACAAGTAGAGCCGCATATAGGTACTTTTTTAAAAAAGTATACCAATTGCTTTCACTCATCAAACGCGCCCTTTTGGCATCATAGTTTCTAGGACAAGCTGTGGCACGTAATAAAAAACGCCCGAACACGGCGTAGCTTGTCGCATAGTTTTGTAAAGATAGGCACCTCTATCAATAAGGGAGAACGTTAATGGAGGTCTCGGCGCTGGATGATAATAAAAAACTAACACAGGAAAAACTGAAGTGTCCAATAATGAAATACCAAAAAACATTTTTTTAATTAGTGAACAAAGAGATTCAAAGGAGGATAAATGTTAATCCATTCTACGGGAAGTTGTGACAATTGCGGATCAACAAAACTACCATTTACAGAGCAAGAAGCTTCTGTAACTTGTAAAAAATGCGATAAAGCGTTTAAAACCTGCAGTAACTGTAAATCCAAAGGATGTCCGGAGTGCAAAGGTAAGCTGGAGTCGCAAATGGATAGCGCTTATGAAAGTGGCATTAAGTTTTGATAAACACGCCTAATGAGCGACAAGTAATGTCGTTCATCTAGATTAAACTAGACCTCAACTTAGAAAGTTTAATTAACAACCGACGAATATTTCATCTACTATTTATAATATAAAAAGTAAGGACCATGAGCATATGATCACTGAAAAAAAAGATTTTCCTACAGACCGCCTTGATGAAATATCTAAAAACCCTGGGGACTTTAAATTAATTGAACGTATTCCATTAACTCAGCCAAATAAACAATGGCCCGTTATGCTCTCAAAGCCGGGAGACGAAGATAAATCAATCGTTTTATTAGACACCGAAACAACGGGGCTAAATGAAGAAGTAGAAAAAATCATAGAGCTTGGAATGGTAAAGCTTAGATACAATCCTACAAGTGGAAAAGTTGTGTCAATTGACAATGTGCTCAGTGTTTACGAAGATCCAGGTAAGCCCATCAATGAGAAAATAACACAACTCACTGGCATTAAAGACAGTATGGTCAGAGGTCAGGTTATTGATGATGCTATTTTGTCTAACTGGCTAAACAAAGATACTCTTGTGGTTGCTCATAACTCATCTTTTGATCGTCCCTTTTTTGAAAACCGCTTCAAAGATCACCATAACTTACCTTGGGCTTGTTCGCTGCATGATATTGATTGGCAAAGCAGGGGCTACCCAAACAAAAAATTAGAAAGCTTACTACTCTATTCTGGATATTTTTACGAAGCACATCGCGCAAGCATTGATTGTTTAGCAATGGCTTGGCTCTTTCACTTACTTCCATCTGCTTTGTTAGAGTTAATATCGTCAGGCAACAGACAGTCTCTTATAGTCCGTGCTTTCGGAGCACCCTATAAAGTTAAAGACCAATTAAAACAAAAAGGTTATCGCTGGCAACCTGCAAAAAATGAACAAGTGGCTCACTGGTGGAAAGAAATTGATGAAGCATTACAAACTCAGGAAAACGAATTTTTAAATGCTACTTATCAAGGCGCATCTAAAAATACTGTTTTCGAGCAAAGAAATGCATTTAATCGATTTAAATCCTAATAAACAGCTAGGTGACATCCGTTCTCAAAAGAACGGCCATATTAATGGCCTTCTCCGCCTATTAATAAGTATTGTAGTGCTCAAATCATCCATGCTCTTCTAGCCATTCCAGCTCCAGAAGCGTTATTAACGCCATCCCATCAGTGATGGCAACTGGGAAGGTTATGTTATTGAGGTTATTATTAATATATAACCTCAGGCCTATTTTTACCGGAATAGCGGTGGTGCTGAATACGATATAACCTTAAAACACCCATTATTTATTGGGGAGGTTACATCTTCAAAACACATCTTCCTGAGCAAGCAAATACTCAAGCCTATCAGACTCAACGGCAAGCAGATAACTACAAAATATAAACTCTTCCCAGTCTAGGTTTGCCATAGGATGGATAACTCTACCGCTGATTCCTCCTTCCTCATTTAGTAAAAATTCAACTAGGTCTATATTCTTATTTCTTACCCATGTATATTCGACAACCTTCTTATCTTTATCATCACCAAAAACATCTAGTTTTTCAGCGGCAATGGCCTTACTTATAAACACACAACAGTCATCAGCTTCGTAAAGTTCCACTACATGTTTTCGATGGAGCTTAGCTTCACCAAAACCAAAGACTAATCCCTGTTTTCCTACTTCGTTAACATAGTTAACAGATACGTCCAGCTCATTATTATTAATGCGCACACCCATAGACTCCGCCCTTTGACAATAAGCCTTAGTTTTTTCGGACGTTAAAACTTCATAATAAGGTTTATGCTCATCGTCGAACCCATTAAAGAAATGCCATATCTCTTCGTCTTGTGTCACGCCCTCATGCCCAACTAACATTTCTAGGTTCTTAAATAATGTATATTTATTTTTACCTATACTTTCAGCACAAACCCGATAAAACGTTTGCCAAGATACTTTTTGCATTAATCTTTTTAGATTGACCTCACCTAAAGTAAACTTACCATCCTCCGATTCCTCAACGACTAGTTCTGACTCTCCGACAAGAAGCAGCTCTCCAAGTCGTTTTGCTGAATTAAGATTAACCTTAATGCCTTTTTCACTTAAAACAGGGCTATCTTTGAAACACCTATCAACTAGGTATCCCACATGTTCTAATGCTTTTTTGCTTTCTTTAGCCGACGCCTCAATCTCACCAGTCAATCTCTTTGTGTGTTCCAACTCGCAGGGCACCTTCGGTACAAACGGAGACTCTAAAAAGTCTTTAATTTGACTAGGTATGGGTGATCTATCTAAAAGGTCAGTATCTGTATTTTCGTCATCCTGTATATCAACTTCCTTTGAAACAATCTCATGCAATGTTTCTGTATATTCATTTAGTTTTTCACAAAGTTTGCGAACCTGTAAAAACTCAATGCTTTCTTTAATATGAGGGAAGCCGACTTGAATTAAATCGTCATCTTCGACCAATTTAGACCCTAAGGCTTGAAGTCTTCGTTGAGCCATTGAAGAAACTCGATCAACCCGACCTACTTTTTGTTCGATGCTTATTGGAGAGCCCGTAATGCCGTAATGCACCACGCTGTCACAAAACGTATGCAGGTCTTCACCTTCTTGGAAAACATCCGTTGTTATTAACGCTAAAGGATACCCAGGCATACGAAACTTCCTTGCTTGAGCTGTCCGACTACTATAAGTCTCTCCTGTAGCACCAATAATAGGAGCCACTGGGTTTAACAATTGGCTTATTTTTTTACGCCGACTAGCAATTGAAGCTTTAGCGAGATCTGGAAGGTTGTTCTTTATAATTAAATCTAACTGATTTGCCGTTAAAAAAAGTTCGTGTCTCGTAGAAAATCCCTGGCTACTCTCTTGCTTATTAAGGTTCCCAACGAAATCAATGATGAACTGACCCCTTCTTTTTCTATCAAGGTCCTTTATGCCCAATTTCATACGAGAAAGATATAGGTCAACTACGCCATGCCCTGTTCTCACGCATAAACATATTAAATGCCAGTGGATATTGTGCTTTTGCAGTAAATCCGCAACAGATGATTGAGTCGTTTCGCTTCTGCAATTAACGCTTTTATCTAACAGCTCCATATGTACTGGAAATAGATTCCCTAATTGATGAACTCTTTGAATCTCGCTAAAAAACGTAGTTAATAGCAGGTTATCAACAAGCTCTTCTTTAGAAATCACCTTTATAGATTCCGCGCGCTCTATTTGGTTATAGAACCTAATAATTTGCTCATAACCAGGCACATTAAACTGGCTTGAGAACCAATCAATAAACCCTAACTGACATGCCCTAAAAGTATCTTGATAATCATTTTTCAATAGGCCCGTATGATAGTTTTGGCTTTTACGGATAATCTCTTGTCCATACTGGCCAATTAACTCTTCTAAATTGGCGTTGTGCTTCTCACAAAGACTGTAAGCCCAGTTTATTTCAAACAACAAACTGATCTGCTGACTTTTAGCCGATAAACTCTTTCTTAAATCACTTGGTGGGCGATACGCATTCTCTCCTTTTAAAATGCGTTCTCTAACATTTGGCGCAGCCTCACCCCTAAAAAACCATGAAAAAAATGTATCGTTTTTAGGTGGCTGAGCATCCTCTTGATCCCCGTCAACCGTATCTTCATGGAAGGTCCCTTCTGAAATATCGGTATCTTTGTCTCTGCTCTGACTCTTATACTCATCAAATAACTCGTCAAATAGCGCTCTTAACTTTGGATGTCCTCTTAACCCTTCAGCAATATAGCCTTGTAGCCATTTGTTATATCCATCATCAAGTTTATCTTTTATCTCTTTAACGCTTCTTACTCGACGCACAAAAACAATTTGCTTTCTAGCTTTATGAAGCAGCTGAACACAGAGGTCTCCACATACGCCATCCATCTTTGGGTGAGGTAAGGTAAGTCCTAAACCCGAATCTTTATAACTACCGATAATATGGTCGATGATATGTCTGTCTTTAGCATCCTTATTTCTTTTATCAGCATCTTCTCCATCAAATTTAACTTTATCTGACTTTGTTGTTTGCGCATAACTTTCGAAAGAAGAAAGCATCCCCGTCTGAAAAGAGGCACTAACGCCCTCTTCATTGATTAAAGCACCATCCTTCCCAAGTAGTTCACCAACTTTTTTTTGAACCAGTGCTGTTACTAGCTTTTGCTCATCAGAACCTAATTTTATCTCTGCCTTATCTCCAGACCTGTGCTCAACTCGATACATATTTCTCGTATGGTCTTTGCCATTAATACATAGCGTATTCAAACGTCGAACCATAAACGTTTGCAGTGACTTTTTAATACATTCCGCGCTACCCGTGTCTTTCAGCAAATGCGCCTTGCCTACTAAGTTCAGTTGATTTTTCAGTTGATTAATATCTCGATCATATGGCGTAGCTGAAAGAAGAAGAGAGTGTTTTACTCGAGGGACATAGTTATCTTGGTCATTGAACCCCAAAACCCTCGAAAGAACTCTGTTCCGCGCACTGCTATTAAAGTCATGTTTAAAATTATGGCTTTCGTCAATTACAACTAAATCAAAAGTTGGCAAGATATAGTTTAGCGCCCTTGCATACTGGAATTTAATTAGATCCTTAAGCTCATCTGACGGCTGCGAAACCGCGTCAAGAATACCCCGCCATTCATGCGCCGGTAACAAGTGAGATATCTCCTCACACTTCTTTACCCACTCTCGTTTATCATCCGACGGATCCTCACTTAAGCTTATGCTGAAACTATCTTTACCTACAAAAAAATCAGCATAGTAGCCAGATCCAGCCGCATTAATCATCTCTACAACATTTTTGCAGCTAACATACGGGGAAGCAGGGTCCCCTTCTGCTGTCCTTATTCTATTTTGAGTCACTTTAACGTTATGTCGAGTGAAGCTCTTATATTCTCGATCCCACTTATCTTGGACATTCCGACTAGGGCAAAGGTATAGCACCCTTAGAGTGGGGTTAAAATAACGCATTAAAGCAACGACGCTTAAAGCGACATACGTTTTCCCCATCCCCACTTCATCAGCCAAATACCCCATTCCAACTTCTGGATCGGCGATCATGTTATATAACGCCACCGCACCTTTTAGCTGTATATCCCCTAATTGTTTTAATTCATCTTGCCCACCAGATAAATCCAGAATATGCCCAGCCGTAGTTAAGTCCAGTTTATCCATTTTCTGATGACTCAATTGATATGTTATTCACAACATAAGATTTAACAAACTCAGTTTTGAGCCAAGAAAAAAACTGCCTCCTATTGGTGCCTTCCTCTAATATCAAACCATCCAACCGCTCTAATCGATTAATAATATCCCGAGCGTTGTTTTGGATTTTTTTAACATCTAATCTGCTCTGATAAGCTCTTTGCGATAGGATTTCATCAATTGACAACATAATTAGATAAGAAGCTACGCTGTTACCACTCTTTTCATTCGCTTTGGAAATTAAAGCAGGAAGACTGTCTGCTCCAGTCCCGGATAGATAGTAATCAAGCTGTTCGATATTATTATCAAAAAGTGTTGTTAAACGAGACTTAAATTGCCTGAATGCATGAAAAATCCCAGCATATTCACAAAAGAAACCTTCATCATTCAACTCACTATCAGCTGAGTTCAGCTCCCCCCCCCTGTTTTCTCTTAAAAAACTCTTAATACGGGCATTCATCAGCATCATTTGACGGCTATTCTCAGACATGCCGGCATAGATGAGCAGAATATCTTCAGGGCTTAAGTCAGGTAGCTCAGTAGGCTTATGAGACCACCCCGTCTGAAGGACTAACACCGACTTATCCAATGCTTGCCCTCTAGCATCTTGCCAAATTAAAACATTAACAAAACCACTCTGCTTAAGAAGGCCCTCAAGTTGTGATCCTTCCACTTCACACGTTCTCTCTTCGTTATTAATATGCCATGAGTCTAAAACGGGCTCCCCACCTGCTTTAATAATACTAATTTCAAGCAATGATTCGCTGTTAGTTCGCCCTTGTAACTTTTTACTCTTCCAGTCATAGCTTAGGTAGATATCGACAATCGCCTGTTCAGCATCATGAGAGAACAATTCATTATCATCTAGCGTCGTACACTCCACATCTTTTTCATCTGGTAACGGCGTTAATAACGGCGCTACCAGAGGTTGATTAATAAAGAACCCTGTTTCAACATTATCAGAAGTAGCTTTATGGGTGAAATTCACCGAACCGACAAAAACCCACGATTCTTTATCATTAAAGAAGTGATAAACCTTTGCATGCAGCGTCCTGTACTGCTCAAGTTGTTCGTTAATGCCTAACCCTTTAGCTTCGACATCATTCCACTGGCCCCAACAGATACGGTCTGCATTGCGTATAGTTTCATAATATTGCAGCTCACAACGGGCTTTGCTATCTTGATCTAAGGGCAATAACATCGTTATCTCTTGAATACCCATCTCAAAAAACTTTTCGTGTAGTAAAGATAACGAATCATTAACAAAGAACGGCGAAATAATTTCTAAGTTCCACTTACTGCTTACTGACGTTGGTAGATGCTTTTTTATAAACTCAAAGTATTTTTTTTGCCTAAGGCCGAAATACAAAGGCGGAGCAGTTAGCTCCTTCATCTCACAGTTACGTAAAAAAGAAATTAATTTTTCAATAGCACCATCACCCGCTTGTAAATTTCTTCTATCCTTCAGCCATTCAAGGTCTTCCAGTAACTGCTTAACAAACGTGCCATCACTCCCTGTTTGAGTAACCTCTTCCCAATGTTGGGTTTCTATGTTTTCCCACCAACCGCTTCTTGTTAAATTATTAGACCCTGCTGCAACTAGTAGGCGCTGTTGAGATCCCCCCCTTGTGCCAGAACTGCTGTCATTAACCAATAGGTAAATGTTTTTAGCATGGAAAATATTTGGCAGCAGATTAACCCCATGAAATAAATACTGCATTGACGGACCTGTATCAGGACTAAACATCGGCTGATCAAAAAACACCTCAACATCAAGGCCTGAAACGCGCAATGCTTCAGCGACTTGATACTTTTTAACACGCTCATCAGAAGAATAAGAAATACTGGTTCTTAACAGATTAGGAATTACATCAATCTCAAAAAAATCAGGATCAAAACAATAACTAGTAAAAACACATGCCTGCACTTCCCCTCTATTTATCTGCTCAGTGAGCTTTTCAGAAATAACGTATTTATCCACCTGAAGCACCTAAGTATGTTCGAGAAATCGACAGAAACGAGCCAAAGAAGTAGTCGTAATCCCACCGCACTGACAACTTGTCTTGCTTTAATAACTTAAACTTCTCTAGTTTAACTCTCACTTTAAGCTTCTTTTTGTCATCAACCTCCACCCAAGCCGCCCCACCCCGGTCGACCATTACTTTTTTATTCAACTGCGCCAATTTTCTGATGAGCAAAACATAATCATTATCTTTAAGAGCTATGAGTGCCTGATTTATTAAATCTGCATTAGGAACTTCTTTGTTATCTTCTCCTAATAACGGCAAACTTAGTTGAAGGTTATCGAAGCAATAGTCCATATTATTTAATTCTTCCGCGGCTTCTTCCACTGACCTGCCACCACAAGCACGACAGAAATGGAAAACATGATTAAGTGCGGTCAATACACGTTCAACGCGTTCAATGTTTTCCAACCTTTTATTTAGCGTACCTGACAATTCCATTCGCTTTATCTGTACAAAATAATCACCTAGATCATTTAGAGCCAAACTCCGGTCTTTAAAAAGTTTTTGTGTGTTCTTCCATAATTCGTCCTGCAAGCTAGGGTCATTACCCGAAGAAGCCCTTCCTTCCATCAACGAACTCATTAAAAGCTCAGTGACCTCTTCGCTGTTTATTGCAGCTAAAAATTGTTGAGATAACTCCTCGATACCTGACCTATCTATCTGTCCTTGATTAATACTGTTGAGTAATTTGTCTTTATCAACTTTAGACTCAATTAATTGGGTGATTTTAAAGCCCTTAGCTGTCAATTCTCGCTGATTTCCATAAATCAACCCGCTGTCCCTTGATGCTGAAGAATAAAAACCCCATAGCCCATAACCAACTTGGTCACTCAAAATTGTTTGAGTGTTTTTAGTTCCAAGGTCAAATACCATCCTTTCTTCATCGTCCATACGAGCCTTTACTTTCGTAATACCCATGATCGAATTTGATCCCGTTTTTTTATATCTTAAATATGCCGCTAATTGTTCATATTTTAAGAATGTTGAACTAACTCGTTTCTGCTTGTCGTCATCATTAGCATCTTGATTTAATTCATTCGCCCAATGAAAGCCTAACAAGGCAACAGCAAAGTTTTCCAATGAGTTAGTTATTGTCGTTAAATTCCCGACAACCTCCCGACCGAACTTTGTCCACACTTGCTCAAAGCCTAATGGGTCACGAGAACCTTTCGTTTTAAGCCGATCATCAAGCAAAGAGAGAAATGCCATTTTATTTACCTGTTATTTAAAATTAACCTTAGTCTATGCATTTTAAATGCACTTTGCCGCTAAAACTCTGGTGTATAAAACTAGACGCCAACACTAACCACCCCACCTGTTACCGCAAAATGCACCCAACAACCTGCAACGGTTTTCCCTGCCTTCTGAAGTGCTTGGGCGTACAGGTCTAGTTGGCCTGAGTATTTAAGCGCATTCTCTTTCCATTCTGCTCGTGATTGGGGGGATGATTTATGGTCAATTATGATCCAGCCTTCATCCGTTTCTAGCAATAGATCTATCCAGCCTTTTGATTGCTGCCCCTCTTTATTAATTAGGTTGATGGGCTGTTCTACATGCCAGTTCTTGGGTTTAAAGCGGTTCTGAATCTTTTCTATAAAGTTTGTGGCACATTTAAGTGCGGCTTGCGCTGTGATTGCTTCGGTTAACTCATATTCAGCTAAAGTGCGTGCGGCTCTTTCAAGTGAACTGTCTCTGTTGATAATCTCGGTTGCGATGATGGCATGGAGTGCCAGCCCTAGGTTGGTGACATCAGGGTTGCCAGATAGGTTTATCCGCTCTGCAATCTCTTCTATCTGCCCGATTGTTGCATCAGGTAGCGGCATTGCGCTGGAGGGGGCTATTTTTGAAGGGTATTTTTCAGCCTTTAATGGCTCAGATTGTTTGGGCCAATAGAGCGAATGGCTCTCTTGGCTGCCCTCTTCGTCAACTTCAGGAAGATTTTTAAAGGCTGTCGGAATGATTGTTTTATCTGGCAACTCTAGCTTCTCACCTTCTGGCAACATCCACTCGGCTCCGAGTGTCTGCATCCATTCACCTGTCATTGCCTTCTCAGGGAAGGGTAATATCAGAAGATCTCTGGGGCGAGTGAGTGAGACATACAGTAGCCGTTTAGTCTCTTCTATCACTTTAGTCTGTGCCGCTATTCCACTATCACCATTCTCAACGGCCTCTTTAACAGCAACATCTTTGGATTGACCTCCAAAAAAGCTTGGCCAATATTTAAGTTTTCGTCCTTCTAAAGGAGCGTCCCACTTAAATTCGGCCTCTGTGGCTAATACAGATAGTCCCCAGATGCGTGGTTTAAGTTTTGACTCAAGATCCATTGCGATCACTACAGGCCATTCCAGCCCTTTTGCGCCATGATGCGTTACTAAGCTAACTGCATTGCCAGATGCACGGGCATACCAACCTTGTTCTGACTCGGCCAACGCCATTAACCAGAGGATCAGACCTGGAACGGTGGCCGCACTGCTTTGTGCATGGCAATGCTCTATGTATTGGTCTGCAAAGCCCAAGAAGGCATCTAAATTTCTGAGCCGTTGTGTCCCTTCAAATTCACTTTTGCTCCACCGCACCACCGTTTTCCTAACCTCGGCTACAAGTATCACCTGCTCCATCACCTCTCTAGGGGTTAGATACGGGAGTCTTTCTCTCTCTTTAGCAAGCGCCTGTAGCGGGGCAAAATCCTCTTCACCCCAGCGATTTTTATCTTGATCTGTTTGCAGATATTGGAGGCGATCAGCCAACCATGTTTCTGGATACTCACAGAGTGTTAGTGCTCTAATTTCAGCAGAGGCGAGTGTATCTTGCTGGTCTGCAACGCGTCGCAGACAGGCGAGTGCAAGTGCCGCCTCTGGTGTACTCATCAAGCCTGGACGTTTGTAATCAACGGGAATTTTGCAGTTTGATAACCCTTCCGCTATTTCGGTCAGGTTGCTATTTGTCCGGCACAAAATGGCAATATCACCGTACTCCAATGACCGCTCTTGCTTTGTCTGCTTATCAACAATCGTTCTTTGTTTGCTTTCGACTAGCCGCTTTATTTCACTGGCTTGTGCCCCGGCCCGTTTAGCTTTGTTGCTTCCTTGTAGTGACCAGCATTCAACCACCGCCCCTTGAGTATCTGGTCGCTCAGGATCGAGCTTAACTTGTGCTTCTGAAAGGCTATTTGAAAATGCGGGCGTAAACAAGTTGTTGATGTACTGAACAAGCGGTGGCCTGGAGCGCCATGATTTTCCAAGTATCTCTGGCTTTGTTCCTTCACTTTCTATATGACGGGTAACGGCTAGCATCAGGTCGGGATCGGAACCTCTAAAGCCATAGATTGACTGTTTTATGTCTCCAACCCAAATCACCTTATCAGCCAGTTTCGATAGCTTTACAAAAACGGTTAGTTGTATCGGGCTGGTGTCTTGAAACTCATCAACCATTAACAGCTGCAGTTCTGACTTTAAGCACTCCTGAACAATCTCGTTATCCAGCAAATTCAGAAGCAGTTGCTCCTGGTCAACAAAATCGACAAGACCCTGTTTTGTTTTCACGTCCTGATAGCTATTTAAACTTCTTTCAGCGATGAAAAAAGCCTGATCAATGAAGAAACAGATATCCTCATGAAGTTGGGAATGGCGTGCATAATCTCCCGCTATCACCTGAATGGGTTCTGCTAAAAGTTTGCTCTTTTTAGTGGGGGACTCTTTAGAAAGTTTTATCCACTCAGGCCATGTTATTCTTTGATATTTGATTGCATAAAGGCTGCTTTTAAGCCCCTTAAAGTAACCCGCTGAGCCTTTGGTTTTATCGGTTTCAGGATCAAAATCGGCAAGGGCATTTTTGATTGCTTTTTGAAGTTCATCCGTTAAATCACGAGCCGAAGCTTTTGGAAAATAGGCCATAAGCGAAGCTTTACTCTCCTCCGCAAAATCTGAGAACAGCTCAGGGGACATATTGTTTGACCGGGCCGCACTCACAAGGTTTTTAATCTCCTGCCGCCAGAGTAGTGCCCCTTTTTTATCGACAATCCCCAATCGGGCTGAGACAGCATTCATCTTTTTAATCAGTTCTAGATCACCCTCTAAAGAGGATTCAAGAACCTGCGCAAAAAGACGCGCGCCCTCCTCTTCATCAACAACCTTTTGCTGAGGAGAGAGACCCGCTTCAAAAGCAAAACGCTTGAGTAGTTCTCCGCAAACACCATTAACCGTTCCGATTAGCGCCTGTCCCATTTCATTGGCCTTTTGAGCCTGACCGGATGAAATCAGTTCTTGTCGGACACGTTCCTGTAATTCTGCCGCTGCTCTTACAGTAAAGGTGGTTGCAATAACACCTGCTGGATTGATTTCTCCTGATGAAAGAAGTGCTTTCAGCTTATGCGTCAGCGTGTAGGTTTTGCCGCTACCGGCTCCGGCACTGATTAGTTTAAAATCTGATTTCATGATTCATCCCTCCAGCCCGTTAACACCGAATAATCACTAAAGCGATCACTACATTCAGGGATAGCAAGCCCCTCATCATTCCCTTGCTGTGATAGTTCTGTAGGTTCAGCCTGTTTTATGGTCACCTCAATACGTCCTTCATCTAGCTGTGCTCTACGCCATTTCCAACTACTTTCCGCCCGTTGCCAAAAGGCAGGAACACTTTCTGTTGATTTAGACTCAACAAAATCAGCCTCTGCAAAGTAGTCACGGTTATTACTTAACATACGGGCATCTTGAATGATGAAGTAGTTCAACACAGGCCAACGGCCCGTTTTCTCTTTTCGTAATTTTGCATAGGTTCCTAGCTGTAGGTATTGATCGTTCTCTAAACTCTTATGGCGATATTTAAAACCACCCCATTTGATATCAACAACGGCCTCTTGCCCCTGACTGTTTGTCGCTAGCAGATCAATACTCCCATTGAGTTTTCCACCCACAAAGCTTCCCTCTTGCGAGGACTCCATCTCAACATGAGTCACTTCTGCTTTTTGGAGAAGGTCTACCAGTGTTTCTAAAGCCTTTATGGTTTCACCTTTAAACTTCTCACATTCAGCTAGGCGACCCGGCATCAACAAAACGGCCCCTTCTCTTTCGAGTAGCCTTATCAAGGTTTCTTCTGCCCATTTGTTAACATTTTTCGCGTCAATTTCGAGTGGATTAGCATTTTCACCCAAGAAGATTTCAAAGAGCCGGTGCGCCAAACTGCCTTTTAATAGGTTCTGGTCACTAACGGTTGAGATAGCACCCGCTTTTAATCGAGCCTGGTACCGCATTACCCATTGATATGGGCTATTGATGAAGGCGTCTAAGCTGGAATAGGATTCCCACTCACGCTTAGGCAAACTGCAGTCTAGTGGCAGTTGCCACCAGCGACTTATGAGTGGTAGTGGCAAATGTTCAACCGCCTCTGTTGAAATTGGTTCAGCCTGTTTACCCATCACCAATGGTTTGTTCGTTAGAAACGTCTCTTCAAGTGAGACAACCTGAACACCCTCAACAAGAGATTCAATATTATCCAGTATCGGATGGTGTGCGCCTGATGCCTCATGCAATACAAAGATCAGCTGTTTTTCTGCACGTAAAACCGGACGCAGCCAACTTTTTCCTTGTAGCGTTAGCTGGCTCTCTTCTGACCATAGGTGAAGCCCCTCTTCTTCGAGGGCTCGCTTCTCAACTGCCAACCAGTGAGATTTTGAAATCCCACCCTGTTTATGACAATCCCACCAAATAACGGTCTCTCTTGAGGATAAAACGGCTGCCGCTGACTCCGCTTTTTGAATATCAGGATAGTCACACCCAACCTCTGCAATTCGATCAACCAGCCCTGTTCCACTCCCCCTGACATCTTCAATTAAGTGGCGAAGACTTTCACGATCAATCGAGACCATGCCGCTTTGTTTCAGCTCATCGAAAACAATAATCAGCTCTTGAAGCTGGTGAAGTGCGGCCGTATATAAGGAGGCTTCGGTTTTTCCTTCAAAACTGATCAACATGCCGTTTAACCACTTCGACAGTTGTTCCACTAACTTGATTGCCACATTGATCGGCAACCCCTCTTCTGGCTTGTACTGTTGGGAGTGCAGCCAATAGTCAACCTGCTCTTTTAGTTTTTTAGCCTTCTTGGGGTCACTTTCCGCCTCATCTTTTAGAATCTCGTTAATCTTCTCCTGCCAATATTCACCACCAATACCCGGTTGTGAAGCAACAACCCGTGACAAACTTTCCCGAATGCGTCTCGGGAGGGGGCCAACAGGGTGGTTTAAAAACTGCAATAAGATGTGTGGGTCAAGTGGCTGCCAAAGTAGCTCAAAACAGAGCGGCAAAACCTGAAATGCGGGACGCCAAGGTGAATTTGCCCGAAAGCCGAGACGGAGTAGTCCTTCTTGTTCCAGTGCCGCATCTAATGATGCACCATTTTGCTCTGCAAGCAGGCAGAAACGATTTGCCTGTTCTTTCTCTTGTCCGGGCTGCAACAATTTGGCAATCGCAGAGGCTGAAAAGGCTGTCGCGCCTGCTTTAACAACTAAAAGAGAGTCATCACCAGATAGCTTTACCTTGTTATTTGAGCCGTCTCGCTGTTCTAAACTTTCGAGAAGTGATTTTTGAAGGAGGCCAAGGTCAGTATTATCCTTGCAGCCATTTTGTAACGGTTCCGCCTCAAGAATAGAGACACCATGCCGATTCTTCAACAGGGTAATCAATTTCTGCCACAAAGGGGATAGCAACGCTAAAGAGTCAATCAAAATAAGTTCAGCGATCTGGACAGACTGCTCGCCTAATCGCTCAATAACTTGCTGAAGTCGCTCACCCTCACCTTTCGTCACAAGCCCTTTGGCCTGTTTCTCAACAACTTCTAAATCCTTCAACCTTGATGGAATGTCAGTCTCAAATATTCCCGTCCAACCAGCAAGGTAAAGCTCATCACGCCAACGCAATAATGTTTTGGTACTGGCAAATGGATCGGCCTCGAACGAGTTAGCGTAAAAAGGATCCTCGTTGAGGTGCGCTTTAAGGCAATGGTGATATTGCACCAATCTTGTGGTCAAAGAGGCATCGACTCCTGCAAGCCCTAATTGACTTTCAAGTAGTGATAGCATCTCACTAAAACCGACAACAACCTCTCCAAATGATGATGCTTTATCATCAATGATATCTAAGTCTAATCCAAAACCAAGGCGAATCTTCATCATAAAAACTAAATCCTTATTAATTTGAGTAAGGTTTGGGGTGGCTGTAACTATTTGACGACGAAGTTAATAAGCTCCGCCTGTTTAGCCCAACCAGTAAACGGTGAATATACAAAACAACATTCTTTGGGTAATTCTTTTGTTCCTTTCTTCACCGCCCTTTTAGGCCTGGGTAAAGTACTTCCAAACCACTTCCTTATTATTCCTTCCTAACAGACTAAATATAGAACACCATAAATTTTATGTCTCTAAATTCAACTATTTTCACACCGGCCTTGAAACCTTTTTTCTCTTACAGTCGCAGTGAAGCCACCGAGAGCGGGTAATCATTAGTTACATCTAATATCTCACCGGTAACTGAGAACACCACTATATAGTCTGCTTGGTAAAAATACGCATAGCGTTGAACTTGGCCCCACAGCTCTAAAATGGGGTTCGTCTGATAATGTGCCGTCACTATTTCCTGAATATCTTGTAGCTGCTTATCCAGTGGCTGATGGGCTACTGCGTCATCAATTGTGATGTAACGCCGGTTTTGCATCCCTGCTAATACAAATACAGGTTCAGATTTACGCTTAAAATCCGTATATATAAAAATAAACGGTTTTGATGCGTTCTTTTGCTTTTCAAGCTCGGCTTTAATTTCATCAAGAACCTTATCAACCAATAAGCTGGGTATATTGAGGTGGTTACACAACTGCCGAACAAACTCTTCTGAGCTGAACTGAAAATCGTAGTAACTGCTGTCTAACCCAAGGTACTCATTACTAAACATCGCGGTTAGGCGCTTCTTAAATTTGTCGTTACCTCTATAGCCCAACGAGTGAGATAACTCTTTAAGGTTAACTGTTAACAATTTCTGATGGATGAGAGCTTGTAGCATTGTAGGCTTCTCATTAAGTAGGGCATTCAACATCATAGACTCCTTTCTGTTTGGTTGGAGGAACTCTGTTGCCCCAACGCTTTAGCAAAATTTATTGTGCGCTTGCAAGCTGATGGTTCAAATCAGCGCATGGGTAGATTAACTGGGTAGTGCGACAAATCAAGTCGCATCAACAGTCGATGACGAAT
>Ga0209826_1000510_pt1 | contig 27720 bp, 13 predicted proteins | sample GOMGulsemesocosm_5_FD_184637 | JGI IMG/M metagenome (GOLD analysis project Ga0209826, IMG submission 184637) | Methane-oxidizing microbial communities from mesocosms in the Gulf of Mexico - GOM15C Gulf of Mexico (SPAdes) (version 2) | ecosystem: Environmental > Aquatic > Marine > Cold seeps... | reverse complement strand
AAAAACTAGCAGGATCCGGCAGTACACATTGGGAAGCGCGTAAAGAATATGCCCTCGGTAATCTGGATGATGAAGGGTATGTCGACATGGCTGTGGCGCAAGTACCTAGTACAGGCCATTGCAATACAATGGGAACGGCAACGACCATGAATTCTCTGGCGGAGACGCTGGGCATGTCGCTGCCGGGCAGTGCGACAATTCCCGCTCCCTATAGAGAACGTGCTGCCGTTGCCTATCATAGCGGAAAACGCTGTGTTCAATTAGTATGGGATGATGTGAAACCATCAACAATCATGACCCGTAAAGCCTTTGAAAATGCTGTGGTAATGAATACGGCTCTGGGTGGTTCTACGAATGCTCAAGTACACATTAGTGCAATTGCGCGTCATATGGGAATTGATCTGAAGATAGATGATTGGGAAACATTTGGATATGATGTTCCTTTGCTCGTTAATATGCAGCCTGCTGGCGAATATTTGGGAGAAGCGTTTCACCGAGCAGGTGGTGTCCCGGCTGTTATGCACGAGTTATTAAAAGCGGATCGTTTGCACGGTGACTGTATGACCGTGGCCGGTACGACTATTGTTGAAAATGCCGAGGAAACAACCGATCGCCGATTGGTGAAGCCTTATAATGAGCCAATGAAAGAAAAAGCTGGTTTCTTGGTCATGAAAGGTAACCTGTTTGATGCTGCGATTATGAAAACTGCTGCTATTGATCAGGATTTCCAAAGTCGTTTTCTGGATAATCCAAACGATCCCAATGCGTTCGAAGGTCGGGCAATCGTATTTGAGGGATCTGAGGATTATCACGCCCGAGTAGATGATCCAACATTGGAAATGGATGAAAAATCAATTCTGGTTATTCGGTATACAGGACCCATTGGCTGGCCGGGATCAGCAGAGGTTGTCAACATGCAACCATCTGCTGCGTTGCTGAAAAAGGGAATAATGTCACTTCCCACCATTGGGGATGGTCGTCAAAGTGGTACATCAGGCAGCCCATCTATTCTTAATGGCTCTCCGGAGGCATCTGAAGGTAAAGGGCTCGCTCTGCTTCAGACCGGTGACACAATTCGTGTGGATTTGAATAAAAAATCTGTGGATATGCTGGTTTCTGATGAAGAACTTGCAATCAGAGGAAAAAATTGGACGGATAAGACGCCTGAAAATCAAACGCCGTGGCAGGAAATTTATCGATCTACTGTGGGACCGCTTTCCAGTGGCGGTTGTATGGAGCTCGCAACAGTTTATCAAAATGTTCGTGCAGCTAAACCCAGAAATAATCACTAATGGCACCCTTAACGACTATGGACACGCCAGTGATAACCTTGATCGGGGAATGCATGGTCGAGTTGAGAGAGGAGGCCGATGGCCGCCTTTCTAGAGGTTTTGGTGGTGATGTTCTAAATACGGCGGTCTATTTGAGCCGTCTGTTCGGGCCGCATGGGTCAGTACGATTTGCAACAATCATGGGAGATGATCCCTATAGTAACGAGCTGATTAACGCATGGGACTGTGAAGGCGTTAATTGCGAATTGGTTGGACGGAAAAAAGATAGTCGCTCTGGTCTCTATATAATTCAGACTGATGAGAGCGGGGAGCGATCATTTCACTATTGGAGAAGTGTTGCGCCTGCACGGGAATTCATGAATTCCGACTGGCAAGACCTACAAAACAAAACCTTCGACAGTGAGTGGATATATTTGTCGGGTATCTCGATTGCTATCTTGGGTGATGAGGGGCGGGAACGCTTGTTGGCAGCACTGAATGATGCCAAAGACAAAGGCAAGAAGATTGTTTTTGATGGTAATTACCGTCCGATTTTGTGGAACAATAAAGCGATTATCAAAAACTGGTACGAGAAATTCTGGACGTTGAGTGATATTGCCCTTGCCGGCACGGAAGATGAGAGCCATGTTTTTGGTGATAAATCAGCCGAAGAGACTCTGAAAAGATTAGTAGGCTATGGAATTCCAGAAGTTGTTGTAAAGCAAGGCACGGGGCCTATTTTATTGGCCGGGGCCGAAGGTCAGGCTTATGTTCCTATTTTGGCCGCTTCAGACGTTATCGATACGACAGCTGCAGGGGACTCCTTTAATGCTGGTTATTTATTTGGTCGTTTGACTGGACAGAATATGAGTTCATCAGCCCAAATTGGGGCAGTCCTTTCAGCAACAGTAATTCAATATCCCGGCGCCATTATCCCGCGCACTAACATGCCTGATTTGGAGGCGATAGAATTCACATGACTGCTCTGGAAACCACTCTTTCTAAAAATAAGTTAATACCAGTTGTTGCTATCGATAGAGTTGAAGATATTTCGCCACTTTGTGAAGCGTTACTTGAAGGTGGAATTTCAACGATTGAAATTACACTTCGCACAGATGCTGCCCTTGCAAGTATTGTTGAAGCGGCACGAAATTTCCCGGAAATGGTGGTTGGTGCCGGTACTATCTTGACAGCAGATCATGTGAATGCTGTGCGTGACAGCGGTGCTGCATATGGTGTTAGTCCGGGCCTAACGGATAAACTGCAGGTGGCTATTGATCTATCTGGACTTGCATTTCTTCCAGGAGCTTCTACCGCATCAGAAGTAATGAAAAATCTTGAATACGGCTATAGCACACAAAAGTTTTTCCCGGCAGAAGCCGCCGGTGGTGTGAATTACTTAAAGAGCCTTTCATCGCCTTTGTCAGGTGTCAAGTTCTGCCCAACAGGGGGTGTAAACGAGAAAAACATCGTGTCATACTTAGATGTTCCAAATGTCATTTGTGTAGGCGGTTCGTGGTTTGTTACTTCAGATAAAATAAAATCGGGGAACTGGAAGAGAATTACGGAAGAAGTTCGAAAAGTTTTGGGGCATATTGACGATATTTCTGAAGAAAATAAGTAGAACCAATAACATGCAGGATCAATTTTATTCGAAAAATGTTGATTGTTATTTCGACTGAATTCTTACCAAAGGATTATGGTCGAGGAATCCTTGGAAATTTTTGTACTTCCATTTGATGAGTTCAGTACAAGTTCTTTCTAAACATTGTTTAAGGCGCAACTCTAAATCAAACCCTCCCGAGCTTTCGAAAAGAAGGGCATAGGCGAGATGCTGATCGTTGGAGACACTACCAGGAAGCCGGTGGGCGTATAATTTATGTAACCTCTCAGTCGCAAATAAATGCCAACCAGCGCCCAATCGCCACCTCGGACTCATTGGGCCGTTTCCATCCATATCTCGAGGCAAGAAAGTGCCAGTATCCAAAAGCATATCAATTCGGTTGGATACAGACTGAGAAGTTCCGGGATCAAAATCGTAATTAGTATCTGATAGACCAAGTAAACTTATTCCTGCATGGTTGAGGTCTTCATACCGCTCTTTATCCATATTTTTTTTGCTTTGCTTTTTACGGGAGACAGACAATTTGTCTTGTTCACGCCAACCGTCATAATAGGGGGGCGTCCAATACCGCCATGCTGCAGCTTTTTCTTTTGTTGTGGGGGCGTCTATCATTGTCCAGCTGTCTAGGAAAGCTGTAGTTATTGACGCTGCTCGCTTTTTCAGAATGTTGTCATTTTCCTTTTCTCCAACATAATCAAGCACAACAGACCACATCATATGCCAGTTCCACGGAGCCCAAACACCGTCAAAGCGAAAAGGGGCGGCATAGGGTATTCTGTATAATCCTTCGTTTGCAACGAACCACTGTTCGTTTTCCCGAACTAAACATGATGCATTTTTAAAGATGCGATCTTGCAAATTCCTATCGCACTCGTCACCCAGTTGTTTGCAACTCTCGATCAAGCTGGCAGAAATCATTGCTTGATTGATCATAAAGGAGATCGGACTTTTTTTATCTTTTGAATATATGCGAGATGCCCAGCCACAGCCGGGATTGAACCGACCAAGAATACCCAGATTTTTGTTTTGTTGGTTGAGAGTCTCCTTCATAGCCTGTGTTGCCAACACTGCAAACAATTGATGATGTGTTTTAAGAAATAATGTGGCCAGAACCCGAGTACGATAAGACTGGCTCCAACTCTGTTTTCCACCTTCATCTGAGGCATATGCCATGGGCTCACCTAAATTCTTTAGAAGCACTCCTGAAAAAGCATGAAAGAATTGCCTGGCATTTGTGTTGCCGCCAATAATTAGGATTGGAATGGATTTTCTGTCGCGAGGTGCTAAAGAATACGCAAGTATCTCATCTTTCTCACTGGCCGCTATGGTGGAAATCTCTCCTGTCTCGAAAGCTAGAAATTTTATATCACTGCCTCTTTTTGAACTGCAGTAGACCTCCAACGCGATACCAGTATCGGTCACCTTACTTCCTAGTAAGGAGCATCCTTTCAGATGTCCGATTTTCATTCCATGTAACTGTTGTGGGCTGTTTTCACTGGCTGTATATTCCCAAAATTCAGTAGTTTGTGATTTCTCACTGAACAAAGAGATGATGAGTGTTGATTTTTTATAGCTAAGGATTTTTACGATCGACAATCGGGGCCAATCTAAGGCCGAGTAATTATCGAGAAAGAGCTCAACAATTGCCGTTGGTCCCTTCGTTGTCCGTATGTAGGCTGTTGATCCCGATTTGTTGAACCGGAAACTGCTGATCCTTGAAACATCATCTAAATCGTAGCCATCAACGATTGTCTTTCCGTTGTAGGTTATCGTTGCCCGATAAGCTCCGGGAGACCAATAGGATGTTAGCTGATTTTTCCCGCTCTTTGATACTGAAATAAGGCCTTTTCGTTCTACATTTTTGCGTTTTCCCATTTGGGTGTCAGTATCGTAGGAAAAATCGGTGGCTTGCTGAGTAACGATCCAGTTTTGTTGACCGCTGGCGTGAGATGTACGACCTACTGTGATTAAGAAAAGAACGGGTAGAAGACAAATGAGAAAACGCATTTTCCGCTCCTAGAAATTGAAATAAATAAATTCAGTTAATTCATCCAGTCGGTAAATTTGCACCAAACTCACTATTCCAACGACGAAGAAGGATGCAGACCAAGCGAGTGAGGGACGCCACCGCAATAATTTTCTCAGTGGTATAAATGTGCTTTTTAAGGTTTTGGAATTTGATTTAACATCAACAACGGGGCGATATTTACGTACGATTTCAATTGAGTTCGGTGCAATGATGACAATGAAAGCCAGCGCGATTGCTTGAAACCAGAAGAAGTCTGTATTCGTTAGGTTTTGGCTCCAGAATTTTGCATCGTAATACAACGTTTGCCCAAACATTCCTTTTAAAACAGCCAATGCAGTTCCAAAACTTTCTGCACGGAAGAAAACCCAAGCGACCATGACAGCTAACAAAGTTATGGATTGTGCAATCAGCCGTTCAATAAACCCAAGGAAGGGAGAGACCTTTTCTGTTTGCGGAAAGAAAGCTGTCCAAGCGTGATTAATTATCAAATAACAGCCATGTAACAATCCCCAGAATACAAAATTCCAGCTAGCACCATGCCACAATCCTCCCAAGAGCATAGTCGCTGAAAGGTTGATATACCGGCGCAACAGCCCTTTCTTATTTCCCCCCAAAGGAATGTAAAGGTAATTGCGTAGGAATGCAGAAAGCGTGATGTGCCAGCGTCTCCAGAAATCCACGATATTGACGGCCTTGTAGGGGGAATTGAAGTTTATAGGCAATCTAATGCCAAAGATGCGCGCAAGGCCTAGCGCCATGTCGCAATATCCGGAGAAATCAAAATATATTTGAAATGTATAGGCTATGGTTCCCATCCATGCTGCTTCAAACGGGATGGAATGACCAGCCTCTCCGGCATTGAATACTGTGTTCACAATTGGAGCAATTCCGTCAGCGAGGACAATTTTCTTGAATAGGCCTATTACGAATAATGTTGCTCCTACTGAGATATTAATTGCAGCACTTTTGTTGAACGATGACATCATGAATTGCGGAATAGTGTGTTTTTGCAGAACGATCGGACCTGCGATCAATTGCGGAAAGAAAACGACAAACAAGCAGTATTTTGCAAAATCACATTTTTCAATTTGACCAATATAGGTGTCATACAGGAAGGAAATTTGCTGGAACGTGAAAAACGAAATAGCCAATGGTAGAACGATATGTAAAAGAGGTGTTTCAACACCCGCGATTAGGTTGAAGTTTGCTATGAGAAAATCGGCGTATTTAAAATAGGCCAGCGTCGCCAAATTCCCAATAATCCCAATAGTCAGATATAACTTACTAGCATTCTGCTGTATCAATTTATGTAATGCGAAATTGACGACGACAGATCCGAGAAGCAAAATTAAATGTATAGGACTCCACCAAGCGTAAAAAGCGACCGAGGACGCGATTAGCCACCAGATAATTCCTTTCTCCCACTGCAAATGACGGAGTATGTAAAATACAAACAGAACCGGAGGCATAAACAGATAAATAAATTCAAGAGAGCTAAAAACCATGACTGTTACCTCTTATTCGTTGCTGTATTTGAGCTTGAGAGTTCTGATGCAGCCATTTCAAGTCGCATTTCTGCCAATAATTTGGATGAACCTGAGTGACCTAGACGATTTCCCCTCTCGGCGAGTTCAATGGCTTTCTTCCGGTTTTGTGAAACAAGAATTCCGCGATTGTATAATCTTGCTAGTTCTTCTAAGGAGCCACCGTGGGGCACTTCGGAACCTCTTTCGAACCACATGACCGACGCTTGACGGGGTAAGTCGTATTTTTCCTCAAGATGGAACCGTCCTAATGCAGTCATTGAACCGCCATGACCAAGTTTTGCGGCGCTTTTAAGCCAATGGATTGCTTCAGAATGTTTTTTTGGATGCTTGGTGTCTGCAAGAAGAATATGAGCGTAATCGTGCATGCCTCCAGTACTTCCCATATGTGCAGCCTGCATCAGCCATTTTTTCGCTTTTAAATTGTCTTGGGAGACAAGATCTCCATCCCTGTATAGTCGTCCCAATTGTTTTGCCGCACTGCCGGAACCTGCCTGTGCTTTGTGTTTAAGCAATATCGTGGCTTGAGTTACCATTGTTTCAGCTTTTGATGGATCCGATTTGGAAGCATGTTTTTGGTTAATGAGAAGACGAGCGTATTTTATCATTGCCTGTTCGTTCTCAGCTGCCACAGCTATTTCATAAAAGGAGCTCGCCTTATCCACATCAGGCTCGACGCCGAGCCCTTTTTCATGGTGAATGGCTAACTGAAGGGCTGCTTTAACGTAATTCCATTTCAAGGCATTTTTGAACCATTCAATGGCTACGGTATTACAGTCCGCCCCTTTTGATCGCTGAAACAAGCGACCAAGTTCATAGGCCGTTTCACCGCGATAGGGAAAACTGTACTCAACCGCTTTAAGATAATAGCCTCTTGCAATGTTCAGGTTTGGTGTTGTGCTCCACCCTCGGCTATAGAATTTGGCTGCGTAAAACATCGAAACAGGATGGTCATTTGCAGCGTGTTTCTCATAAATTGCCAAAGCTTCTTTTAATTTCCCAAGTTTCTGAAGTGTTTTTGCCTGGTTCATGTCTTCATTTACCATTGGATCCCAGACAGTATTTTTAGAAGACCAAGTTGATCGAGAGAAATAGGCTACGATTGAAATTATGGCTGCTACTAAAAGCACTGGAAGTATAATCCTGAACAATGATTGTTTATTCCTCATGGCGTATCCTCCAGATTCTGCAAGCCTTACCCTCTAAAACCTCTATATTCCGATCGGTAATTGTCGTTTCTGTTACTTCGCTGGAAAGGGGGCAAACTATCTGTTTCCGCCTTTTGATTGCCCGCTTCAAAATTTCTTCGTTACTTGTGATATGCATAGAAATTTCGCCGATGATCTGCTTTGCCGCCAGGTAATTGAAATGATATGCATCTGTAAAATTGTCGACATTTCGTGTCATTGGGCTGTTGAAATCGAAATCCAGAACGGGGGCTAAGTTAGCTAAGCGTATGCGAAAATTATGATTTAATTCTCCAAACCCGAAATCCACTATTCTTTGTTGCATTTCGACTATTGTTGGAGGGATCACAAAGACAAGTTTCACATCGTTGTCTTTAGTCCAATTCGCAATTTCCACTAACCGTGACCATAATTGTTCAGAAAACTGAAATTTATCCCAATCGGATCGCGCATTTTTCTTAACTTGAGAATTGAAAGATCCGGACAAAACCTGACGACTGACAATTGGGGGCCATAAAGGGCTCCAAATTCCAAGTCCATCCCCAAAGTAGAAAGCGTGTTTGCCCGTTGCGACAGTATGAGGGGAAGGGGATATGTTCGATGGAAGCTTGCAGTTTTTGCAAAGCTCTTCATCAAGAAGTTCAAGATATGCATGACGATCATCAAGTGAATCTGTATTAGCTGATGCTGTTGAAATTGGAGAAAACTCAAGCTGCCCTAGTGTGTGGATCTGCGTTGCATATTTTTTTTTCATTAACTTTGTAGAAATTCGTGAGACAAACCAATTAGAGTAGTAAATCAAAGGGTTACCGCTAAGTCTTAATGCTTCGGGCACACGGTTCATTCCGTTCTTATGATTTGGATCGAAGCTTCTTAACTGTATCCCAACAACAAGAGTTTTTAGGTTTGGGCTATGCTTTATATATCGAAACGTATCGTAGAGTTCATGAATGGTTGCGCCGCCGTAGGCAAAGTTATACGTATTTGAGAGGCCAAGCTGATGCCAGAATTTTTCCTTTAGGGCACGTGCTCGACTATCACCGAGTACCACAATCTCTGCGGTCTCTTCAGGATAATGAATTACTTTCCACAAAGGATAATGGGATTTTTCACTTATTTTGGATTTTTCTAAGTCCAATTCTACAATCGGATTTATTTCGTAAGGATCAATAACAAAATTGAAGATAAACGGTGCAAGCCCGGCTATGAAAGTAAATACGGCAATAATACTGTATGTTTTTAGCGTTTTTGAATGGGAACCCATTGATCCTCTCCTTTTACAGTATCCTACAATTTGCAATAGGTATGCCAAATGAAGAATTCTAATTAGTTCTATTAAAACAACTGGATAGGTTTTGTGTTCTTAAGGGGGGGAGCGAGAATGTCAAAATGACAATCAAATTGAATTACTCATATCCAAGAGCCAGTAATATCATTTCTGCAGAAGGAATATCCACCAGTTGCGAATAGTGCATTGTCACAAGAAACAGGAGCACGACAGCAATGGATGTGCACCAAAACGCCATGCTGTTGCGTGCGGTTTCTATTAGTTGGCTGCCGTCGGTAGCTGATGTCTGGTTCCCTCGATTTGACCACTTCTGTTTTGATAAACGGAAAATACAGTAGACCTTTACAGAGGCGTTGATCAGTTGGTTGAGATACAAAATCCAGGGGTAAGACATCTCAATTTTTCTGGAATACTTGAATAGGAATAACGATAAAAGCATTCTGCTAAGAGCTATAAAGATGAGGTAGGACCACAAGTAACTGGCCCCCACAATAAAAGTTGCAAGGACAGCGAGAACAGGACTTAACAACATGGTCCACATTGACAGACGCTGATCTACCAGACACCACCAAATGAAAAATGGCATGTGGCGCGGCCCAAGTGATATCGCTCTAGAGCCGTTCCGTAACATATTTCCAGACCAGCGACGGAAGTTTTGAACCATCCTGTCTATTCCATATCCTTCAATGACTTCAACCGTATAACCCAGAGCGTCAGGGACATAGAGCATTTTGGCTTTATGTCTAAGCATGTAGTACCAAGTGCTTTTATCGTCTCCTGACAGAAAGCGAAAATCTCCCCACAACCAATGGTTCAGATGGTCAGCTTCCAATAATCGGATGAATTCAAGCGTAAGCAAGTGTGATGCCCTGAACACTGACATTCTCCCTGTTAGGGTCAAAACTCTGCCGGATAAAGCATGGGATTGCATGGCGAGCCGTCGTTGAGAAAATCTCATCTTGAGCCAGGTTTCAATCCAACGTGGACCGATGCAAATCACCTCTTCATCTGTCGTACAGGCTTGTAAATCGGGATAAAGCTTAAAGAGCGGCATGCAGCGACTGACGGCTCCTTCAGCTAGAATGAAATCACCATCCATGAATGTGACAAGATCATCTTTCTCTACGCCAGAACGGTTCATCGCTCGCAGAACAAGGCCAATAGCAGCTCTTTTACCTGATACATTTTGGCGAATAATACGTAAAGTCACATCCAGATCATGTGCTTCTCTACGCAAAAAATTTGAAATAATGTCTTCGTCAAAACGGTCTGCGGATCCTAACCAAATAGTGCCGGGGACGTCTGAGTTCCGGATTTCAGTTATGATAGAGCGGATCACTTTTTCAGTAATATCTTGATGTTCTTTGTAAGTCGTCATCATGAAATGCATGTGGCGTGGCCGCCAACCGCTATTCCATATTTCTTGCCCTTTTTTTCTCATCTTTGGATAGACAAAGGAACCATATATTGTTGCACGGAAAGCATGGGTGAACCACCATCCATACCGCCAGATGCCCAGTGAGCCGACAATAAGAGTAATTTCCTTCACATTTGGATCCCACAAACGATTTGGAACAACCAAAATAGCAACTAAACAGCATGCTAAATAAATAGTGATGTTCAGGAGCGCAACCGGGGTCCATTTGTTGAAACCCTTTGGCCAGTAGGTGGGATCGTCAACATAATGCTTTCTGTCATATTTTTTGATGTTCTGCATAATTGACCCTTGAAGGTTGTTCGGTGTTGAAGATGCTCATTATCGAAGCCCACACATCACTTACCTCGCGCCTTTTGAAAATTACAACGACGGGCAAACCGGCCGTAATATGTGACACTAAGAGGCCATCTACTTGTAAATCCAGAGTAACTGCGGCTGTACGTTCTTTTTCATCATGCCAGGTATAATTGGTCATATTCTTGTTCAAATAGGAGGAACTGCGATCAATTTTACTGACAATTGCGGAAATACTCCGGTTAAGGGCTGGAACAAAAACAGTCGCTTGATCATGTAAACCGACTTCCAGGATTTCCGACTGGTTCAGGAAGGATGTCACGGTTGTTTCACCGGTTTTTTCAAGCAGAAGAAGCGGGGCGTTCCTAGCTATACGACTGTCGCTAGCCAAATAAATTGCTGCAACCCTACCGTCAAAAGGGGCACGCATAATCAGGTTATTCTTGGTATCTTCAAGCTGATACAATTTCTGCATTGCGATTTCTAAATCGCTATATGCCATTTCCATTTCAACGGCTAACATATCCAGATCTGAAACAAATGATTTGTGATTGTAATGTCGACGATCAGATGCAGATTCCATCGCAGTGTTTTGTTGAAGTTTCAACTGCGCAACTCTGACTTCTGATGCCAATCGAGATTGTTCGGTTTTGGCCAAATCCAGTTGGCTATTTGTCGCCACACCCTTCTTCATCAGTTTGGTAATTCTAACTAGATGAGCATCAGCAGCTCTTAAACCTTCTATCAGCGAAGCAAGGTGAGCCTTGGCAATGCTAGTTTCTGTTTTACTTACTATTTTGTAGAGCTCCATGCGCTCAGTTTCGATCCGGTATTTCTCCTGTTTTTGCCAAACATTCTTCTTTGTTATTTCTACTTCCAGTGTGGCGGCCTTGATTTTTTGCTCCAGTTTTACATCTTCAATAATTGCTAATCTGTTACCTTGTGCGACGGCCTGCCCTTGAACATAGTTTAGCTGTCTTACAATACCATCAACCGGCATTTTGAGAGTTTGAAGATGTGTCGAGACAACTGAACTTGCTATCTCCAGGCGCATAAAGTTGGAGTAAACCAAAATCCCGACATAAGAAAAAACGGAGAAGCCAATGAGGATATAAAGGCAAGACATAATTATTGTCTTGATAGGTAGTCTGCGAACGGGGGTTTCTGTCATATGAGAAGTGGTGGGCTTTGTTGAAATCGGGGTGACCGGAACATCAATCCTGCAGATGCTGTCTTCAACCGTCCCCATACTCCCTCTGATAAGGTCTTCAGAAAAATATTTGAGTAGGTCTTCAGATCGCTCGGATAATTCTACAAAACTGGCGGCGATGTTTCCGTCATTCTCATCAATGCGAAGAATTTCGATTTTTGCGTCGAAAGATATGTCATACCCCTGAAATGAAAGCGTGAGGCAAACAGTAAATTGAGTGCCGGCACTCGAACTTAATCCAGTTACAGTTGGAAGTCGTAAACCACCGAGGCTCCAGTCTATAGATGAAACTGGCTCAAAACCGTCAAAATTTACTAAAAGGCGCGCGGTCAGACGATGATGTCTTCGTTGGCTCGGGCGCTCCCTAATAATTTTCATGGTACACTTCCTTGCGATTAATACTGCTGCTGTTCGATTTCTCTACCAAAAAGTTTGTTAGTGTTGATGTGATTTACAAGAGTCTTAAAGATGTTCGGAAACCTGACTAAAACATCTTCCTAACAAGAAATTGCAAAAGCCATGCCATGTGGTTGGATTGTCAATAAGTGAATTGATTTTTAAGTTTTTGTAGTAATATTGAATTTTAAAAACAACAACTTAATGTTATTTATTAATGTAACTTACAAGCATGGATGTTGAATAAAGAACAATCAGCTTTTATCCAGAAATTTCGTGCTTCTCAATTTGATTGTCAAAATGCAATGGGCGTGAACTCTGCAACAGATTGAAAAAGTCAGCGGATCAAAAGAAAGAAAATTCAACAAATAACCCTCACGACATCTCTCAATCTGACAGTCAATCTGAATTCATTTTATCATTTTGCCTGTGATATCTGTATCGGCCGGAAATTTTGCTAACAGATAAATAGCTGTAATAACTTGATAATTTTTCCATAGAAACGAAAACATCTTAGTTGGCATGACAAATGCGTCTCTTCATTACAAAGATATTATCTGATGGAGGGATAAGGTGACTGATCAAGCAGTGAATTACGTCATGTACAGGCAAACTAATAAGCCGAAAACCTCCGATAATGCATCCAGCCAAAACGCAATTCAGACAGGAGAAGCAGTATGAAAATTACGATTTCACCCATCGATGGAACACGTAATGATGACACCTTAATTGGGAGTTCAGCAGGGGAAGTAATTTCTGGGAGAAATGGGGATGATGTTATCACTGCAAATTATGGACATGATGAAGGCTGGGGCGGTAAAGGTGATGACTTAATTAATGGAAATGGTGGTAACGACACTTTATACGGTGATGCAAGCCCATCTTTCGCCATTTTGAAGGATGTCGTTATTGCCTATGATTATCCTGTAACGGTCACTTTTCAGGGGGAGGAGGCTGGATATAAAAATACGTTTGGTTGGTACAAAATTGATTCCGAGAGTGGACAGATAAAAAACGTTGAAATTATTTGGGAGAATGCCTCCCAAACTGGGAGCGGAGGTGATCTGGTTCCAGGAGAGACACAGGAGGCGCTGGATGTCTCTGCCGGCGATAAAATTGGATTTTTCATTATCGCCAATGGATATTCTATAAATTCATCATTCTTTGAAAGTGCGGCAAGCGATGGAGGCACCTACGAGTTCCGGGATGCCTCGGGAAATCTTGCTGGGATTGATGATGTAAACCCAAACCTGTACCATATTGCTGAAGATGGCACGGTGACTCTTATACAGGAAAATGACTATCATTCCGCTGCATTTGATGAAAATTTACAGTTAAATCCAGACGGAATATTACATACGGTTGGGCAGCTAGATGCTCAGAACGGTGTTTTAGAACTTGGGTTTGAAGATCTTTATAACGGCGGAGATATGGACTTTGATGATACGGTTTTCTCTGTTGATATTGGCCGCGCAAATGTTGAAGTTCTTAATGCTCATTCAAAATATGGAGCCTCCGGGTTCGATGTGATCAACGGTGAGATTGTTGTGCGATCGGATCTTGAAAGCGATTTCAATTATTTAAGTCCAACTGCGATTGGTACTAATCACTGGGACATAAGTCATATGACTATGACCAATAGTGATGATGACCTGATTTTTGTGACATCCATTTATGACGCCAATGGATTTAATTTATTAGAAGATAACGGAACTATATCGTTATTTGTGGCTTCGGGAAATATTCCTATATCTTTGTCTAATACGGACGATGCGGTCAACTTGCCTGAGATCGATGGCACATTGATTTCCATTACCATGGCGGCAGGTGCCATGGAATTGTCTCTTGCAACTGTCACTGGTGGTGTTGCGGGGGCTGGTTCAATAATTCCATCCTCGTCACTTGCAATTAATGATGGGATGCTTCGGGCAAATATATCGCTGTCGGAATTGGATTTGTCTGTCGGGGATAAAATTTCCTGGGCCGGTTATGCTAACTCACACCACAATGGCCTTGTGGCCCTGGATATTTTTGATTCAAGCAAAGCGTACGAAATTGCCAGTTTCAATGATACCATAGGCGGCCAAAATGGTAACGATATAATCTATGGTGAAAAAGGATCGGACGTTATCGATGGGGGGGACGGCGAGGACTTAATTAAGGGCGGAAGTGGTTCCGATATTATCGAAGGTGGATCCGCTGACGATACTCTGTATGGAAATTCCGGTGATGACTACATCGATGGTGGAAATAGTAACGATTTTGTTGCAGGCGGTAGCGGAGCTGACAGTTTGTTTGGCGGAGACGGTCACGATCGATTAGAAGGACATTCCGGCAATGACCTGCTTTATGGTGGATCGGGATCAGATACACTTATCGCCAGCAGTGGAAATGATACTGTGGATGGTGGATCAGGAAATGATGATGTTACTGCTGGAAGTGGGGATGACTATCTGATCGCTGACATCGGGGATGATACTCTTAATGGCGGTTCAGGTGTGGATACATTAAGTTTTGAAAATGCGTCTTCTGGTATCAATGCCGATCTGAACTCGAAATCTTGTGAAGGTATGGGAAATGATGACATCATTTCTATTGAGAATTTGATTGGATCCTATCACGATGACTTTCTGTACGGTAACTATCTTGAAAATATTATTGAGGGAAGTGAAGGGAAGGATCGGTTGTACGGCCGCGGGGGCGATGATCATATCAGTGGCGGCGGTGGTCGAGATTACCTTGTGGGAGGGAGCGGCGAAGACAGTCTGTTCGGTGATGACGGAAACGATGTTCTCAAAGGATATAAAGGTGTCGATTTCCTTACCGGAGGTGCCGGCAGTGACAAGTTTGTTTATAAGTCGATGGCCGAGTTGGGAGATTTCATATCAGATTTTAACTATGAAGGAGATCAGGATCGGATAGATATTGCTGCTATTTTTGACAACCTGGGAATAAGCGATACCAGCGAAGTCCTTGATACCTATCTTCAGTATTCTGACAATGGATCAGGAGATACTGTAATCAAATTGGACCAAAGTGGCAGTGGGTCGAATTGGGATGTGGTGATGGTGACCTTAAGCGATTTTGACAGTCTGGATTTGGATATAAGTCAGTTCATTTTGGAGTAGGTCAATTGTTAAGTAATGTTCTCTGGAATACTTAAAAGTATGCAGGATGATTTTCGTCATTGCTCCATCAGGCTGACGTTTGGACAAACAAAGAGGGGAAAGCTGCTTTTGGTTGTTGAACAAAGCTTTCTCAAATTAATAGGATAACAGGTTCCCAAAATACTGCATACTGTATGAAATGCAGGATTCTGAAGTAGTAAAGTTTAAATTTCATAAGCCAAATAAAGAAATTGGTAAATTTAGTTGATCCCGTGTATTAAGGAAGGAACAGTGCGGTTGTAATAGGGGTGTTGCAATAATCTGGCACTCATCTGTTCTTGGTAAAAGGGGGCCATATGCTAAAAAAGGATCAATGGTTTCAGCCCATTCGTCAAAAACTGCGCCCCCTCCTGTATGAACTGATTGTTTACTCCTTTTTTATAAATATTCTGGCTCTGGTCATTCCACTATTTGTCCTTCAGGTTTATAATCGTGTTGTTGCCTTTGGAAATGTCACGACCCTACAGGGGCTTGTTGGTGGGGTGATATTGGCCCTGTTATTCGATTTTATTTTACGGCAAATTCGAAGCAGACTGTTACAAAAAGCGGCCATGCGTATTGATATGACACTCGGGGAAAGTGTCGTTAAAAAATTCTGGTCGCTCCCTCTTCGCATATTGGAGGCAAGACCGGGTTCTTACTGGCAAAGTATTTTTCGGGATGTAGATATGATCCGGAATACGGTTGCAGGGCCTCCTTTTCTGTTATGCGTAGATTTGCCTTTTGCCATCTTGTTTGTAGGACTGATTTTCGTTATTGCAGAACCAATCGCTTGGGTTTTCTTGTCAATTATTCCTATTTTCGTTTTATTGGCAGCGCTTTCTGGAAAAATAGTGGGGCAGGCAAGTGATACTGAGAAAGAAAGCCAGCGAACTCGGGATTCTCTTGTTGGGGACATGATTTCAAGCCGCTCTACGGTAAAATCCCTTTCATTGGATGCAGGTATTGGACCGCATTGGGAAAATGCACATGCCAATAATATAGAGACTGCCTTAAATCGCGGAATGAAACATGACGGCTTTGTTAATGCGGGAACAGTTTTTACTCTTGCGACCACAGTAATTATTACAAGTTTCGGGGCTTTGGCAATTATCGATCAAAAATTGAGTATTGGCGCGTTGATTGCTGCCAACATGTTGTCTAATCGCGTTATAGGCCCCTTTAGCCAGCTTGTAGGGACTTGGAAAGCATTCTATGCGTATTCTCAATCGCGAGAAAGGCTACGCCAGTTCATGGATCTTCCGACGGAGAGAGTTGAACAGACTATTGGTTTAAGCGAGCCTGTTGGAGATCTAAAGTTGGAGAATATTTCTTTTGGGTATGAAGAGAATGGAGAGTTAGTTTTAGACGAATTATCTGCACATTTTTCCCCTAAATCAGTTCATATGATTATGGGACCAAATGGCGGGGGAAAGAGCACGCTTATTAAATTGATGAAGGGATTATATCTTCCCGGTAAAGGGCGAGTGTTGCTTGATGGCGCGGATCTCTCTCAATTTACTAGAGCGCAACTGGCAAAGTGGATAGGGTATGTTCCGCAAGAAACAGTATTGATTAACGGTACTATAAGAGAAAATATATCTGGGAAACGCGATTATATCACGGATAAAGAAATTGTTGACGCCTGCACCGCTGCCGGAGTTCATAATGTAATCACCGATCTAGCCGAGGGATATGGCACAAATGTAGGAGAGGCAGGTCACGCGCTTTCTGGTGGTATTCGTCAACGAATTGCAATTGCACGGGCGTTAATTGGTAATCCTTCCATCCTGATTTTTGACGAACCGTCAGCCTCTTTGGACAAGCAAGGGGAAATTCAATTAAAAAGCCTGTTACAATCACTGGCAAAGAAAAGCTGTGTAATCATCGTATCTCACTCCCCGGTACTGTTGGCTGCCACACAGAATTTATATGTATTGGATAAACATCGTATTCTTATTTCAGGCCCAAGGGATATCGTTTTAAAGCGAATTAATGAACATGCAGAAGCCGCCACATCGGCAAATGGTAAATTGCGCCCGGTTATCCCAAGGGTTGGCGCATGAACAGATTTTCAAAAATGGAACAAAAATACCCGTTGCCCGCATGGCGATTTTTCGGGTGGATAATCATTGTTATGATTGTCAGTTTCGGTGTTTGGGTGAATTTTGCGGAAATTGAAGAAGTTGCCGTACTGCCCGGAGAAGTAGTCCCGCAAGATCAAGTTAAAGTTATCCAGCATCTTGAAGGCGGTATTATTGAGAAAATTCACGTTCGAAATGGTGCTTTTATCAAGGCCAATGGACCTCTTATGCAGCTGGATTTGGCTGTGAATGCGATTAATGTGGACGCGCTTAAAATTCAATTGGCGGGGATTGAAATAAAGCGCGCGCGATTGATTGGAGAAAGCGAAGGTTTAGAGCCTGAATTTAAAATCGCTGTTCGGCCTGAAATTAAAGCGGTCCTTAATGCAGAGAAAAAAGAATATCAAAATCGAATTGCACAATTGCAGTCAAAAATTGAAACGTTGAATGAAAAAACGCTGCAAAAAAAATTGGATGTAGACCAGTTGCGTCTGAAATTATCTGCAATTACCTCTGATTTAGAGGTTTCACAACGTAAATATGCTATGTCAGCAGAGCTTGCCAAGGCCAATTTGACGCCTAAAATTGAGCATCTTCAACTGGAAACAGAACTCACTCGCCTTCGCGGTGAAGTGACTGTCCTACGACCGGCAATACCACGGGCAAAAGCAGCTATCTCAGAAGTTAAAGCGCGGATTGTTGAAGAAAAACTGAATTTCAAAAGTGAAGCCTTTTCAGAGCTTAGTGAGACCGAGCGGGAAATCTCTCGTTTGAAAGAACTTTTAATAACAGCGGGTGATCAAGTGGTTCGGACAACTATTCGAAGCCCAATAGACGGATATGTCAAAAATTTGCGGATCAATACCATTGGCGGCATTGTACGTGCTGGAGATGCCATAATGGATATTGTTCCATCCAGTGACACTCTTGTGGTGAAAGCGAAACTCAGTCCTATCGATCGCGGTTTTGTCCATGAAGGACAACCTGCACTTATCAAAATTACTGCATATGATTTTTTTACTTATGGGGGACTTAAAGGGATTGTTGCAAAGATAGATGCGGATTCAACGAGTACTCCGGATGGGGAAACTTATTTTAATATTATTGTTGAGACAGAGCACGGCGGGGCAGAGGGTATAAGCAAAATGCTGATTACCCCGGGAATGCTTGCGATGGTGGATGTTCGGACCGGCAAGAAAAAGGTTCTGGATTATTTGCTTCAACCTGTTCTTAAGCTCCGACATGAAAGCTTCAGAGAGCGGTAATCGAGATTGAATGACCAGTTTAGGGAGGCTTGCCATTAAGATTTTTCGGAAAATTTATTCATTTCTTTTTGCATCAATTGGGCAAAAGACAGCATGGTTCATTCTAGCACTGGTTTTAATTGCACAATATATGAATTCGCCGCTGGTTGAAGGCATTCGAAATAGATCTTTTGACATTTATCAAAGGCTTGATCCAAGGGTTTCCTCAAATGTGTCGCCTGTTGTTGTTGTTGATATTGATGAAAAAAGCCTTGCCTCTGTAGGGCAGTGGCCTTGGTCGCGTGATCTCCTGGCAGAGATAATTCAAAAGTTAAACCAAGCTGGTGCCGTGGTGGTGGGAATGGATATTGTCTTCCCTGAAGCTGACCGATTGTCAGCACCGTTGCTTGCAGAGAAAATGCGGGGATTAGATGCGGAGACCCGTAAAAAATTGGCCAAACTTCCGGGAAACGATGAAATCTTGGCAAAAGCTATGAAACGCAGCAGAGTGGTTCTTGGAGGATACCTTAGTAATGAAAAAGAGGCCGTGCAAACGAATACTTTAACCTTGTTGCCCAGTATAAATTGGGCCGGAAAAAACCCAACGAGATATATAAAACCCGCTAGAAGTCTCGTTGGTAACATTGATGTTCTTGAGCAGGCTGCATCAGGTTTTTCAAGTTTTACTTTAGATAGCGATTTTGACGGTATTATTCGCAGAATACCGTTGCTCAGTCGCGTTGATAATAAGCTAGTCCCTATTTTAGGTTTAGAGATTTTGCGGGTAGCGACAGGACGTAATGTCCTTGTAAAGGCGAGTGAAAATGGTGTGGAAGGTGTTGTCGTTGCCCGTACATTGATCCCAACGGACGGGTTCGGGCGTATGTGGATTCGGTTTTCAAAATTTGACCATGACCAATATATCTCCGCTGTTGATGTCTTGAACGGTGATTTCAAATCAAAAAGTTTTAAAGGAAAATTGGTTCTTATTGGAACCTCTGCAACAGGCTTAAAAGATTTACGTTCCACACCTGTAGATTCAGTCGTGCCGGGTGTGGAAATCCATGCGCAGATGCTACAAACAGTTCTATCAGGAAATCATCTTTATCGGGGAGATCTAATGCGCGCTGTTGAGTGGGTGACAGTATTGTTGATAGGTTTTGCGCTCATTGCATTTGTACCTGTCTCTGGGGCGCGTAATACCTTCTTAGCATTGATTGTCTTAATAGTGCTGGATATGGGGATCGCAGCATATTTGTTTACTGAAAAATCGATCTTGATGGACGTAACTTTCTTTATTGCTTCATCTACACTTCTATACATTGTCCTTGTCTATTCCAGTTTTCGATCGACAGAACAACAACGAAGCCAGATACGAAGCGCTTTTTCTCATTATTTATCCCCTGATTTAGTTCAAAAATTGACTGATCAGCCTGATCGATTGCAATTGGGCGGGGAGGTTAAAACGATGACCTTCTTATTTTGTGATATCCGGGGGTTTACGCCAATTTCAGAGCTCTTTAATGACGACCCAGAAGGCCTGACAAAATTGATCAATAATTTTTTGACCCCAATGACCGATATCATTCTTAAAAAAGGAGGAACAATAGATAAATATATGGGGGATTGTATAATGGCTTTTTGGAATGCGCCTCTTGACGATGCAAATCATGCAAGGCATGCAGTGGAAGCTGCCATTGAAATGCACAAAGAACTGATCAATGTAAATAACCAATTAAAACAACAGGCTGAAGAAAGTGGGAGAGACCATATTCCGATCCGTGTTGGAATTGGCATAAATACAGGAAAATGTGTTGTCGGTAACATGGGGTCAGATCAACGATTTGATTATTCAGTGCTTGGAGATGCCGTTAACTTGGCGGCTCGCTTAGAAGGGCAATCCAAGTCATATGGTGTAGATACGATCGTTGGACAGGAGACTGTTGAACATATTATCGACTTGGAGTGTCTTGAGCTTGATTTACTCGCGGTAAAAGGAAAAAAGGAAGCTGTCAGGATTTATGGCCTCACTAAAAGTGAGCTTGATTTAACGGAAGATGCTTTTCAAGCTTTAAAGAGAGGAAGTTCACGGATGCTTATTGCCTACAGACAAAAAAAATGGACAGAGGCAAGGGAAGAGGCTGAGGCCTGCTTGGCGCTGGAGCCAAGGTTAACTGTCCTTTACACTCAATATTTAGATAGAATTCAAAAATATGCGCAAGAGGATCCGGGGAGTGATTGGCAGGGTGTTTTTGAAGCAACCACTAAATAAATAAAGATGTTTGAGTTCTAATTTACGTACTTGTTGAACATATCATTAGCTGTTACTACAGATATTAATAATTTAACTAGATTTAAACTATTGAATGTTCTAGGCAGGGTATTCGCTTGAGGGGATGGGCATGTTGGGTAAGTTTTGTGTGGTGAAGCGTTACCTTTTGACAGGTTCTGCCGTTGTAATTGGAACAATATCATTAGCCGCGTTCCCGGCAACACTTTCAGCAGATACATTAGAAGAAGAATTACAATATTTGCTGGAAACTCATCCGCAATTGGATGTCGGCCAACAAAATGTTGAAGTTGCAATCCAAGGGACAGATGCAGCATTTTCTGGTTTTCTGCCAAAGGTTTCTTTGAACGGCGATGCCGGATGGGAGCATACTGAAAATAAAGCACTAACAGCCTCTGATGGAAGTCCTTACGATACAGATCGGTATCGTGCGGGTATTGAAGTGCGTCAAAACCTTTATCAAGGATTTAGAACAACGTCCGAAGTCACGGCTGCTGAAAAAAGTAAAGTGATCGCAGATAAAGACCTTTCTTTTGTCCAGCAACAACTCTTGTTTGAAGGGGCTACCGCTTATTTAAATGTAGAACGCTATAGTTTTCTTAAGCTACTGGCCTATGAGAATGAGAAAACCTTAAAAAAACAACTTCAGTTAGAGGATGAACGGGTTCAACGGGGGGCCGGAATTGAAGTCGATGTTCTACAAGCTAAATCACGTTTGCAACGGGCAAAAGAGCGTCGGGTAGGTATCGTTGGTGGGTTTAGAAAAGCACTTGCCAGATACCAACAAGTCTTTGCAAAACCGGCGAATGAAGATGCTATGATTGCGGCGGTCCCACCGTTGGATATGCTTCCAAAAAGTATGGAAGATAGTTTGAAACGGGCGGGTGACAACAACCTTCAGGTCATTGTAGGCAAATTACAGACCGAAGTATCAGCAGAACAGAAAATACAAGCAGCTTCAAGTTATCAGCCGTCACTGGATGCCGTTGCCCGATATAATTGGGAAGAAGACGTCGACGGTTCAGAAGGGATAGAGCGAAGTTTCTTTAGTGGGCTTGAAATGAACTGGGAGATTTTTTCCGGATTTTTGACAGATGCGCAAGTAGAGCAAGCCTCCGCCCGCCATAGTGCTGCCCTTGCTAGCCTTCGTTACACAAAAGTAAAAGTGGATGAAGAAGTCCGTATTGCGTGGCGAAGTTTGGAAACCGCGCAAGAGCGGCAGGAATTATTGGACAATGCCGTTAATATTGCGGCTGAAGTTTTTATTGCAAGGCAGCAACTAAGAGATGGTGGTAAAGAAACCGCGCTAAATGTTCTTGATGCTGAAAACGAGTTTTATGCTGCCCGCATAGCTCATGTAGGAGCAACTTATGAGGCTCGGGCTGCGGTATATAAAGTTCTGCTGGCTATCGGTGAATTAACGCCAGATAATCTTGGGCTTTGACGTAAAGGATTAAAGCGGAAAAATAAAAATTCCGCCTTTTGATTCTTTTCAATCAATGGTTTGGTAGTATTGATTCGAAATTAATACGCTGCTTTTATATGAATATTCAAATTAAAACCTCTTCATCAAATGCGGAGGTTTTTTTTATACAATTTGATGTGTCATTGTAAAAATGGTTAATTTACTACTTTTTGTATGTTCGGTTTTGTGTGTGAAACAATTTTGTAGTGTTTAATTGGTTTTCCTTACTTCAAAAGTTAAGTTTTTCAGGCGCAATAAAGTAATTATATCAATTGGTTATGATGTATTTTTCAGCTTTTCAATGCCGCATCACTCATTTGAATTATAAATTTAAGGTTTTCTAATATGCAAAGAGTGCCGTCTGTAATTTTTTTATAAGATCAGAAAAAACTAATTCTTTCTAAAACGTTAACATTATGTCTAAAATTGTATCTATTCTGATGGTGGGCCATTCAAGCTGCTCTAAGCCATCTTTTGTCGTTGCCAAAAGATGCCGTTGATTTCTTGTACAAGTTTAATCGGTTTTTACTGAGGGGATTAAGTGTGAGAAAAGATATCGATGGCAATTTGCCAAATGATACCGCACAGGAAATAGAAAATGTTATTTTCCGTGATGGCGACAATGGCTCTTCTTTCGAAGTATCCCTTGGTTCGTTCCTATTTGATGCCGAATATTCACGTAACGGGCAGGATCTTGTCTTAAAAGATGAGTTTGGCCGTGAAGTCGTTCTAGACGGATATTTCACTTTTGACATTCCTCCCACGCTCGTAAATGAATTGGGGGCGATGGTTGCCGGAGAGTTTGCGGTAAATTTGGCCGGGCCAGGTCAATCGGCACAAAGCGGTGAAACAAATTCTTCTTTAGGTGCTGTCGTCGGGACTATTGAAACTATTGAAGGAAGCGCGACTGTTCGCCATACCGATGGAACAAGTGAGGTGTTGCAGCCGGGATCAGATATTTATCAAGATGATATTATTGAAACTGGCGGCGATGGGACGCTCGGGTTACTCATGGTCGATGGATCCGTTCTGGGGGTTGGCCCTGGCTCCAGAATGGCAATCGATAATTTTGTTTATGATGCATCGACGAGTGATGGCAATTTGGGACTTTCGTTTCTGAAAGGAACTGTTTCTTTCCTTTCAGGGAAGATTGCCAAAAATGATTATGATGATGTGGACATTAAAGTACCCTTTGGCTCTATCGGTATTCGAGGTACTGAGTTTGTCGTTGAAATTGGTCCCAATGGGGGGGCTACTGTATCGGTTATCGACGGCCGCGTTTATACGGCGATTGGTAATCAGGAAGTGGTTTTGGAGCCTGGACAACTGATATCTTTGGCGGCAGCAGGTTTGTCTGGTGTTGAACTGATTGCGATCGCGGCCATTCAAGCAAAATATGGCCGAGTGTTGGATGCGCAGCGTGACACAATAATTATTCGGGATGGTCGCGAAGAAAAAACGGAAGATATTCAGAATATTAATTCACAAGCAAGTGGCAATCTTGAAAGCCCGGCTGGAAGCGGTAGTACGGAACCGGTAGCAAGCAATTCTCCACCAGCGATTGACGACGTTGTTCAGGTTGTAGAGCAGGGAGAGGAAGGAGAGGAGCTTCCCGACTTTATTCCGAATTTGAATGTGAATGATATTGGTGCTGATCTCGGTGCAAGTGATAATCTTGGAGCTGTTGTTGCTTCAGAATTTGCGGCTGCTGTAGAGGCAAGGGTCAATGACATTGACAGCAATGATCTGTTAGTCACACCTGTAATTAATTTTTCAGGTTCAGATGAAGACGATGTGTTTGAGGGCAGCCCTGTTGATAACATTATTGATGGAAATGGTGGGGACGATATTCTTTTCGGAGCCGCTGGCAACGACACGGTAGATGGAAGTGTAGGGAATGATGCCATTTTCGGTGGGGTGGGAGATGATAATTTAAGCGGTGGTGAAGGGGATGATACCATTGATGGCGGCATCGGGCATGATTACCTACAGGGCGGTGAAGGGAGTGCTGATCTGCTATTAGGCGGAGATGGTGATGATATCATTTATGGAGATGATGAAGCGGATCCAAACCCATTAACAGGAGATCATGATACGATCTTTGGTGATGCCGGGAATGACAGCCTTTATGGAGGCGGAGGCAATGATCTTATTTTCGGCGGTGCTGGAGCTGATTTAATTCAAGGTGGCAGTGGCAATGACGAGCTGGATGGCGGGCAGGGTGAGGATGTTGCTAACTTTCTAGGACAGTCTTCTGATTATGTTATTTTGGCCGATGGCAGAGATTTTATTGTCGTTGATGCTTTGACGGGAGATACGGATGCTCTCACAAATATTGAACAAATATCATTTGATGACGGAATTTTTTCACTTGTTACAGTCGGGCTGACAGGATCAAGCGCTGTTTCTGAAGGAAATTCAGCTTCCTATACGATCGGCCTTGGCGGGACCTCCCTTGTGTCTGGGCAGTCAGTCTCTGTTGATATCGGGATTTTAAATTTTGAAGCTTCAAGTGCCGATTATACCAATTTTCTGACCGCTGTACAGAATGCGGCCGATGAGGCGGTAGGTGTATCTTTTGATGGTGTGAGTACTCTTATCTTTAGAGGTGGTGCCGGCAATGCCGTAGAGATTGATATCTCTTTGACGGCTTTAGGTGATTTGGCTATTGAAGGGAATGAAGATTACCGGCTTTCTCTTTCTTCTCCAGTTGGGAGCGGTCCTTCTGGGAATGAAGTGCTGGTTATAATCGATGGGAATTCGGTTGATACTGAAATTGTTGATCAATCCTTTGCGAATATAAGCTGGACTATACAGGAGAATGCTAATCCAGTTGTCGAGGGAGGAGACGCTTCTTATACAATTGAGTTTGCTGACGCGACTATAACGTCGGGCCATTTTGTATCTATTGATGTTGCCCTGGTTTCTGGGAGTGCAAATAGTATTGATTTTGTTGAATCTCTTTCAAAGGATTTACAAGATGCTGCAGCCTCTGCAACGGGTGTTTCGGTTATTGGAACAACAATAATCTTCGATGAAACAGCGGCACCTTCTTTTACTTTTGCTCTCCCTACATTGGCTGATGGTTTGAGTGAAGGGGATGAGAGCTTTTCTATCGCTATTTCTGACCCGAAGGTAGACGGGGCTATCAGCGGGAGCATTAGTGGTTCTGCCTCTCAATCAACATCAATTACTGACGCGGCATCTGATACGATTGTTTTTTCATTGTCAGGCACACCATCGGCAATTGAGGGGGGAACGGCCAGTTACAGTGTTACGTATGATGGTGAATTGCAAGCAGATGAGAGCGTTTCCGTCTCAATAAATCTATCTCATGTAGAGACAAATTCTGGAGATGTTTCGGCTCTTTTGACAGCACTTTCAATGGCCGTTGCGGCCACGTCAGGTGTTACGTTGAATGGAAGTGTACTGACATTTGATAGTAGCGCTGCTAGCCTTGTTTTTGATCTGGATATATCTGATGACGGGCTTATTGAAGGGGCTGAGAGTTTTATAGTCAGTTTGGGTAGCACCTCTTCGATCACGGGTGTGAATACGAGTATTAATGGCTCGTCTGACAGTGTTACGACGACAATCGCGTCCAATGGTGCCGTAGAGTTTTCTATCACCGGATCCTCGTCAATTGTTGAGGGGAATTTTGCAAGTTACGCCATCGCGTATGACGGTATTCTCCCTGATGGTGAAACCGCCTCGGTGGATGTTGATTTAAATAATATTTCGGCAGATGGTCCCGATTATTCAGACATTATTGCGGCTCTAAGTTTTGCCGCCGATTCAACAGATGGTGTAAGTTTTGATGGTGTGAAAACGCTAACTTTTACGGGTGGCGCTGTAAATAGCAGTGTCCTCAATTTCGATCTTTCAATCTTTGATGGCGATGGTGTTGAAGAGATACAAAGTTTTTCAATTGATCTTAGTAACCCCATTTCAAGCTTTGGCGGAACAGCAAGCATTGATCCTTCTGCAACAAGCACTCTCACCGAAATTATAGATACTGATGCCAGTATCAGTTTCGCGATATCGGCATCCGCACTTGTATTAAATGAAGAAGCCGGGGAAAGCACCACCTTCGCTTTGGCTATGAGTGGTGGTCCGCTGATTGGTTTAAACGAAGCCAGCATCGATATTGATCCTTCGGGATCCGCCTCGGACGGTATTGATTATTCCAGTTTTTATAGCGCCTTGGATACGGCCATCGGGTTAGAGACGGGCGTTAGCCGGTCTGGCTCGACGTTGACGTTCACTTCTGCTTTTGATGGGGATCTTGAATTCACCGTTACTGCCATTGATGATGGAGATGCTGAGGGTACGGAGACAATCGTTGCGACATTATCCAACGAAAGCATAAATAGTGGGACTGCCTCGATTGTAACACCCGTCGCTTCTGTTGATTTGAATGATGCGGATGGGGCTATCGGTTTTGCAATCTCGGCGTCTCCGCTGATCATCAGTGAGGATGCTGGCGAAAGTACAACCTTCTCTTTGGCCATGAGTGGTGGACCGCTGATTGGTCTAAACGAAGCCAGCATTGATATTGATCCTTCGGGCTCTGCCTCGGACGGTGTTGATTATTCGAGTTTTTATAGCGCCTTGGATACAGCCATCGGATTAGAGACGGGCGTCAGTCGTTCTGGTTCGACGTTGACGTTCACTTCTGCTTTTGATGGGAATTTTGAATTCACCGTTACTGCCATTGATGACGGGAATGCTGAAGGTACGGAGACAATCGTTGCGACATTATCCAATGAAAGCATAAATAGTGGGACGGTTGCGATTGTAACACCTGTCTCTTCTGTTGATTTGACTGATGCAGATGGGGCTGTCGGTTTTGCAATTTCTGCGTCTCCGCTGATCATCAGTGAGGATGTCGGGGAAAGCACAATCTTCTCTTTGGCTATGAGTGGTGGACCGCTGATTGGTCTAAACGAAGCCAGCATTGATATTGATCCTTCCGGTTCTGCCTCAGACGGTGTTGATTATACAAGCTTTTATAGCGCCTTGGATACAGCCATCGGATTAGAGACAGGCGTTAGTCGGTCTGGCTCAACCCTTACCTTTACTTCTGCTTTTGATGGAAATCTTGAATTCACCGTTACTGCCATTGATGATGGAGATGCTGAGGGTACGGAGACAATCGTTGCGACATTGTCCAATGAAAGCATAAATAGTGGAACGGTCGCAATTGTAAC
>Ga0209826_1000509_pt1 | contig 27816 bp, 34 predicted proteins | sample GOMGulsemesocosm_5_FD_184637 | JGI IMG/M metagenome (GOLD analysis project Ga0209826, IMG submission 184637) | Methane-oxidizing microbial communities from mesocosms in the Gulf of Mexico - GOM15C Gulf of Mexico (SPAdes) (version 2) | ecosystem: Environmental > Aquatic > Marine > Cold seeps... | reverse complement strand
GACTTCTAAAAAAAAGTAGATTTACTAATATCTCTTTTTGGCAATCTCTACGTTGGCACTTCAAATTTATTGAGTCACTTACTATTAGTAAGCTCCTCAATAAATTTAAATCACCGCCTTGACCTTAACAAAAATAAATATCATAAAATCTCCTTTTTCTTTAATGCCTGCATTACAAGTTCTTTTCTATATTTCAAATCTCTTTTACTATAAATATCCATATTTAAAGAAAAAAACCAAACATTATTATCAGTTTCTACATACCCAACATACCAGCCAATATTTTTAGTCCAGCCTGTTTTAGCTCTTAAGGTATAAGATGAAGTCTGATTAACTATCATGATATTTTTTAAGATATTTATATCTTCTTTTTTGTAAGGTAAATTAACAGCATGAATTTTTTGCAAAAAGTCTATTTGTTGCATAGCAGATATCCTAATATGTCCATCTAACCAAAAAGTAGTAATATTTGTACCTGTTTTTTTGTTCCCATAATTTATATTATTTAAGTGTTCTAAATAATTCTTATCCCCCACTATCTTTGCTAGTGATTGATAGCACCAAACACATGAGACTTTAAAAGCACTTTTTAAAGTATGATTCTGATTCCAAGGTTTATAACCTCTTACAATTCCATCCCATTTGATTATTTCATGTTGATTTTTAATCGCTTTTTCATCAAGAGCAATAAGTGTATTTATTATCTTGAAAGTAGAGGCAGGTAAATATTTTTTAGTAGACCTTACCTTATTATAAATATATACTTCGTCTTTATTTAATGAGGAAAGGATTAGTGTTCCATTGATTTTATATTTATCAAAAATATTTTGTAAGTCTGAATCATTAGCAAATGCAAATAGAAAGGTAAAACTTATTGATAATAAAATTTTAATGCCCATTATGTAACTTCCTATATTTTTAATATAGTATATTAACATTAATTAAACAATGGTTCTAGAATTTGCAACCAAAATGAAATAAATCTCATATAAACTTCTTTATATCAAATAAGGAGGAATACATGGACAAGATTACATTTATGAAGTACTATCTATCAACCCTAAGTATTTACACTGCAAGTACCTACCTAGTTTTAGTATAACTGTATACTAGAAACTAAAAAAGGCCGTGATATCACGACCTTTCACTATTAATTATCTCCACTAATATAAAACAATCAAAAACTTTTCAATTGTTATTTAGGCTTGTACTGCTGGATTCATTGAGTATGTACCCATATGTGATGCACTTGCAAGAACATGACCTTTCATTGCTTCCAATGACTCTTGACCTGTGAATTCACCTTGAACATCTAATGTTTCAACATCCAGTGCAAAGACGCTATAGTGATAGTGATGAACAATACTGTCATTCCAAGGAGGACAAGGTCCATCATAATTTCCATAAACGCCTTCCATATCAGCATCACCTGTAAACCATCCTGTATAATCGTTCTTTCCAGCCAATCCATGTGCAGTTTGCCCTACAGATTTACCTCTAGGAGTGATTCCTTGTGAAGCTATACCTTCATCTAAACCTGATACATCAGCAGGTATATTTACAAGTACCCAATGATAAAAGTCTACACGAGGTAGATCTGCTGGTACTGTTTTACCTTCTTGATTGACGTCTTCTCCTGATGAAGGAACATCAGGATCGTGGCAAATGATAGCAAAAGATTTCGTACCTTCTGGGGAATTAGACCAATCAATTGAAGGGTTTATATTTTCACTTGGAGCAAATGGACTATCTGTTCCTGGCTTACCAAATGCAAACTTATCTGGAATAACTGCACCATTTTCCCAAGAGTTTATGTTGATGCTAAATTGTGTTTTCATTATTATTTTCCTCTATTTTGTTTTATTTTTTATTTAGTTCTTATAAATATTATCTTGAATAATATGATACCACAGAAGCTTTTTCAATGGTATGAATATTTAACATATACCCAACCAATGCTGGACTGGTATTTTCTTTTAATTCTAACTTATCTACATTTAAAGCATGAACTGTAAATACGTATTGATGTGTTTTATCACCTTTTGGAGGACAAGCGCCACCAAAACCAGTTTGACCAAAGTCAGTGATACTTTGTACTGCATTTTCTGGAAGTAAGTTTGCTTTTGGATTACCTGCATTTTGAACTAACCCTGAAGTTTTTCCATCTACATTAAAAACTACCCAATGCCACCATCCACTTCCTGTTGGTGCATCTTTGTCATAAACAGTAACTGCAAAACTTTTTGTACCTTCTGGCGCATTTTTCCATGATAGTTCAGGTGAGATATTTTCACCCACACAACCAAATCCGTTAAACACTTGTTTTGTTGAAAGCTGACCTTTCAAATCTTTACTACTTAGAGTAAACTCGGATGCACTTAATACATTTACACTTAATAATATCGTTAAACACGTTGCTAGAAACTTTTTCATTTGTTATCCTTTGTTTTTGTAAAGAGAGTATACAAAGAATAAAAAATCCAAAGTACAAGAAAAGTTCTAAGTTATGTCGTTTTTGTCAAATCTCGATATTGCTTGGGAGTTTTGTCGTATTTTTTCTTAAATTGGGAGATAAACCACGATGAAGTTGCATAGTTACAAGTATTTGCTATTTGAGAAATACTTTGTGTAGTATTTTTTAATAATAGTGCTGCTTTAGATAGTCTTTTATCATTTAACCACTCTTTTGGATATAAACCATACTCATTTAACATTTGTTTTCGTAAATTTGCTGTATTTAGTTTTGTAAGTGAACACAAATCTTCAATGGAGTCAATTTCATCTAGGTGAGATTCTAGGGTAAATTTTAAAGTATCGTTTTTAGAGTTTAGAATATGTTGAAAGTAAGATAATAGTTCCTCTTTGTTTTTATTATATAAGTGCAGTAAGATCTCTTCCGTTTTTAGTTTCATGATTTTGTTTTTATTTTCAAAGTCATTTTGTACATATAGCTCAAAAGAAGAGCTGATATTTTGAACAAAAGAATCATTTTTTAGAAGAATCTCTGATTTGGCTTTTATATTATTCATGGATAAATCATATTTATGTATAAAGTCTACTACAAATTGATTGTCAAAATAAATCAAAGTAGATTTAAAAGCATGGGTTTCTCCAATAATCTCACTCATAAAGTATTGTCCTTGAGATAAACAAACGATACTATTTTTTTCTACCTGAATGTCTTTGGTAGACATGTGAATAATCTTTTGCCCTTCAATCATTACTATCATTACATTTAAAGTATTTCGTAGAGCAAAACGTCTTTGTGTTTTCTTGGAGGCATAAGAAATATAAAACATATCTTCTGAGGCAATGAGATTGGGTGCATTACTTTGAACTAAGTAGTTGGGAACAATTGCTGTCATACTAAGCCTAGAACTTTAATCGCACAGAATATTGGCGACCACCATATTTGTGTACTAAGTCATGTGCTCGAATGATAACACTGTTAATATTTGCTGGAATTTTTACACCAGAAACACTTCTTGTAAAAGGTTGCTCATTAACATGAGGATGATGAAGTATACGTTTAGACAAAACTTGTTTGGTGGGTGTTAAAACTTCAAAAGCATTGGCATAGTGTTTCCATCCAGTATCTGAATGTTTGATGGTAACATCAAATGTACAAATACGATTGGGAGTACACGTACTTTTTACATGAACTACATCTGCTTCATTAGCGAAACTTGATATCTGAAAAATTAAAACTGTGATAAAAGAGATTAAAATATTGTTTTTCATTGTATTACCTTTTAAAAATATATTATAGTTAAAAAAAGTTATGAAAGTCATATTACTATATTTCTAGATTTATAGTATTATACAAGAAAACTCTGATATACTTTTCCAATAAACTTTTAGGAGTATCATATGATTAAGACTACAAGAACTATCAAAACACCCAAGATAGAAGAAGTCATCACCTTATTAGAGCAAAATGATTTACCAACGAAAGACTTAAAAGGATTAGATTTAAAAACCTTTTTTGGTTTGTATATGGATGGTGAGTTAGAAGGAATAGTTGGACTAGAGGTATATGAAGAGGTGGCACTATTACGCTCACTAGCAGTTAGCTCTAACAAGTCAAGAGGTATCGGCCATGTTTTGTTAGAACATATTGACTTATTTTCAAAAACAAACAATATAAGTACTTTGTATTTGTTAACAACAACAGCCCATAAGTACTTCTTAAAAAAAGGATTTGTAGTAGAAGATAAAAAAGATGCTCCAAAAGTAATTTTACAGACAAAAGAGTTTGCCTCTATTTGTCCAGCTTCTTCAATATTTATGAAAAAAGAAATAATTTAACCTTATAATACTGATATTCATTATCATTTAATGTTTAATTTGTTATTATTTCGCAAATTATAAAAGGTGTGTCATGAATATCAACAAAAAAGTATTATTGTTTTTTGTCTCAATTGGCTTGATTATCGTCATTTTTTTAACATTCTTGATACAAAATAGAGTAAATGATTCTCTGGTTTTAGAAGAAAACTTTACACAAAAAAGTATTAAAAAACTATACCATGTGTTTTATAGTAATAGTAAATACCTCAAAAATATAGGATACGAGTACTCAAAAAACAATGAATTGAATTTATATTTAGAACAAAAAGATGCTTCTTCTTTGGAAGAATACTTTGAAGATAACTATATGAAAGAATTGGGATTAAGTCATTTTGCAATTTTTGATAAGAACAAAAACTATGTATATGGGGATAGTTACGATATGAGTTCCGATGAGTTATTTGATACACCTTCTGAACTTATCTCTTTTATGAAAGAAAAAACACTCGAAAAATACATCAAAAGTACAAATAACATCAAATACATGACCTTAGATTATGAAAAGGTGATTTTTCATATTCGTAAACTGCTGGACAAAAAAGGTGAAACTTTGGGTTATATGTATTTTGCAAGAACAATTGATTCAGACTTTTTATCAGATATGTCTTCCCTTTTGCAAAACTATATTAGTTTGATACCCTCACATTTTGAAAATGATCCAAAAGTGATTAATTTTAACAATGTAATTGATATAGAGTATGAATTGTATAGAGCCAATAAAGAAGTGCTATTCTCTTATGTAAACTTGTATGATGAAAATACTAATAAAGACTTTTATATCAGAATGAAAAGTAGCAGAGACTTGTACCAAGAGATTATTTCAAGTATTAGCACAATATTATTTGGAGTGAGTCTTTGTTTTGTAATATTGATTGTTTTATTTTATATTTTTATGAGTGGTATTTTTACCAAACGGATTATTAATATCACCAACAGTGTTAAAGATGTGGTTAACAATCAAAACTTAGAAATAAAAATACAAACCTCTTATGATGATGAGATTACCTATCTAGCCAATAAATTAAATGAAATGTTTATCACTATTGATGCAAAACAACATGAAGAGATAAAAAAAGAAAGGGACTTTTTGCAATCTATTTTAGATACTCAAGATAATATAGTGGTAATTGCAAAAGGCAATAAAATCCACAGTGTGAATAAAAAGTTTACAGATGTATTTTCTTCTCAAGAAAACTTCTTAACCAATATTGCTTTATTGGATGCTGAGTCACATAGAGACTTTGTTAATATTGCTGAAGATTATTCTAAGAAAGAAAAAACAGCTAAATTTAAGATGGTTGACTCTGATAAATATTTTACCTTTAATGTCTCCAAAATAGATTTAAAACGTCATTTGATTAGCATCAATGATGTATCAACTTTTAATGAAAAGATTTTAAACCTAGAAAATAGAGTTTTAATAGACCCATTAACTGGGGTTTACAATAAAGAAACCATGACTGATATCGTCAGTGAAACTTTAAAAACTCAAGAGTTCCACCTTTGTATCGTAGATATAGATTTCTTCAAAAAAGTAAATGATAACTATGGTCATTTGATTGGAGATTATATCTTAAGAGATATGACTCAATTAGTGATTTCAATTATTCCAAAAGAAGATTTATTTGGACGAATTGGGGGAGAAGAGTTTATGTTTATCATTAAAGAAACTAAAAGAGAAAATATCTTATCTATTACCAATAGAGTAAGAATAGCAGTTGAACAATATGAATTTGTTTATGATGATGTGAAACTTAGTATAACCCTTAGTATGGGTTGTACGAAAAATGAATTGGATGATGATTATAAGAGTATTTATAAACGGGCAGATATAGGGCTTTATCGTGCTAAGCATGCGGGTAGAAATCAAATTGTTTATATCTAAAAGGTAGAGATTAATTTCTTTACAGACTCTACATAAAAGTAAAGTATAGTATTATCTTACAAAATTAAAGGAAAAGATATGGCAAATAATACACAAGATTTAATAATAGGAACACTGGCAGTTGATGCCTTTACTCTAGGAGCACATTGGATTTACTCTCCTGAAGATATAAGTAAAGCTGATTTAGATTGGAAAGGTTTAAATAAACCCCTAGCTCAATGGCATGGAGATAAACAAAAAGGTGATTTTACACACTATGGAGATCAAATTGTTTGTTTATATGAATATATCAAAGCCAACAATGAATATGATGCGACAAATTATATGAGTGCTTGGAAAACTTTCATGAGTACTTATACAGGATATAAAGATGGTGCAACCAATGATACTTTAGCAAATTTAGAAAGTAATCAAAGTGTACCTTGTGGTTCAAGCTCACATGATATGTCTATCATTGGAAGAATAGCTCCCCTATTATTAGTGAGTTCTGATGAAAAAACTTTTTTAAACAATGTAAAACTCTTTGTCCAATCAACTCACAATAATGAAGAAGTAGTTGAAGCTGCTGATTTTTTTGCAAAAGTACTGTGGAGTGTAAATAATGGCTCTTCAATTAAAGATGCCATTACTTCTGTAAATCAAGGCTACTCTTCAAGACTTCAAGGTTATGTGAAAGCAGGTTTAGAATCTACAAAAGAAACCATAGAAGCAATCAATGATTTTGGACCAGCTTGTCCTACTAATGGTGGAGTTCAAGGAACTATCTATTTATTGAATAATTACGAGAATGACTTTGAGAATTGTATTATTGCAAATGTTAAAGCAGGTGGAGATTCAAGTGCACGAGGGATGATCATTGGTATGTTAATGACAGCTGCATATGGTAAAAGTATTATTCCTGCTAATTGGATAAATCAAATGAACTATAAAGTCTAATTTTTACACTTAAGATTTTTAAGTATTTGATTTGGTATAATACGCCTAAATGAATATAGGGGATAGTATGAGCGGTGAGGTAAAACAAGTTGCATCCACTGATTTTGAAAAAAAATTAGTACAAGATCAACACAATACAAATGTAGCTTTTTATGTACATGTTAAGAAATTTGATAATGACGTAACAGCAGAAATCAAAAAACATATCGGTGAAGTCTTTTATTTTCTAAGAGGAATAGATTGGAGTTTTGATAGTTACGGTGTTGAAGAACCACGAACAAGAGGTAACGATGTTGTATGTTACTTTATTTTAAGATCAGCAGATGTTCCAAAACTACAAAAACTGTTTGTAGATTATTTTAAAGAATATGAAAATGCAGTAAAAATCACGTGTTCAGTTACAAAATATGAAAAAGTTGAAGAAAGCTTTTTCGAACTGACACTTTAAGCGTATGTATATATAGACAACATCTTTTTTAAAGATGTTGTTTTTAGATGATTTAATACTCCAAGGGGTTAGGGTACATATACCCATAATTTAACTCTGAACTAATACGTGACCCATCAATTAATCTTTTCTTTCCTACTTTACTATTTATAAATAGAGGTTTTTCAAAACCATATTTGTCTGCATTTCTAAAATAGACTTCTTTTTTAGCAGGATGAGAAGGAGAACACAGGTTATATATTTTATTTAATATATTTTTTTCAAGCAGTAAAGAAATGACCTTAATCACATCATCTCTATGTACATAATTAACAGCATCTTTTTCACCTTCGATTTCTCTATTGGCAAAATACTTTCCCGCAATTCTATCATATCCCATCAACCCCGAACATCGCAAAATAACCAATTGGGATGACTTTTTCAAAAAGATTTGTTCTGCTTCAAAAACAACTTTTTTGGAAGTATTCTCAAGTGAGATAGACTCCGTCTCCTTGAAGTTTTTGTAAGAGCTAGGATAAACAGAAGTTGAACTTATAAATATGATTTGTTTAATAAGTTTGGTTTTAGGATGCTGATGGATGGTTTCTAGAAAATTCAAATAGTTTGGATTACTTTTTTTAGGAGGAAGACTGATAATTAAAGTATCACAGATGAGAAAATCTGCAAGTAGGTTTTCATCCAACGTTGTTTCTTGTGAATTGATTAGATAAGGTAAAAAACCCTTTTGGGTAAATAGTTTGAGTTTATTCTTTGTCGTAGTACTGGCTTTTACAATGAATTTTTTTGTAGAAAATAGTTTTTGAGCCAGTTCAAATCCAATCCATCCACATCCTAAAATTGAAACAGTTTGCATGTTAACCTTTGATAGTACAAGAAGTTGTAGGGGCTATTTTGTCATTAAGTTTGATGATTCTATCTAGGCGTAATTGAAAGCCATCTTTTAGTACCAAATACTCAGCTTTATTAATATGAATAAAATCAACAATAAAACCCTCTTTTTTTTGCTCTAAATTCTCTTCATCAAGATAGGTAATAGTTGAATTGACTTTCTTAACAGCAGCAGCTTCTAATTCGTCATAAAAATGACAATCAATTGGTAAATATGTTGTTTCGTTCATCTTTTTCCTTGATTACACAATGGGTGCATAGTTTTATATAAAAATACAACATCAAATTCGTTTTGTAGGAGTTTCATATGCGATATAGTATCTTTATTTTTATTCTAATTGTTTTAAATAGTCATGCATCTTCCTATCCTTTCAATATGAAAGCTCAAGAATATTTTTCTTTAAATCAACAATCAAAGTTAAATGCCTGGGAACAGCAAGCCAAAATAAATAAACATATGAAATACAAAGAAATCGAAAAAGAGATCAGAGTTGATATCTCCCAAGGTGATTTTAAACACATGAAACAAGGATATATAATTCCTGCATTTGAGTTAAATAAGTATGAAGTGAAAAAAATACCTGTTTACAATAAAAAGTATAATACCTTACATCATTATATTTGGGTGACTTATCAAGACATAGGATTGTATTTGGGTATTAAACCACATAAACAATACAAAAACAAAATGAAATATATATCCCAAGATGTAGACTTTTTTAATAAGATAAGCTACTTTACACGACCCGTACTAATCCAAAAGGTAGCGCAATGGAAAAGAGGAAGTAAAAAGAGTGTTTCTTTTGAAGGGGTATACAATGCGTATAATCTAAGTGTCAAGATTTATTTAAAAACCAAAAAAGTTTATTATGACTTCTAAATAAATGACTGTGGTTGAGATAACTTATTAAAAAGAGTACTTAAAAATTAAGAACTCAATTTAACAGCATTGGTGTGATTAGCATATGATGAAATACTATACATCTCTTTGTAATGCACAATATGAGAATTATAATTTAAATCAATGTATTTTTTGATTCTAATGGTCAAAATCTCAATGGCTTTATAAGTTGCCCAACTTCTACTTTTATTGAATTTTTTTGAAATATCTTTACAATGCATATTTAAGTGTAATAAACAATAAGTAATAACAAAAGCACCAAAGTATTTTTTTTCATTACTAATTGAGGCATGTAAAAGTTCATTTGCATCAATATGTTGAATAACTTTAGTATATTCTTGCGAATTAGCATATTCATCTGTATTAAATAAAGTGACTATAAAGTCTTTTATCTTTTTCTCTCCCACTTGATCCATAAATAATTCCATATCATTTTTCTTGGAATCTATGTGCGAATCTTCGTCATTAAGTTGTAAAAGCTCTGCCTTTAAGCGTTTAATCCTAAGTTGCGTTTTGAGTCTTTCTTTTTTGATTAACTCTAATTTGGTTTGGGTATCGTTTAAAATTGACATGTCAACTCCTCTTCCTGTAATTATTACTTAAAATTGTGGCAATATTGTGGTATAGAAAATTATTTTAAAAATTTAATAAAGAGTTAATCTTAATCTGACAACTGTGACTAAAAAAGCAACACTTATTTGTTACTATAAAAATACATTTTAAAATCACAAAGGAAAAAAATGAAAAAATTTATGTTGCTATTCTTATTAGGAATGAGTATGTTATTTGGAAGTATGGACTTAAACACAGCCACAAAATTGGAGCTGATGGAGATTAAAGGTATGGGATTGGTCAAAGCAGAAAGAATAATTAAATTTAGAAAAAACAATAAAATAGATAATCTAAATGACTTAAAAAAGATAAAGGGATTTGGTCCTTCACTTATTGTTGAAATTAAAAAATCTCTTTCAAAATAACTGCTCTTAACAATAAACAGTATTTATCTTAAGAGTAAATACTGTTTATTCCATATTAAATAATAGTTTTTTTAAATATATGATATAATTTTTTCGCTGGTTTTTATACCAAATAAAAAAAGAAGTTAGCACTTAAATAGTACAAGTTGTGCTTCATGGTTTCTAAATTTTACTTAATCATATTGAAATATGTTTAAGTGAAATTTAGAAACAAGGGAGTGCAAACTGTACTACCTTCTAGGAAAATACCTAAAAGGCACCTTGAAAAAGAAAACAATTAAAATTAGCTACGGCTAGTTTTAATTTATTTCTTTCCCAATCCGCTCTTTTATTTATTTTTTTAAGTATTAACTTATTCTTTTATTTGGTAAGATGTAATATCTATAAAGGAATTATAATGTTTTTAGACCCGAAGAGATACTTGTTAACAATCAAAGAAAAAGATGTTCATGTTAAAGGGAAAGATATAAGAAAAGATCTTTTTCAAATCATCTTACTCAATTTTAATGACATCAAATCTTTAAGTGAAACTACCAAAATTGACTTTGCAAACAAAGAAGCTGAAGCAGCTATTGCTTATAGTGTAATACTCATTAAATCCTTTGATATGGAAGTAACATATATTTGTTACTGGTCATATGATGATTTAAATACAAAAATTTCATACCTTTTATCAGAAGAGGGAAGTTTAGACCCTTATTATAATCTATATATATCGTGTAAAAAAACAGCAGTTGATGAAAATATCATATTGGACTCTGATGACTTTTTAAATCTTTTTGCTCTAAAACTCAAAGAAAAGTTTATCAAAGATATTAGTAATTATAAACGAAAAAAATAAGGTAAAATCAAACTGTGAAATTTAGCGTAAACTCTTTATGCCCGTGTGGTAGTAAAAAAAAATACAAGAAATGTTGTAAAATTTTCCATAATGGAACACTTCCAAAAACTGCCTTAGAGTTAATGAAATCAAGATACAGTGCCTATGCTGTAGGTAACTCAAAATACATTATGAATACAACACATGTACTAAACAGTGAGTACAGCCAAGACAAAAAAACATGGGAAGAAAATATTCAAAACTTCATGAAGGATAGTACCTTTAACTCTTTGGAGATTTTAGAGTTCCTTGATGGTTTACCTGAAGCCTATGTAACATTTAAAGCAAATATAGATATTAATGGAGTAGATAGTACCTTTACGGAAAAGAGTAAGTTTATAAAAGAAAACGAAAAATGGTTGTATGTAAATGGTGACTTTAACCAAGAAAACATATAAAATAAAACGAAAAATAAAAGCAATAGACGAGGCCGAAAATGAAAAGTTTATGGGATAACGAAAAAGCAAGTGCATGTAAAAATGATTTAGATTTAAGAGTATATACTTCAAGGCTATTAGGAGAAAATAGTTTTTTAGTTCTTCACGGTGGTGGTAATACTTCTGTTAAAACAAAAGTGGCAAACTTTTTTGGAGAAAATGAAGACGTCTTATATGTAAAAGGTAGTGGTTGGGATCTAGGTACTATTGAAGCTGCTGGCTTTGCTCCTGTTAAAATGGATACATTATTAAAAATGGCAAAATTGGATTCTCTAAGTGACAGTGATATGGTAAAGTACCAAAGGGCTGCTATGTTAGACCCAACTGCACCAAATCCTTCCGTTGAAGCAATTCTTCATGCAATCATTCCTTTTAAATTTGTAGACCACACCCATGCTGACAGTATGGTAGCTATTTCAAACACTGCTGATGGAGAGAGTAAGATAAGAGAAATTTACGGGGAAAAAGTACTCATAATTCCGTACGTAATGCCTGGATTTGATTTGGCAAAACTGGTATATGAAGCAACCAAAGAAGCCAACTGGGATGAGCTTGAAGCTATTATTTTAATGAATCATGGAATATTTACTTTTGATGATAATGCAAAAGTAGCTTATGAAAATATGATTGATCTTATTACCAAAGCAGAAAAATACCTACTTAAAAATGGGGCAATGGTCTGTGGTGATAACATAGAAGAAGAGCTTTCATTTTTTGGTTCAATGGGTGTATTTTTCAGCTCGTTTTTTACCAAATCAGGAAAGTGTTTTTTAGGGGACAATAAAAGAACCGGTGAAGCAATCGAAATCGATCTTTTAGACCTTGCAAAAATTAGAAAAAGAATAAGTACAGAGAAAAAACAAGCCGTACTTGCAAAAATAAACAACAGTGAAAAGGCAATCCACTTCTCAAATATGAGTAGTTTAGACAAAATAGCCAATCAAGGACCCTTGACTCCTGACCACGTTATACGAACAAAAAGATTACCCTTGGTTATTGGTTCTAATATTGATGAATCATTAGAACAGTATTCAAGTGATTATAAAGAGTATTTTGAAGAGCATAAAACAGATGGTTTGGTTTGTTTAAATCATGCTCCAAACTGGGCAATTGCAAATGGCTATGGAACAATATCTTTTGGTAAAAATATCAAAGAAGCTACAATCATAGAAGATATTACAGACCATACAATGACAGCTATATTAAAAGGTGAACTCTTAGGTGGGTATCAAGCACTTAGTGCCAAAGAAATTTTTGATGTTGAGTACTGGGAACTAGAACAAGCAAAACTGAAAAAAAGTGCCACATGCGCAGAGTTTGCAGGAAAAGTTGTCTTAATCACAGATGCTATGAGTTCTGCTCAAAAAATATGTGTCAAACTTTTAAAAGAAAAAGGTGCAACAATAGCAGCCTTTGATAAAGACCCAGAAGTAGTAAAGACTTATACTAAAGGTGGAGATATAGGAATCATTTGTGATTTATTAAACTTCCCTAATATAAAAGTAGCTATTGATAAAGTAGTACGTACTTTTGGTGGTATAGATATTGTTGTAAATGATATAGGTTCAAAAATAAGTAATGAAGAAGATAGTACTGGGCATAACTGGCAAAAACACTTAGATATCAATGTAACCAAACATCAAAATCTATCTAAGCTAGTATTACCTTATTTAAAAGAGGGAATCAATCCAAGTATTGTTATCATCGCTTCAAAAGAATTTATTTCTGTAGGAAATGAACACGTTATATATACAGCAGTGGAAAATGACCAAATACAACTTTCAAATAACACAACCCAAGAGTTGACAAGACATGGTATTAGAGTAAATACAATATACCCAAGAAAAATCCACTCGTTAGTTAATGAAAAAGCACTGCAAGATAGAGCCGAGTTATGTGGCCTTAGTCTAGATGACTATTTAGAAGAAGATGAATTAAAAATAGGTTTAGAAGCATATGATACTGCAATACTAGCAAGCACTATTGCTTCAAGTGCTTTTGGACGAACAACAGGTGCACAATTAAAAGTCGACTGTTTTATATAGTATATACAAGTAATACATAGTAAAAGAAAAACTTTGGAGATATCTTAATGAGTAAATATTTAATGACAATTGATGCAGGTACGGGAAGTGCAAGAGCTGTAGTTTTTGATGTAGATGGAAACCAAATATCTGTGGGACAAGAAGAGTGGGAACACCTAAGTTTAGAAGGTGTTGCTAACTCTATGAGTTTTGACTATGAAAACAATTGGGATTTGATATTAAGATGTATCAAAAAAGCACTAAGTGATGCCTCTATTACTGCTGAAGATATCGCAGCAGTGAGTGCCACTAGTATGAGAGAAGGTATTGTTTTATATGATGAAAACAATCAAGAAATCTTTGCTGTTGCAAATGTAGATGCACGAGCCCATAAAGAAGTACGATTTTTAAAAGAGAACTTTGAAGGAATTGAGCAAGAGTTTTATGAATTATCAGGACAAACTTTTGCCTTGGGCGCTCTTCCTCGCATCATGTGGGTGAAAGAAAACTTACCAGATACTTATTCTAAAGTATCAAAGATATCCATGATAAGTGATTGGATACTCTTTAAACTCTCAGGGGTAATTGCAACTGATCCTAGTAATGGTGGAACATCAGGTGTCTATTCTCTTAAGAATAGAGACTGGTTACCAGAAATGGCAAAAAAAGTGGGATTAAAAGATGATATCTTTCCTCCTTCATTTGAACCAGGTGTGGTATTAGGAAAAGTAAACTCTGATAAAAACATCTTAAGCACCAATACCTTAGTAGTCGTTGGTGGTGGAGATGTACAGTTAGGTTCAGCAGGACTTGGAGTTGTAAACAAAGGAGATGTTGCAATTTTAGGTGGCTCTTTTTGGCAACAAATTGTAAATATAGATAGTAATGATCTACCTCCAAAAGACATGAGTATTAGAGTAAATCCCCATGTAATCCAAGGTCAATCCCAAGCAGAAGGAATTACCTTCTTTAGTGGTTTGGTGATGAGGTGGTTTAGGGATGCTTTTTGTGAATACGAAAAAGTTCTAGCAGAAAAAAAAGGTATAGATATCTATGCTTACCTTGAAGAAATCGCGTCTCACGTACCAGCAGGTTCACATGAAATCATGCCAATTTTCTCAGACAGTATGAAATATGGAAAGTGGTACCACGCAGCACCAAGTTTTCTAAATCTTAGCATTGATGCAAGTATTTGTAACAAAGCTTCTATGTTTAGAAGTTTACAGGAAAATGCGTGTATCGTATCAGCCATCAACCTTGAAAAAATTGAAGCCTTCACAGGAATAAACTGTGATGAAATTATATTTGCAGCAGGGGCTAGTAAAGGCTTTTTGTGGCCACAAATACTAGCAGACGTGACGGGTAAAAAAGTAAAAATACCAAGAGTTAAAGAAGCAACAGCATTGGGTGGCGCGATGGCTGCAGGTGTTGGAGCTGGATTTTACAGCAGTTTAAAAGAAGCGGCAGAAAAACTGGTCGTTTGGGAAAAAGAGTTCCAACCAAATATGGACAATTTTAAAACATATAGTGATTTACGAGTGAAATGGGAAATAGCATATGATGCACAACTCAAACTCGTAGATGAAAACATCACCACTTCAATGTGGCAAGCTCCAGGATTATAATGAAGATACTACTAGCACCAGCAGAAACAAAAAAAAGTGGAGGAGAAGAAAAAGAGTTTCATTCGGACAACTTTTCTTTTGCATCACACTTTGAAAAACGTGAAGAAATTTTCGAAATCTACGAAAACTTACTAAAACATTCCAGCATCGAAGAGTTAAAAACTTGGTTTGGATTAAAAAACGAAAAAGAAGTGACAAGATATAAAGAGTCTTTGAAAAACAAACCTTCCATGAAAGCAATAGAACGATATACAGGTGTAGCTTTTGATGCACTTGATTATGAAAATCTAAGCGATTCTGCACAAACTTATGTGGATGAAAATGTAGTACTATTTTCAAATCTTTTTGGACCCATCAAAGCAAATGACCTAATTCCTGATTATAAATACAAACAAGGTGCAAAACTTCCCAATACAAATGTGGAAAAGTTTTACAATGAACACTTCTCACAGCTTCTAGATGATGAACTGGGTGAAGAAATCATAGATATCAGAGCAGGATATTATGAAAAGTTTTATAAGGTCAAAAAAGCAAATGTTCTAACGTTTAAGTTTATTAAAGATGGAAAAGTGGTAAGCCACTGGGCAAAGTTTTATCGAGGAAAACTTTTACAAGCCATTGCCAATAGTAACATTACTTGTTTTTCAGACTTTATGAATCTTCAAATTGAAGGTTTAAAGTTATCAGAAATTCAAGAGAAGAAAAATGTAAAGCTTTTGATTATGGAAATTGTTTAGAGATTTAAAATACCAAATAAGGAAAATAGTGAATAAAGCGGAATTGACAAACATACTAAAAGATATTGATCTAAGTAAACAAGAATTTGCGAACTTGTCAGATATCTCATATGATACAATAAATGACTGGAACGATGATAATCGACCTGTACCAGTTTGGGCTCAAAGTTGGTTATACAACTTTGTCAAAGAAAAAAATTATGAAGAAGTAAAAGATGCAGTTTTAGAAATAGAAGGGATCGAATAAGAATATCTTCATTTCTAGATTGATATTTTGTTAAGCAAAATTGACATTTTCAAATTTATGCATTTATTGAGCAAAATGTGACAATTATGTGAGGAAGTATTGATATAATGATAACAATTCTTATTTTTTGGAGAGAAAATGAAAGTTGTTAGAAAAAACTTATTTATTATAGAAGTAGTCTTTTTTGCCACTTTGGCATTGGGTATTAACTCTGTAGTCTTAAACCTTACAGCCCCTTAGCTATTTATATTTATTAAGTATTCTATCAAACTCACCTTCATTTTTAAGTTCTTCTAGAGCTTTTCTAAACTTATCTACGATAATATCATTGGTCATTAGAGAGAAGGCAGCATACATATTTATGGGGAACTCATCTACTAAATATACCTTTTCTAAAAGATTTGAGTTGTATCCCAGTTTTTTTGCCATAGCTAATACATTTGTACTATCAATTAGTAAGTCAGTTCTTTTTGCATAGAGAAGTTTTATTATTCGCTCGTTATCATTCAGCACGACCAAGTTTTTATCTCTTACAAATCCATGACTCAGAAGAAACAAACTTTTTGCATCTTTGTTTAGTGTTCCAACCCTATATTTCTTTGCCTCACTTAAGCTAGCTATTTTTATATCAGTTCTGCTTTTTAATTTCCAAAAATAGATACTGTTTTTTCGTAGAACTCCTATCCATTTAAAAAGTCTTTCTCTTTCTTTTATTCTCCTAATACTATAAATTAGAATGTTTTCGTAGCTAAGTGCTAGATGATATGACCTCGCCCATGGATACATTTTTATAGTATGATTGGTACCCACCTTTTTTATGAGAGCTTGAATGATTTCAGTTGATGGTCCAGTAATAACTGTATTTTCTTTCCACTGATAAGGAGGATAGTTTTCAGTGACCACTTCAATATTGGTGGCATAGCTAAAAGTAAAAAGTATAAATACAAATGTGAAAAAGAGTTTTTTCATCATTTTCCTTTGAGGTATTTCTTCACTTTCAAGTCAATAGACTTTTGATTATAAAATCTTAACAATAAAAGCTAAAAATAGAACATAAGAATTAAAGCTAAAAAGTAAATGTAAAATAACTCCAAGTAATGAATGAACGAATCATTAAATGTTAATGTGACAATGTTGTGAGTATGTTAGGGTATAATAGAATATCTGGAATAATAAATAGTTATTTAAGTAACTATCTACCTAAATATAGAAGTTTTATTGATTATATTATATAATTATTAAATTTTAATTTATACGAAGAAGAGGGACTGTAGTGATTGATCAGGATTTTCTAAAAACATTAACAATTCTATATGTTGAAGATGATAAAAATATTAGTGATAGTTTTTATGACATACTAGACAAACTTTTTAATAAAGTTATATTGGTCGAAGATGGATTGAGTGCATTAGATGTGTTCCGTGATTCGGTTAATAGTAAAGAAACAATAGATGCAGTTATTAGTGATATCAAGCTCCCAAAGCTAAATGGATTAGACCTTTTAGAAGAAATAAGAGAACATGACCCTGAAGTTCCTTTTGTATATACTACTGGGTTTTATGAATCAAAAAATCTACTAAAAGCCATAAAATTGGGTGTAAGTGAGTTTTTTGTTAAACCAATAGATGCCAAAGAAATCATCATTCATATACAAAAAGTATGTGAAAAACGCTATCAAGAATCAAGAATCATTCACTATCAAAAAGAAATAAAAAAATATGTTGAAGTTATTGATCAAGTGGCAATTGTGACACGAATTAATAAACACAAAAAATACAAATTTGTTAACGAATTTTTTAGAGAAGTATCGGGATATCAAGAAGTTGAAATCTTAGGAGAAAAAACTTCTATAATGCAGCCAGATGATGTGGCGGATTCTATGTACAAAGATATATGGGCAGAATTAAAAAAGGGAAATGTTTGGAGAGGAAAACTTAAACATAAAGCCAAAGATGGCGTTGCTTTTTTTGTAACAACGACAATCTTCCCTGTTTTTGATGAAACCGATAAAAATCAGATAGAATATATTTCTATAGAGTTTTTAACAACAGAAGATGAGAATCAAAAAAGAGAATTTAAAAAAAAGGTTATGTACAACCTTCAAGAAACAAGACGTATTAACACAGTTGCCAGAAAAAAAATTGATGACTTGATGACGCAAGTGGCCAATCTAGAAGAAAAGCTACAAAGTTATAAACATTTTGACGTATTGGAAGATAAACTCAAAATGGAGAAAAAAAGAACTGCTGGTTTAAATAGCCAAATAAAATACTATGAAGAACAAGTAAAACAGGGTAAAGATAGATATGAAAAAGTATCTACTGAGATTACTGATAGGATCTATAGAGCAGAATCAGCAACCAATCAAGTGAAACGAAAAAATATTACAGCTCTTCAAGAAGTTGAATTTTTGAAAAGTGAGTTAACCACGGTGGAAAAACAAAGAGAAAAATTGAATGATTTGGTTGAAAAACATATCGTTACAATATCAAATCTAGAAGAAGTTATTCAACATCAAGAAGAACAATTAGATTTGGCTTTTGAGAAAAAATAATTTTAAAATTATATGATATGGAGAAAAATACTTGTATTTAACAAATGAAAATGAACACGAATATAGATTTGGTACAAGAGGACCTAAGTACTTAACTAAAGGTCCAAATGTTGATATGGGAATAGTAGTTATTGGTGTGGGAGAAGAGCATCCCTGTCATAAGCATGTTCATCAAGAAGAGTCTTTTTTAGTACTTGAAGGTGAATGTGCAGTATATGTTGATGGGAAGAGAGTACTTATCAAACAAGGGGATTATTTACGATGTGATCCAGGTGAAGCACATCTTTTTAAAAATGAAAGTGACAAGTCTTTCAAATCAGTTTTTATTAAAGCACCCCATTCTGATACAAAAGATTCTGTTTATATAGATTGGAAACCTGGCGAAGAATTTATTAAAAATAACGAAATTTGATTTAAATCGACATGTATTTTACATTTGTTTAACACAAATTTCTTGGGTATTTAAGCTTGTTTACTGTTATTATTGTGTAACATTTTATAGAGAGGATGCTGTTTATGATAAATGTAGAATTCCTGAAAACTCTCACTCTTTTATACGTAGAAGATGATCATCAAGTTAGAGAAAAATTTGTAATAATTTTAAACAAATTATTTAAAAAAGTTTTTGTCGCTGTTGATGGAGTTGATGGATTAGAAAAGTTTCACCAATCAAATAAAGATAAAATATATATCGACTTAATTATTAGCGATATTGCCATGCCCAATATGGATGGTATGGAGTTTTTAGAAAATATTCGAAAGATTAGTGATAGTGTACCTTTTATTTTTACAACAGCACATACCAATACAGAGTTCCTTCTGGCATCTATTGAAGAAGGCGTAACTGACTATTTTGTAAAACCTGTGGATACAAAAGCTATCATCCAAAAAGTACAAAATACTTGTGAGCTTAGAAAAAAAGAGAGTGAGATTATTCACTATCAAAGGGAAGCACAAAAATATTTAGATGTTATTAATAAAGTTGCTTTGGTTTCTATGTTTGACAACGATGGTAATTTTACTTATGTGAATGATTTTTTTACTGAAGTATCCCAATACACTGAAGAAGAATTACTTGGGAAAAACTTTCAAATGATTTCCCATCCTGATATGTCCAAAAAAATTTTTAAAGATCAATGGCAATCATTGGAAAATGGGAAAAATTGGAAAGGTAAACTGAAGCACCTTTCAAAAAATGGTGATGGTTTTTACACACATACAACTATAATGCCTATGAACTACCAAGATACGAGAATTGATACAAAGTATATCAGTATCCGTTTTTTGACCACCAAAGATGAAAATGACAAAAGAGAATTTAAACGTAAAGTTCTTTACAACTTGCAAGAAACAAAAAAAATAAATAAAGCTGCAACAGATAAAATCCAAACTTTAAAAAATAAGATGGCCAAATATAAAAACTTGGTAAAAATTGAAGAAAAACTTGAAGCTCAAAAACTTGTAAGTAACAAATATTATGCACAAATTAAAGGCCTTGAATCAACTATTGCAGATGTTCAAAAAGGTTATGAAAAGCTCATGGTAGATGCCAACACAGAAATACGTGAAATTTTATCCGTGGCAACTGAGGTAAAAACAAAAAAAGAAGCAATACAGCAAGATGTAAATTATGTGCAAAGCGAAATACAAGTCAGAGAAGAGTTGATCAAAAGGTTACGTACACAAGTTAATGAGCAATCAAAAAAAATCAAAGATTTAAAAGATGTAGTTTCTCATCGAGAAAATCAACTATCAAGTAAAGTATAGGGTTTAATATGATCAATCAAAATTTCTTAAAAACTTTAAATGTTTTATATGTGGAAGATAGCAAAACTATACGAGACCAATTTTCTAGTATTTTGCATAAACTATTTGACAATGTTGCTATTGCAACCAATGGAAAAGAAGCAATAGACAAGTTCTCTAAAAGCCTTACTTCAGGTTTTGAGATAAATATTGTTGTTAGTGATATCAACATGCCATTTATGGATGGGATGGAACTACTTGAAAAAATTAGGGAAATAGACCCAGATGTACCTTTTATCCTAACAACAGCACATACAGAGTCTGATTTTTTGATAAATGCAATAAGATTCAAGGCTACTGATTATTTGGTTAAACCAGTAAATATAAAAGACCTAATCCAAAAAGCTCAAATAGTTTGTCAAGAACGATATCACGAAAATATAAAAAAGCAATCACAAGAAGAACTAAAACAATTAAATAATGTGGTTAATGAAGTTGCTTTGGTTTCAAAGACAGATTTAAAAGGAAATATTACTTATGCCAATAAGCTTTTTTGTAGAGTTTCAGGGTATAAGAAAAATGAAGTTATTGGTCTAACTCATGGAGAACTAATTCATCCTGAGGCAGATACTTCTGAGCTTCAGGACCTAAACAAAGAAATCCAATTGGGAAACATTTGGGAAGGAAAAATTCATAACATCTCAAAAGATGGAAGTGACTATCATATCAATGCTTCGGTGATTCCTTTGTATGATGAATTTGATAGTGATATCATCGAATTTATGTTGATTAGTTTTTTAACAACTGAAGATGAAGTTGAAAAAAAAGAGTTCAAGAAAAAAGTGGCTATCAACGTGAAAGAAACGAGAAGAGTCAATCTGCAAGCAAGAAAGTCTATAGATGATCTTGAAGCCAGACTTTTAAAATACAAACATTTTGATTTAATAGAATATTCTTTGGAAGTTGAGAAAAAAAGAAGTGCTAAGTTTAAAAACCAAATAAAATATTATGAAAAAGAAGTAAAAGATAGACAAAATAAATTTGAAATTATGAGTAAAGAAGCCAATCGTAGAATCAATAAAGCTAATCTTCTATCAAAAGAACAAAGTGATAAAAAAGATATGGCAATAGTAACCCTTGAGTCATTGACAAAAGAATTGGAAGTAAGAGAGGGTGATGTAGGTATTCTTAATAAAGAAATAGAAAATCAAATCAATCTTATTGAAGAGTTAAAGTCCTCTATTGAATCAAAAGAAGAACAGCTAGGTGGCAATCAATTATAAGCTAAATTGTTTCTATTATAGGAGTTTTTCTTTTTCTTTTTTTGAGTAGTAATAAACTAAAAAATGACAATAGTGCGATAATAGATGAGTATAAAAATAGCTTGTCTGAATATAACCATCCACTTATAAGAGCACCCGTAAATCCTCCCAATCCATAAGCTACTCCAAACATAAATTGCTGAGCAAGTTTTTTGTCTTTGTATAAAGAAAAAAGACACAAAATTACAGCACTATGATAAAGCCCAAAACTAAAGGCATGTAATGCCTGTGTGAAAAATGTGATGCTTAATGAATCAGCATAGACATAGAGTAAAAACCATCTAATTGCTGTGATAAAAATACAAACCTTGATGATGGTTAAAAGATTGTTCTTTAATAATGGCGCTTGAAAGTATAAAATTAATACTTCACATACAATACTAAAAGACCATAAATAACTGGTCATTTCAAGTGAGAATCCTTGACTTGTTTCATATATAGTAAAGAAGTTGTAAAAACCTCCAAAACTCACTTGCATTAAAAATAAACTTAACCAAAAAGGCCAATATTTTATCATCGAAAATGATTTACCCTTTGATGCCTTGGTTGTATTTTCATGTATGGTGTCAAACTCTAAAAGTAAAAATGAAAAAATAGCAGTTAGAATTGTCATGGCTAAATAATAGTGTAACGCAACTTGTGGAGAGTCTAAAAATTTCGCAAGAACCAATGCTACTAACATGAAGCCAATAGAACCATAGAGTCTTGATTTTCCATATCTTTGTTTACCCAGTTCTTTTAATGCAATGGTTTCTACGTAAGGAAGTAATAAACTAAGACAAATACCCAATAGCCCATTGTTAAGAGTAAAGAAATAAAAATGCTCAATGGTACCATAAAATGAAAAAGCAGATACTACTGCACCTAGAAGTGCGATCTTGAATACTTTTTGATCTAGCTTCACATGTTTTAAAAACAAAAATGGTGTGGCAAACCGCATCAATGGAGCCAGGGCTAATACTATACCTATATCTGAAGTTGAGTACCCTATATCGTGTAATACCTTTGGTAAAAATATGACATAGATTCCAACAGCAGCAAAGTAAAAAAAATAAAATGCTGAGAGTTTAAAGAAAAACATTTAGTGTTATTCTGAAGGTGCGTTAATGATGAAGGTATTTGACAATAAGTCCTGTAATGTCTTTTTGTCTTTTCTCAAAAAAGGTAAAAATATTCCAATAACACTAAGTATACATAAAAGAGTCATCATGTACCTTACAAAAGCTTGTAGGACAGATACTCTCATATTGGTATGAGAATCAACTACTAGTCCCTCATAAGCTTTTAAACCAGGTGTCTGACCTTTTATACTCCAAAATGATATAACAACAGTAAAGTTCATTAAAAGTATAACGAGCCATCCATAGGTCATATCTTGACTGAAGCCACTTCCACCGCCCATCAACACATAGATTGTGAAGTACATGATAGGCATATTGATTAAAAATGTATCAATGAGAAAGGACTTCATTCGAGAGGAAAGAGAGAGTTGCCTTTTATCTGTTAAATTTGAATTGCTTGTTTTATTTGTAACAGGCTCTTTGGGAGTAATTTTCCCCTTTTTAGTATCTCTCCATCTACTCATATAAATCTAGTTTCCTCTTGAACCTGGTTTGTAAGCTTCAGACTTTCCTTCTTTACATAAAGGACAATCATTTGGTGCATACATTTCAAATGTGAAATCATCTAAAGCAAACAATGGTTTGTCTAAAGGTAATTTACAATTTTCTTTAGCTTCAAGGTCACTACCAACACGATTACAAAAACCTCTGTTAGCCAATGCTGCATATGCTACAACAATACCACCAGCAGCTTCAATTTGACGTGCAGCTTCTAGTGCAGATCCACCAGTAGTGATAATATCTTCACAGATGATATACTTTTCACCAGCAGTTACTTCAAATCCACGTCTAATGGTCATTTTCTTTTCAACTCGTTCAGCAAAAATAAATCGTTTGTCCAATGAAGTTGCAAGAGCAAATCCAGCAATTAGCCCACCAAGTGCAGGTGAGCAAATAGCATCGACTTCAATACCACTGTCTTGAATTTGTTTTGCTAATTCTTCAGCCAAAGCTTTTGCTGTTTTAGGGTCTTCTAAAACCTTTGCTGACTGAAGATAAAATTGTGAGTGATTCCCACTACTTAATAAAAAGTGTCCTTCTAAAAGGGCATTTGAGTCTCTATATATTTGTTCTACATTCATGTTAATCTCTTCTACTTATACTGTTAATATTTCTTGTTCTTTAGCTCTTAATGTATCATCAGCTAATTTAACAAAACCATCGGTAATTTTTTGAACTTCATCTTGTGCTTTTTTATTATCATCATCAGTAATCTCTTTATCTTTGTGAAGATTTTTCACTTGATCGTTACTGTGTTTTCTGATATTTCTAATTGCAATTTTAGCATTATCTGTCATGCCTTTAGCTTGCTTTGCACTCTCTTTTCTTTGGTCAACTGTCATTGGTGGAAAAAATAACTTAACAACTTCACCATCATTATTTGGATTTACTCCAATGTTTGCTTCGTAGATTGCTTTTTCTATATCGCTTACAAGTTGCTTTTCCCAAGGTGCAATAGCAATTGTAGTTGCATCCGTTGCTAATACTGAAGCCACTTGATTTAATTCAGTTGGAGTACCATAATAATCAATTTTAATACCATCAAGTATTGTTGTTGTAACTTTTCCAGTTCTTAAAGTTTTGTAGTCTCTTTTAAGTGCTTCAATTGACTTAGCCATTTGTTCTTTTGTTTCTTCATATATCGTGTTTAACATAAGTTATTTCTCCTTGGTTTTTTTGGTTTTTATAATAATTTTATTTGCTATTGTATAATAATTTGGACTTAAAATTATTCTTGTCCGAGCCTTTTTTAAAGGTATTTGTAAATTTTCGTCTATTATACCTTTATTGACTTTGATATCTCTCCAACCATATCCTGTAATGTATAGTTTTATTGTTTTATACTTTGGATCGACACTTGCTTTTACATTTTTTAAGATGCCATCATTGGGAAATTCTTTTGGTTCTTCCCATGTAGCATCCATCGTCTTATATCGTAGTTTATTTTTAAGATTTACTTTTCCAACAAGAGCAATTCTGTTTATATCATTTAATTTACTCTCTTTATTTACTGATCCACTACTCTGATTAAAAATTGCATCAAAGTTAAACTTCCCCAGCTCTTTTAACACGGCTTCATTGTACTCGCCATATGGATGTACATATGTTTTTGGTTCAAATCCAAGTTTTTGAGTAAACAATTCATACGCTTTTTTTGTATCCGCATAAGCTTGTTTTGGACTTATCTGAGTCATTCTTTTATGTCCAAATGAATGTAGACCAATAGAGCCATATTTTGAAGAATCTTGTATTTGCTCCCAAGTCATGAAATCATTATATTTTTTTTCACTGGCTTCCACATATACATATAAAGAAAAAGGGTAATTGTATTTCTTGAATAGTTCTAAGCCATTGGTATAAAAACTTTTATAGGCATCATCAATCGTTAAAGCTATCCAATTGTCAGGAATATATTTTTTATTTTTTACTTTTTGAATAATATCTTCAATGGGTACAACTTCGTATCCATTTTTTTGGAAGTATAAAAATTGTTTTTCTAATTCAATAAGAGTGGTGTTAGTGCTAGGGTATCGGTCATCACCAAAGCGATGGTAAACAAATATGTGTGCATTTGCAAAAAGGTAAGTAAATGAGACGGCTATTAATAAAATAATCCTCAAAACTTACCTCCAGGCAAATTGTTACTTAGCAGCAGGTGCGCTAGGTGCCATTGGAGCAGATTGGTGTGGTGCTTGTGTAGGCATTGCAGGTATTAATGAATCTGTTTGCACTGAGTCAACTGCACTTGCTAATCTTTGTTCATTGTAAAGGTAACCTAAATACAAAGTATTAAGTACAAATACAAGTCCAATTGCCATGGTTGCTTTTGTTAAAAAGTTTGCTGGTCCCTTTGCTCCAAATAGTGATTCATTACTTCCACTATACGCTCCTAGACCCATACTAGAACTTTTTTGTAGTAAAACAGTTATCGTTAAGATAACGGCTAAAACGATTTGAACTATAAATAGAGTAGATGTCATATTTATCCTTATTATTATGTTGGCATATTTAATATGCCAGTTAATTTAAAAAAATGGAGTGTATTTTATCTTAATTTCATTAAGAAAAAGTTAAAATGAAATTTATGTCTGTAAAAAAACAATTTTCTAAGTATGCTAACCAATACAATAACCACAATATTATACAACAAATAGCCGCAAAGAGTATCGTCAGAGATATTAATAACAAACCAAAAAGAATTTTAGAATTGGGATGTGGATCGGGCCAAATATTTAACCATATCACTTGGAACCTTGATTTTTATAAGGCTATTGATTTTTCTTCCTCCATGTGTGACTTACACCCAAAAGCAAATAATATAAAAGTTGAGTGTCATGATTTTGATGAACAGTCTTTTCACGACTCTATAAAAGACGAAACTTATGATTTAGTTATATCTTCATCTGCCTTGCAGTGGTCTAAAGACTTAAAAAAGATTGTCAAGAGACTTTGTAGCGTTACAAATGAAATGAATGTTGCATTATTTACCTCTAATACATTTAAAACCATTCAGAATATTACCAACTCTTCTTCACCTATACTTTCACAAGAAGAAATTAAAGATGCTTTTCTTGAGTATTGCGAGTGTGAAATAGAAGTATTTAACTATAATTTAGAATTTGATAATAAAAAAGATCTTTTTGACTATATTAAAAAATCAGGAGTCAGTGGAAATAACAAAAAACTCTCATATAAAGACTCTAAGTTACTATTACAAAAATATGATTTAAACTATTTAGAATTTGAAGTAATATTTATTAAGGCTTTTTCTAAGTCGTAAAGCTCATAGCGAATATTTTTAAATACTTCACTGCTTTGTGCTGATTCAAGTTTTGTGAATTCTTCTAAAACACGAGAACTTTCTTGTGCCCTTTTAAAATTTGCTATCAATATAGAATACAAATTATCTCTATTTGATTCACTAATAGTAGTTTGTTTAAGACAATCATTGATGATGTCACGTGAGTCAAGTAACTCTTCATAACAATCAATTCTACTTTGATGTCGAAGTGTTTTTAGTTTTGATGCGATTTGTTTGTTGTTATAAACGTATCTGAAGATGTCTTCTACAACTCTGATGCCTTCTCTTAATCTATTAAGATTGGCATCAATAAGTCGAAGTGTATTTTTATCTAACAATATTGTTCGTTTGATTATTAGTCGTCACTATTTAATATTCCGAAAATTTGAAGTAACATAATAAACAAGTTAAAAAAGTCCAAGTATAAAGCAATAGCTGCTTCGATAGGCGTACTGTAATTACCTTTGATTATTTGTTGTGTATCATATAGAATAAATGCAGAGAATAAAACGGCACCAGCCATAGCAATAATTAATTGTAACATAGGCATTTGAATGAATATGTTTGCAATAGATCCAACAATAATAACAATTAATCCAATAAATAACATTTTACCCATACTGCTAAAATCTCTTTTAGTTGTCATGGCAAACATTGAAATACCTGCAAAAGCTACAGATGTCATTAAAAATGCTTGAGCAACTATAGCTGCTCCACCAGGCATTGCAAAGGTATGTGCTAGCAACGGCGTAATAGTTAATCCACTTATAAATGTAAATCCAAATAAAACAGCAAGGTTAATTCCTGGCTTGTTTTTAACTGCAAATAGTGCAAATAGTAAAATAAATTCTAATATAACCAATCCCCAGTACCAACTAGCAATAGTTGAAACCATATCGAGTCCAATGTATGCACCAGCAGTTGCTGCTAGTAATG
>Ga0209826_1000508_pt1 | contig 27850 bp, 21 predicted proteins | sample GOMGulsemesocosm_5_FD_184637 | JGI IMG/M metagenome (GOLD analysis project Ga0209826, IMG submission 184637) | Methane-oxidizing microbial communities from mesocosms in the Gulf of Mexico - GOM15C Gulf of Mexico (SPAdes) (version 2) | ecosystem: Environmental > Aquatic > Marine > Cold seeps... | reverse complement strand
TAACACTTTTGTTTGAAGTTTCGCGTAGGATGGGTAGAGCGTCTTTTTGCGAAACCCATCATTCCGCATGAGGTTGATGGGTTTCATTACGCGCCTAAAAAGCAGGCACTCCATTCTACCCATCCTATAGAAATGTTAGATCAATTTTACACAGGTACTGACCCCTAGGGCGAATAATAAGCGTCATTATATACAAAATTAGGCGGAACTGCTTTTTGTAAAGTACAAGTAGCCAAGGTAGAGTGAAAAAAGTGCTGTTAGACGGTTTTGTTGGAGTCTAGTAGTCAGTTATTTCTACTGCAAATAGTAATAGCTACTTAAGTCTCGGTTTAAGTTTATGGTCTAATTACTCCATATAATAAGATACATGTAATGGTAGAGGTGGGTAGAGTAAGAATAATGTCTAGCGGTTGGCAAAATACGGGAAAAAACTTGAAAAATAAATAAATAACCTTATATTAAGCATGTTATCGAGCGCAAGCTAAGCGTAGTTGTTGGCCGTGTCAATATCGGGTTAATAGCGACTGCTGAAGCAAGTAGCGAAATTTCAATGAGTAGTGCTTTTTCTGTTAGAGGGGATGGCGGTAACTATATTATAGGTGTGTAAGCTTTTTTGATAATAAAATGTAAATGGGTTATCAATAAAAAAGAAGCTTGTAAATTAAAAATACCCTACTATAATCAAACTGTAACTTAATTAAGTTAAAGTATATTCTCGATTTAATTTTTAGGAGGTGCTTTGCGTGCTAAGCAAGTAGTAAGAGTTGGGCTTTTGATCCTGACGTCATTAGCAATCAATGCTTGCGCTACATTTATGGAGCAGAAACCGGCAGAATCGGTTAGTCAGCGAGTCAATGATAGATGGGCGGCTTTAATCGATGGAAGGCTAGAGACTGCTTACACATACGAAACACCTGAATACCAAGAGCTATATTCTTTTGTGGATTTTAGAAAGAAATTCAAAGGAGTAGGTGTTTGGCAGAAGGTAGAGATAGAAAAAGTCGAATGTGAGCAAAAAAAATGTAGTGTAGATATTCGTATTTATGTTAAAATAAAACCTGGTTTGGGATTTGACTATGTTGAAACCAATGGCCAAGCCACGGAGAAATGGTTACAGCATTCCACGACCGGAAAGTGGCATCATATTTCAGATCAGTAAATTTTATAAAATTTATTTTTATTTTTATTTTGGAGATTTAAATGTTTAAAAAAACAAAGATTGCGGCAGTAACTGCAGCGGTTTTAGGCGTATCGGCTATGGCAATTGCACCAAGTGCAACTGCAGATGTTACTCTGAGTGAAACTGGAGCAGGCGGCCAAGTTCTGATATTCCCTTATTATAATGTTAATAATGGCTTTTCTACGTCATATAACATTATCAATACTAAAAACGAATATAAAGCGATTAAAGTTCGTTTTCGTGAATCAAACACTTCGAATGATGTTTTAGATTTTAACGTTTACATGTCTCCATATGATGTATTTACTATGGGTCTGACTAAGACTGCTACCGGTGGCGTGCTAATGCAGACTACTGATAATACATGTACCTTCCCTGAGATCCCAGCTGGCGGTAAAGCGTTTATTGGTGCTGACGTTTATGATTCAGTAAAAGCTGCTGATGTGCGTGAAGGTTACCTTGAAGTAATTGAAATGGGTGTTGTTGAAGATGCGGGTATTCAAGCAGGTCTACTGCATGATGCAAGTGGCATGCCTGATAACTGTGATGTCGTTCAAGATGCATGGACTGATAAAGACTTTATCCAAGGTGGAGCTACTGGTGATGCTATCACTGTAGTTGACCAGAACAATGCTTATGATAATGGTGTTTCTGCAGCTGGTTTCTATGGCTATGCACTAGGTGATGACCCTCTTGTGTTTGCTAATAATCTAGGTGTTGCAACTTCTTTATATAACCTAGCTGGTACTGTAGAAGTTCTATCTGCACCAACAGGTGGTTTGGCAGGTTCATCTGTATTAGTTGATACCGTGAATATTGCAGGTTTTGTTGCTGAGCCTATTTCGATTGACGGATATTCAGATAGTGCACAGCATTATATCCCGTCTGATCAAAGCTTTTACTTGTTACCTGCATTGGCTTCAGGTACTGGAACCACAGTAACCTCTCTAGACTCTGCAGGTACAGCATTAGCAACGAATACTTGGGTTGATGTTGCAAGAGATTTTGGGCTAGATGATACAAATCTAGCGCCTAATACATCAGTACCATCGGGTGTTAACCCAATGCCTTTGGCAAATGCTTTATTAGTAACAAGCTTAGCTAACCAATATTTAGTTGCGGGTGAAACATCAACTGATTGGGTTGTTGCTGCTCCTATGAGAAAGCATGGTATTTATAACGATTTTCAGTATACAGCCGATGCCTTATATGATGCTGACAATGGTGATTTAGAGTCAGCTGGTGGAACTAATCCATACTGGAAGCATTTAGATACTGATGATATTGCTGCTCCTTTTACTTATTATGATAGAGAAGAGCAGGTAGCAAATGTTGAGCCTGGTGACTTTTCGCCACCAATTCAAGGTGTCACAGCTGATGTTCCATTTGAAAGAGAAGTGAATATTCTAGCGCTAACTTCAGGCGGAGCAAATCCATCTGTACTAGGCTCTGATAATGCGCAGACTGTTACTATGGATTCTGGTTTTGTTACAGGTTGGGGAAGCCTTGACTTTAACCAAGCTGGTCTTGATTTAGCAGCTGCTAGATATAGTGCTGCTTGGGTTGCTAACCCAGTAGCTGGCTCTATGGGTACCGTTGGTGCACCATTATCTGGTTTCTCAGCTTCACGTGGTACTGTGAATGGACAAAACTTGGGTGAAACTTTCCCAATGATTGTTGAAAGAATACGTTAATTTTAGTGACGTGTTTTAGTATAAATCTAGTTTTTAGCTAGATTAAGAAGGGTGAAGTATTGTACTTCACCCTTTTTTTATGGAGATGATAAAGTGATTAAGAAAGTATCTGTTTTAATGTTGTTTTGTGTATCTACAATGGCAAATGCTCAACTGGTCATGGATAACACTAATATTAAGGTTGAAACTGTAGATATTGATGTGTTACTAGAAACTGCGCCAGTGAAAGCACAAAAACAACTACTGAAAAATAAATCAAATCTCAAGCAACAGTTAGAGCAGTTGTACTTGAAGAAGAAAATGGCGCGTATGGCCGAGCAAGAAGGTTTGGCTAAAGACGGTATTAATGCCGTACGTTTACAAGCGGTAATTGATAATGCCTTATTTTTACTGAAGCTGGATCAAGTTAAATTATCAGATAATAAAGATTATAGTAAAGTTGCAAAGCAGATTTATCAGGTAAATCAGGAAAAATACAAAGTCGATGCGCGTGTTGATGCCGCTCATATTCTGATTTCCACTAAAAAAGACTTATCCGAAGATGAGTCATTAAAAAAAGCTCAGTCTTTACGCAATGAATTAATGCTCGGTGCGGATTTTAATGAGCTTGCACTGCGTGAATCGGATGATAAAACCGCACAAAAGAATAAAGGTGAGCTAGGTTTGTTTATCCATGGGCGAATGGTTAAGCCATTTTCCGATGCGGCTTTTGCAATGCAAGAAGGTGAAATATCCGAGCCGGTTAAAACGCAATTTGGTTATCATTTAATCAAAGTAAATAAAAAACTCCCTGCAGGATTTAAATCTTTTGATGAAGTGAAAGACGGTATCATTGATGGTTTAAAGAAAAAGAACTGGGAAAGCCGTCGAGAAGATTTTTATCAAAAGCTAAAAACGGATAATAAAATGGAAGTCGACGAAGATGCATTGGATGCGTATATCAAACAAAAACTAGAGCAACTTTAGTTTATTGTAGGATGGGTAGAGGCACGAAACCCATCAACCCCGAGCCCGTTTATTTCTCAGAGGTCTTGGTGGTTTATCGTTGTTGTTTTGATGGGTTTCGCAAAAGGCGCTCTACCCATCCTACGTTTATTTAACTTAACGGCATTGAATCTCTGCTTGGGAATAAAAAACACACCACCGTAGGATGGGTAGAGGGACGAAACCCATCAATCCCAAGCCTGTTTATTTCTCGGGGGGCATGGGTTTACCTTGCCGCTGTTTTGATGGTTTTCGCAAAGGGTACTCTACCCACCCTATAAAAAATGTTAGCTGTGACTTGTTATGTAGTCATTGTCAGGGAGAATAAGAAATTCGCGCTACGGTTTTAAAAAACGCTTGATATGCAATATTTTTCTCAATACACCGATAATAAACACAATAATTTCAATTTATTGCGTTTGTGTGCTGCACTGATTGTGCTGTACACACATAGCTATGGATTATCGGGGCATCACCCACACGCGCAAAATACTCCAATCGCCTATTTCATAGGTCAGCTAGGAAATATCGGGGTACACACCTTTTTTATCATTAGTGGCTTTTTGGTCACGCGTAGTTATAGTCACAGAAATAATATCAAAGTTTTCCTCTGGGCTAGGTTCTTACGTATTTACCCAGGTTTATGTGCTGCATTATTATTTTCGGTACTGATTATTGGCGCTTATACGACAGAATTAAATCGACTCGATTATTTTAAACATCAAGGTATTTATCAATTTTTCTGGGTTAACTTATCACTGTTTAAAACGGAGTTGAGTTTACCTGGCGTGTTTATGCATAATGTTTTTCCGAATCAAGTGAATGGCTCATTATGGACATTGCCAGGGGAAGTGCGTTTGTATTTATATGTGGCATTATTGGGTTTATTGGGGTTTTTTACTCAGGCTTGGCGTATGGCTTTTCTGGCTGGCGTCATGGTTGTTGCGTATATTTATCGCCCTGAATCTATTCCCCTAGTTTCGGATAATACACTGTATTATTATCCGGCCTTGCTATTTATGATTGGAAGTCTGATTTATTTGTATAAGCGGTTTATTCCCTCTAGTCCTTTGTTACTTATTCTATTATTGGCATTGTTAGTCTATTGTGTGCAGGCTAAGAGTGAATATAAAATCGTTGCGTATACAGTCTGTTTGCCGTATTTTGTTTTTTGGGTCGCTTATAATCTTCCGTGCTTAAATATTAGTAATAAAGTGGGCGATTATTCTTATGGCTTATATATCTACGCCTTTCCCATTCAGCAGTTGATTATTAGTCGAGACCCAACGCTAAGTGTCGATCAGTTTTTTGGGCTAAGTTTGATCTGCACTCTAGCTGTGGCTATCCCTTCTTGGCATTTACTAGAAAAACCGGCGTTAACGTTAAAATCATGGATACATTAGTGTCCGCTAAACAGGGCTTTATTGGTTTTTTTAGAGCGACTAAAAATTATAAAATTATCCTAAACGTACTTTCTTTAGGGCTGGCTTTAGTGTTTAGCGGATTATTATTCGTTATTGCGTTTGTACCTGGATTTTCCTCTAAAATAGATCATTTTGCGGTGCAAAAATATAGCGCCTATTATCAGGACAGGGCTCAAAGTGCTCTTGGTGGGTTGAACCAAGGCAATAGCGCTTTGTTGGTAGAAGCATTAATCTCAGATTTTTCAGATATTCAAAAAGGCGATAGAGCGTATGTGCAAAAACGCCGGTTATTGAAGGCATGGTGTGAGTATTTATATGCCCAGCAGCGCTATACTGAGCTATTATCTTGGGCTAAGCAGTGGTTTGCATTAGATGAACGCGATGTATCTGCTCTGGCATATTATTATCAAGCCTTATGGTTGGTTGAACGAGATGCAAATGCATTGGATAAGCTAAGAAAAGCTAAAGCGAGTTTTCCAAGGCATGCTTTATTGATATTGTTTGCAAGTGAGCAATAGCGGCAGAGTAGGGCGGGCTTTAGTCTGTCCTACGAATTGGTTCTGAGTTAATTGAGAGTTTATGTTGAATACTAGAAAGCCATGGATACGGTTGTTGCTATGGTCTTGGTTGATTACTTTGCCTGTCGCTATAGGCGGCGGCTATTTAAGTTATAACACTTTAAGCCGATTTTATACTTTTCAAGTGCGCTATGACCCTTACCCTGCACAATTAAAATTGCGTGACTTATTACAATACGAGTGGGATTCGATATTGTTGGCAGGACAAGCTGCAGTCAATCGTTATATTGACCAAAGCACTGGTTTAAAATCTATCTATTTGTTTGTTTCACAACCTGATCTTGCGCGCTTAGACATACATCTTCCACAGTCAGGCTTTAAATATGTTAAAGCGGCTTTGCTACATGAGCAGAAATTAATTAAAGCAAAAACTCGCTACCGAGGGGATTTTAGTTATCACTGGGCCTGGAATAAAAAATCCTTACGCGTAAAAACCAGCAAAGATCATTTGTATCATGGCTTACGCAAATTTAATTTACTGGCTCCGCAATTTGCTGAGCAATTAAATAATTACTTGGCATATCAACTTGCTAGTCATATGGGCTTATTAGCACCGCGTACAGAGTTACTCAGAGTGTTTTTAAATGGTGAAGATCACGGCGTGCATGTACTCGTTGAACAGTTGACTGAAATGACCTTGCGCCATAATAAGCTAATGCCTTCGGATATTTATCGTGGTGAGCTGTATGGTAAGGATGCTTATACGGATGGTGGCGCTGCGACGCTATTTGATTCCGCGAATTTATGGGATAAGGTAGCGATTAATAATCACTACCCTGTCGAGGCTAAACAGCCTTTAGAGCGGCTTATTAAGCTTTTGCAAGATCCAGATAATTCGGTAAATCAAGAGCAGTTGAGTGCCTTGCTAGATATGCAGGCTTGGGCGAGGTTTAGTGTTTTTGAGTCTTTAATACAGTCTTGGCATTATGATGATTATCATAATTGGCGCTTAACTTATGATCCTTGGACTCAAAAGTTAGTGCCTATTGTTTGGGATCCCATTGGCTGGGCTCAAGGTTGGTTTGTCGGGCAGGAAGAGCAAATTAAACCCGTAGTAATGAGTAGTCAGCTGCATAAGGCTTTATTTAAAAATGGTGATTTTTTACGAGCACGTTATCAAGTTGCACAGACGTTTTTTACTATGGAAAAAGAGTCAGAGTTCCTGGATTTTGTCCAACAAACTGTCAATAGCATGCGCCAGGCGATAAAAACTGACCCTACATTAAATAAACCTAATATTCAACAGGTAGATTTGGCTATTCAGGCATTGCAGCGCAGAATAGTTGGCGTGTTTAGTGAGTTAAAAAAGGATTTTACGCAGGAGTCAACTGCCTCTGGTTATCAGTATATGCCTGAAGGGACTTTAAACTTATGGTTGGCTGATAGTCGCATAGTACAGCGAGTACAATTGTCTTTTTCTCAGCCATTAGCTGAGTTACCTAAGATACAATTAAGTAATGCGGATAGTTCGTTAGATTTATCGAAGGCTCTGATACAGGCACAGAATCAAGTACAGCTTAATGCTCAATTATTGCCCGGACAATATCAATTAGTTTGGAGCGAAAAGAATATTAGCTCACCATTAGTCGATGTGATGCTGGATTACGGGCAGGGTTGGGAGTCGGTTGCACGTATGCAGCAAATGCCCGTTGTGACGTCTACAAAGCCGGAAGAGCTTAAAGATAAGCTAGGTAGTGGGCAGTGGCAGATTTTTTACAATACTGGGCAGGGCTTTAATGAGCAGCAAAGCGAGGTTTTGACTAGTTCAGTTGAGCAGGGTGTTTGGCTTCAGCCAATTACAGTGACAAAAGAATTAAAGGCTTTGAGGGTTGATTTACCGACTGATTCTACTGTGCAGCTATCTGATATTCGTTTAAGGCAAGGGAATAAATCTGTTGCTTTAGATATGGGGAAATTGCAATTGCATGATCTTAAACGAAATAAGCAGAGTTTAGTTGCTTATGGGAAAAAGGATGCTTATTTTGTTTTTGAGATAGACCCTTTGCAGTTGAGTGATTCACTTGAGGTGGCTTTGATATTTAAAGTGGCGGCAGTGCCTGAAAAAATTTATAAACCAGTTGCTCTGCAGAGTTTGCAAAGCCCTTTAATTTGGTCTGGTGAGGTAAAGCTGGAGGGGGTAACAATAATTGAGCAGCCTTTAATAATTAAACCGGGAACTCGTATATTATTTGCGGAACAGGCGAGTTTAATTATTAAAAATCGTGTATTAGCGATTGGCACGCAGGCGCAGCCGATTCAATTCAGTGCTCAGAATAAAGAACAACTGCCTTGGGGAGTAGTGGCCATAACTGGGGGAGCGGCCAATGAGTCGGTATTGAGTTATTGTCATTTTTCCGGTGGTAGTGGTTTGAAGTCGGATTTATATGAGTATACGGCAATGTTGTCTATTCATAATGCTGAGCATATTCATATCAATGATAGTGTTTTTGCGGATAATCATTTAGTCGATGATATGTTGCATATTGTTTATGGGCAGGTTGATTTGCAGCGTAGTGAGTTTCGTAACGCCTTTGCTGATGCTTTAGATGTTGATATCTCCTCAGTAACCGTGAGTGATAGTGTCTTTAGCGGGAGTGGTAATGATGCTGTTGATTTAATGAGTACTGATATGAGCATCGTGAACTCGACTTTTATCGGCAATGGAGATAAAGGAATTTCGGTGGGTGAGGGGAGTCGCTTGCTCGCTGTTAATAATGTATTGCGGGATAATGTGATCGGTATACAAGCCAAAGATGGCTCTATTGCGCTATTGTTTAATCAGAGCCTGCTGTCGAATCAAACTGCTTTGGCAGCGTATAAGAAAAATTGGCGTTATGGCACGGGGGGCTTACTGATCCTAGCTAAGTCAATATTAGAGGGGAATGGAATTAATTTACTTGTAGAAAAACAGTCCAAAGCTTATCTATTTGATAGTGCGATTACTGGAGACTATACAGGGAAACGGATTAAATCCTGGCTCATGGGGGGTGTTTCATCAGTAAAAGGGCGGAGCGCTTTGTTTTTATCTGCTGAGTTAGAAATGGTCACTGAAGTGACGGATGTTTTAACTCATGCGCCAGATAATGTGCTGGCTAAGCGAAATAATCAGTGGCGTGGAGCCAGTCGATTATGAGTGGTGCCTTGAAAAATTCTCCCTTACATTTTGCTCGATTTGAGTTTAAATATATTTTGGCTGCAAATTTAGCGGCTGAAATTGAGCAGGAGCTACAGCATTTCTTACAGTACGACCCTTTTGTGGTAGATAGGGAGCATCATCGGTATCAGGTGCGTAGTTTATATTTCGATGATCCGGCTTATTCTGCTTTTTATGATAAGGTTGATGGCTTACATTCAAGGAATAAATATCGGTTACGTACTTATAGCTTGGTGGATTCCAGTGTAACTCCTTTGTTTTTAGAGAATAAAGGCCGGCATAATAATTTAGTGTATAAACACCGAACACCAATTATGCGAGGCGATTTATCTTGGAGCGATTTAGCGCAACAAGAGCTGGTACAGGCCATTTTAAAGCAAGCTGAAAGTAGTCGTGTTTTAGAGCAGTTTTCCTATGATTGTTTGCGTAGGCGCTTAAGCGCTGTGGCATTAATTGATTACCAGCGACGCCCTTATATCAGTAAATTTGATGCGAGTTTTCGCTTAACCTTTGATTCTCAGTTACAAGTAACTCAAACAGATCGGTTATTTCCCAGTGCCGCCGTTAGTTGTCCGCTTAAAATCTTGCCTGGGTATGTTATTTTAGAGGTTAAATTTAGGCACCATATGCCGGCTTGGTTTCATTCTATTATTCAGGCTTATGAGTTGCAGCGGGTTTCAATATCAAAAATTTGTGCAGGTATGAAGCGTTTAGGGCTTGGTGATGATGATTAGGCTTATTGTGCCAATGGAATAGTGACAGATTTTTTCGTTAAATCAAAGCTGATATTTTAGAAATTAGACTAATGATAATTGGTATAATCAGGCCTTCTTGAGATAAAGGATTAGGTTTTCTCGTTCCCAATCTCTGTTTGGGAGTGCGTGGCTAGAAGCTCTGCTTCACAGTTCGTTGTTAATGGCACAGCGGAGCTGTTAAAGCATGTATTCCCAAGTAGAACTTGGAAACAAGGTGTAAATTACTTTTGGCACTATATGAACGATGCCGGATATTTTAGAAATAGACCAATTGATAGTTGGTCTAATCATGCTTTTTTTGAGATAAAAAACAAAAATCAACTTTGAGCAATAAATGAGAAATTATGGAAACTGTTTTATTAAATTCTGATGGCAATCTTTTAAATTATTCCAATATTGAGATTTTAATTAATATCAATGTTGCCATTGTTGTCGGGATCATCCTTTCTGTTGTTTATAGAGCAACTCATAAGGGTTTGTCTTATTCTCAGTCATTTGCTCAGACCTTGGTTTTTATTGCTTTGATTGTAGCTTTAGTGATGATGGTTATAGGTGGGAGTTTGGCGCGTGCTTTCGCATTAGTAGGGGCGATGTCGATTATTCGATTTCGTACCGTACTAAAAGATACTAAAGATATGTCTTATGTGTTTGCTGCACTGGCACTTGGGATGGGCGCAGGTACTAGCAATTATTTTTTGGTCGGTGTTGGTACTTTAAGTTTAACGTTGCTGGCTTTTGCCTTGTATATCACTAATTTTGGTGCCATTTATAAAAGTGAGTTTATTTTACGCTTTCGTTTTGAGCAGACAGGGAATAGTCGCGATTATTTAGAGGTAATTAATGAGCTTTGTAAGCGTTCGAACTTATTGCATATGGAGCCGTCTGGAGATAATAGTAGTTTGAGTTTAACCTATGATATTGCGCTTAATGATGAGCTAATGGCTAAGGATTTAACTCAGCGTATAGGCAGTTTGTCGAATATTTCGGAAGTGGTGTTAATTGCCTCTAAAAATGATGTTGATTATTAATTTAGCGGTTTTTTATTTAAGCTGTGATGGTTTTGGAGCAGGGTAAAAAAAACGTAGCTTTTGATGTATTGCGTGCTATAGCGGTTAGCTTGGTGGTTTTAGGGCATTTTACTTCTGTGGCAAAAGAGCTACCCTTAGTTGTTCAGAAAGTTGGTTTTTCTCTCGCTTCTTATGGTATCCCTCTGTTTTTTATTATTAGCGGATTTTTGCTGTCGGCTTCATTAATGTCACTGTTAAAAAAACATAAAAATCGAATAGTGAGCCCGATTGCTATGTTTTTTACTAAACGGATATTAAGAATTTATCCTGCTTATGTTGTTTCACTTTTACTCCTAGCAACTTATTATGAGGTGCATCTAGAAGATTTTTTGGTGCATTTTTTTAATATACATAATTTTTTTAGCGCATATCATCGAAGTATAAATGGCGTGTATTGGACTTTAGCTGTCGAATTCCAATGGTATTTGCTTGCCCCATGGATGATTTTATTCTTTATGCACAGCCAAGTATGGCCTGTTTGGAGTGTTCTTGCCCTATGTATTTTAAGTAGTTTGCTTATACGCGGTTCAATTGTTTATCAGTACTTGCTTCAGGCCATAGATTTGAATGAGTTAATTTGGTTGGCGCAGGATCAGCTGTATATTCATTTGTTTAATTTTTTAATCGGTGTCGCTATCTATAAGTTTAGTGATACGCGAATAAAAATACAGCGATTTTGGGCGAGTATTTTGTTATTTCTGCTTTTTATTATTGGGTATGTTGCCAGTGGACTTAGCGAGGATATAGTTAATTATCAAGGAACTGAAATTTTTTATAAAACGCTGTTAAATTATATGGCTATTATAATTTTAGCTTTTCTAGTAGCTGCATTTTTGCAAGTAAAAACTAATATTAGTTATTATCCAGTTATATCTTTTATTTCTGCCATTAGTTATAGCTTGTATATTTATCATTTCCCAGTATTGCATTATTTAGCGAATTATAATTTTTCTTGGTTTCTATCTTTGCTAATTTATCTTTGTAGCTCTGTAGTTTTGGCAACAGCTTCTTATTATGCGATTGAAAAGCCATTTTTAAGATATTCGGCTTTATTAGGTAAGAACAATTAAGTTTTAAAAACCAGCCGTGTTAGCTAGGCTGGTATTGTAGGGTTAACTTTTAAATTAGGGTAAATAAAATATGGGGACAGAAAACATGCAAGAATATAATGAATTAGCGGCTAGATTTATTGCTTTGGCTAATGAAATGAAAGAGGAGGGTAAGCCTCTGCAAATGGTCAATGCATCACTTATGTCTGCTTCGGGTATTTATGCGACTTACACTGCAGCTGGTAATGACGGTGGCTTAAATGCTTCAGGAGTGGATAAAGTTGTTGCGGTATATAAAGCGAACTTGGAAAATGTACAAAAATTAAAACAATCTTAAAGTGAGGGTAAATTAAAAAAGGGAAGGGCGTTGATTGGAGGTTTATTCAGGGCAAGCTGTAGCTTGCTCTGAAGTGGCAAGTTTCTGTTATAGAACGTGCTTTTTAAATAGGTTGCTATGAATAGTATAAATGATGATTTAAGTTATATGCATGCTTTGCGTTTATTGATTAAACGTGAATTATCTAGTCGATATAAAGGCACTATCATGGGTGTTTTTTGGTTATTTTTACAGCCATTGATTATGGTGATTGTGTATTCCTTTGTGTTCTCTGTGATTATGAAAGTTAGAATACCTGGAATGGATAATTCTTATCATTTCGCATTATATTTAATGGCTGCGATGATGCCATTTGTTGCTTTTCAAGACGCGTTAACTGCCGCCAGTAACTCTTTATTTGTAAACAGTGCTTTATTGCATAAGTCTACTTTGCCGCCATTGTTACTACCGTTAGTGCCTATGTTGGCGACGTTGGTGACGGAGGGTATTTCTTTGCTAATTATTATTGTGGCGGCTTTTTTTCTATTGGATCAGGTATCTTGGTATTTGTTATTATTGCCTGGTTTGGTCTTGATTCGTTTGTGTTTAAGTATTGCTTTGGGTAATGTTTTGGCTATTTTGTCAGTATTTATTCAGGATTTACGGCAAGCTTTGGGTTTGCTACTGACTATGTTGTTATTTTTAACACCAGTGTTTTATCCTGTAAGTATGATTCCCGAGCCTTTTCTTCCATGGAATAATTTAAACCCTTTGTTTCATCTTTTAGATGCCTATCGTGCTCTGATTCTTCGCGCTGAATTACCGGGGGTTGAGGTGCTATATGTTGCTATTTTTTCCTTAGTAATGTTATGGATAAGTGTGTTCTTTTTTAGAAAAACGATTGAACGAGCGAAGGAATTTATATGAGTGCTCTAATCGCTAAAGACTTAGGTAGGGTGTATAGGCGCTATCAACAGCCGATTGATAGTCTTAAGGAGTTGATATTTAGAAAGCAATACCATGAGGAATTTTGGGCGCTTAAAGAGGCTAATTTTCATTGTGAGCCTGGAGAGGTTGTAGGTGTTGTCGGTGATAATGGCGCGGGTAAAAGCACTTTGTTAAAGTTGTTGGCCGGCACTATGCGGCCTTCGCGAGGTGAATTAATTGTTAATGGGCGGGTTTCGGCTATTTTAGAGCTTGGTTCAGGTTTTCATCCAGAGTTTACAGGTCTAGAAAATGTTCATTTAGGCTGCGCTATGCTAGGGCTTAATGCAGAGCAAATTGCAGCTAAAGTGGATGAAATTATAGATTTCTCTGAATTAGGCGATTTTATTCATCAGCCGGTAAAAAGCTATTCTTCGGGTATGTTTGTGCGTTTGGCTTTTTCTGTTGTTACCTCCGTTGACCCAGATATTTTAGTGGTTGATGAAGCCTTGTCTGTCGGTGATCAGCATTTTCAGAAAAAAAGCATGGATCGTATGATGACCTTTAAAGATCAAGGTAAGGCGCTGATTTTTTGTTCACATAATCTTTATCATGTCAAAGAATTATGCAAGCGAGCTATTTGGTTAGACAAAGGTGAGATACAAGTTCAAGGTGAAAGTGGCGAGGTTATAGATCAATATAATGATCATGTGCGTATGCAAAACCGCATTTCTGTTCCTGTGCCTAAGAGCGCCCCATTAGAAACTAAAGCCGAAGGTGAAAATAATAAGCAACTAACTGCTTATTTAAGTGAAGCCACCTTACTTAATGCTAAACTTGATAATGCAGGCATCGCACTGTATCGAACTGGAGGTAAATTTCAGGTACAAGTATTGGCGCATAAGCAAGATAGCTTAGCTTTAGAAGATGTACATATAGGCATTATTATTAAACGTAATGATGGTGTGCAGTGTTTTGGTGTGAGTACTGTGCTGGATGGTGAATTATTATTTACTCGGCAAGATAATAATGACTTAGGTGTGGTTTATGAAATTCCTGAGTTAAGTTTGTTATCTGGTCAGTATAGTTTGGAGATTTGGTTAATCGATACCACTAGCGCGCATGTGTATGACTCTATGCAGAGTTGTTGTGAATTTAAAGTCAGACAGCCTAATACTGAGGTTGGTGTGGCTTATTTGCCGCATCAATGGAGTGCACCATTATGAATTTAGGCTTTAAATATCATCTTTTATTGCCGTTATTGGCGTGTTTTCCTCAAAAATTAGCCTATCGTTTGGTTAGTTTTTATGGGCGCTTGTCTGCCCAAAGCCATCTGGATGAGCGACGCGTAATTATTGAGCAAATGCAGTCTGTGTTTACCGAATTGCCGTCAAGCGAGCTGGAGCGGATTGCCGATTATTTTTTATGTATGGTTGAGCGTGAGGCTTTAGATACGTGGTTTTTTAGGTCGTGTAAAACACAGCAGCAAGTCGAGCAATTTATTCAGCTAGAAAACCTTCATTATGTCACGGAGGCACGTCAAGCTGGTCGACGAGTGATTATAAGCAGTGGACACTTTGGACGTTTTTGGATGGCCGGTGTAGGTATGCATGCACAAGGCGTTTCTGTGGGGACTATTACCCGTGATGGAGGGGGAACTAATGATCACGGCTTACCAGAAGCAGAGTATCAGTACCGGTTGAAAAAATTAGCATGGTTACAGGAGTGTTTTGGCGGGCCATTTTTAGTGGAAGGCGATTTGATTCGGCCAATTTATCGTGCCTTAGATGAGCATGTGATGGGCTTATTTATTGATGTGCCTTATGTTGGTGATAAAAATGGCTGTGTTAGCTTGCCTTTTTTAGGTAAACAGGCGCGATTTCCATTGGGGCCGGCAAAATTAGCTAAGCGAGCCAATGCTTTGATTGTGCCTTTTTATGTTTTTGAATCGCGAGCAGGGCTACGTGCCGTTTTTTATCCACCGATTGATACTGAATTGTTGACTGAAGAGGAGATTATGAGCCGCTTAGTGGCCTTGCTAGAGGTGCAGATTCGTAAATTTCCAGAGCAATGGTGGTTATGGCAGGCATTGCCTTTGATGTGTCAGCAATAAAGGCAGGTTTTGTTAAAAGGTATAAGTAGAGAAAATATCGTTTAATGTCTCGCGGCGGCGAATAATCTCCACTTTTTCTTGAGTATCTATCGATATAATGGGTGGCGCAAAGTTAATGAAGGGAGGGCGTAAGACGTTGGTATAGGCGCCCACATTGTCGAATACAATATAGTCATTTATTCCTAGTTCACCGGTGTATTTATGATGTAAGCAGTCGTTTTCCATACATGTTGAACCGACAATGTTAAAGGTATCTTGGCGTGAGTTGTTGTCAGGGGCATGGAAAACAGACATGGGAAGATTACGATCACTTAAGGTTGGCTTGATGTCGTAGCGACTTGCCGTTACTAAAGCAATTTGATGCTCTCCCTGTGCTTTTAAGTCGATAATTTTTGTTATAAACTTCATCGTATCTGCAGTCAGTGCAATGCCTGGCTCCAAGATCAACTCTGGGCCATTATTAGGAAATGCAGTCTTGAACTCATTAGCAATTGCATATCCATATTCTGCAAATGTTGGGATAGGGTGAGAAAATTGTTGTTGTAGTTCCTGTGGCATGGAGCTAAAAAAACCACCTCCCAAGTCTATAAATTCAAGATTATCTTGAGCAAACTCGGTTGAGGCAAGGTTGATCATTTGTCGCGCAATTTTTTTGTATGAGTCTGTGCTTCGTTCATGTGGCAAGAAGTGGCAGTGGATACCTGCGATTTGGCAGTTTGGCAAATTTCGGAGTGTTTCGATGGTTTTTGAGAAGTTTTCATTATTTATATCAAAACCAAATCGTGAGGGGGGCTCTGTGCCGATGACAAAATTACACCGAATACCGACGCGTATAGTTTGTTGTGGAAATTGACCGGCTAGTGCGCAGATATGCTTAACTTCATAAGCTGAATCAATGTTTACAATAGAGTTATTTAGTAGCGCACGCTTAAAATCATCTGTTTTTTTATACGGCCCATTAAATATAATGCGTTCAGGAGCAACTCCGATTTTGAGTGCTAAATCATATTCCATGCCAGATACAACTTCGGCGTATCCCTTCATTTGTTCAGCAAGCTGACATAAACGAGGGGTGTAGTTGGTTTTATAAGAGTATGCAATCTGACTATTAGGATATATTGTTTGGAATGCATTTAAAAAATTTTGGTAGTTCCTTTTAAATTGTTTAAGGTTAAGAATATAAAAAGAGTCCCCATAAGAGTCCGCTAGATTACTTAATTTTTTCCAGGATAAATTCATTATGTGGCGGAATACTTAGGCTGTCGGTTGTTGAGTAGTAATACGGAGTTGCAAAGCTGCTTGTAAACGGCTAACAATTTGTGCATAGCTTTCTTCTGGAGAATAAGCAAAAAGAGCATAGCCAAGGCTATTGCCGCTATGGTCAAATGTGGGGATAGTGTCACCCTGTGTGTAGTTTAATTGGTATTTAAGCAGGATAGGTATATGCTCAAGTATTTCTTCCTTTGATGCTATATACTCCAGCTGGCCTACTTCTTCACTGCCAAAAATATATGAACCACAAGGAGCTGTTTGTATTGGCTCAAGGGGTGTTTTGAGGGGTTTACCTAAAGCATATTCAATACTCATTTCAATTAAATCAATACCTGTATGATAGTGTATTAATTCAGGAATGCCATTGCCTCCTAAGCGCGGACTCATCTCTATAATAATTGTATGCTGTTCTGAAATATTGGCATCAAAATCAATGGGTCCATTAAAGTATTCAGCTGCATGGCATGTTTGTTCAACAGCATTAAGGATGCGCTGCTCATCTTCAGTGCTTATATTATTAGGCAGGCTATGGCCAATGGGAATAAAGTTATTTTTATATTTTTTAGTGATAAAAGCGTACAACTTGCCATTGATTAAAAAACCATCGCCACTAACATCAGTTCCTATAATAAGTTTTTCTATGCTGACGGTTTTTGAGCGCGAGTATTGTTGGGCATGCCTAAACGCATCGTGATAATGATTTAAGTTAAATTCTTCAACTTTAGTGATGCCTCGTGAGCCTGATGTATCAATGGGTTTGAATATCAGTGGTGCTGTCAGATGAGTAGGGATTTTGTCTATATCAGATACATTTTTACTGATAAAAAAACTGGGGTGGGGTAAATTATTTTTTTCTTGGAAGGCACGGAAATTTGCTTTATTTGCTAGGATTTTAGTTGTGCTTAATGAGCAACTAGGCAAATTTAAAGATTCGGCCACAAGCGCAACAGTTGGCGTTGCTATATCTGAGGCGAAGGTAGTAATGCCGTTGATGTTGAGTTGTTGGGCAAGTTTTAATACGCCAATTTGGTCGGCAGTGCTACAATTTATGCTTTTGTGAGAAAATGTGTGGCCTATGTTGTTTGGGATGTTATCTAGAGTGATAACATAATATCCTAATTCAACTGCTTTTTTGATGATAGGCAGCTGTGTGAGGCTAGCGCCGAGTATTAATAGCTTAAGTTGCTTCATTGTCCTTAATTTTGTGTGGTGAGTCAAAGTCGAGGTGTTAAGCAATATATTTGAAACACTAGATTTAGGCTACTCACTTAACATGGGGCGCAAATTAATAGAAATAAGTTTTTCGCCTAGATTTAACGACTGAATAATAGCACTTTATTAGGCGCTAAGTCAGCATTTTGAGCGCTTTAATATTCCAGTGCTTAAAGGGGTAATATACTATTAACCTTCTTGTAATAAAGGCATGTTATTGTAATGAGTTCGGTGTGAGGTTTGGCTACGCTCTAAGTACTTGCTTAAAATTATCTTAACACCTTTGTTTGACGTTTCGCGTAGGGTGGGTAGAGCGTCTTTTTGCGGAACCCATCATTCTGCATGGGGTTGATGGGTTTCATTACGCGCCTAAAAAGCAGGCACTCCATTCTACCCATCCTACAGAAATGTTAGATGTGTTTACACAGGTGCTTAAGGCGGTGTGCAGTATTGATGGGCTAAATGCTATATTACTCAAGTGAATAGCCATTTTTTTTGATTGCCTTTGACAATTTGTTAGTGAATAGTAATGAAACTTTCTATAGTAAGTACTTTGTATCAGTCATCCCCTTATATTGATGAATTTATTAGAAGAGTTAGCATAAGCGCGCAACAGATAACTCAGGAATACGAAATTATTCTTGTGAATGATGGCTCGCCTGATGATTCATTGCAAAAGGCACTTATTGCTCAGAAGCAGAATGCGCACCTGAAAATTGTCGATTTATCCCGGAATTTTGGACATCATGAGGCTGGCATGGCTGGTCTTGAACAAGCTCGGGGCGAGTTTGTATTTTTGATTGATTCCGATCTTGAAGAGAGCCCTGAGTTATTGTTAGATTTCTGGCGCGAATTGGATGGTAATTCTGGGGCTGATGTTATTTATGGTGTTCAGGAGCAGCGTAAAGGCGGCTGGTTTGAGCAGTTCTCTGGTTATCTTTTTTACATTATTTTTAATAAGCTCAGTAATATAAAAATAGCCACTAATGCATTAACAGTTCGATTAATGAAGAAGCATTATGTTGATGTCCTTACCCAATATCAAGAGAGGAATTTGTTTGTTGCGGGAATTATGGCGCACGCTGGATTTAATCAACAAACTTTGGTAGTAGCTAAAAAATCTAAGCAAGGCAGTTCATATACCTTTGCTAAACGATTAAAACTGTTCCTGACCTGTATCACTTCTTTTTCAACAAAACCGTTAGAATATATTTTTACTCTAGGTGGCTTTATTTTTTTGTTATCAGTGGGCGCATTGGCTTATTATTTTTTAGAAACAGTTCTGTTAAATACCAGTATTTCTACTGTTACAGCGATTACGCTGGCAACTGGGTTTATTATCGGAAGTTTAATGAGTTGCATAGGATTGCTTGGTTTGTATCTTGCGCCAATTGTGACAGAAATCAAACAGCGCCCACGAGTGATTATTAACAAAATCTATGTGGGGCAGGGCAATCAGGACTTATAATAAAACATTTCGGCTAAGCATTTAAGGCAGGGCAAGCTAAGGTAGCTTATCATGCGAGAGTGCAGTAGTTGAAGCGTGTCACTCCTGTCATATGTCTCGTTTTAAGTGCGTAGGAAAATTTCTTATATGGGTTGTTGTACCTTTAGTCGTTAATGTTTTTTATGGAAAAAAAGATTTCACAGCTTGAACCTACCGGCAATAAGCACAAACAACCTTACCATCAGGCTCATTTAGATTCCTTGCGCGGTATAGCCGCACTTATCGTTGTTTTTACTCATTATATAGGCGCTTTTTTACCTTACTCTGCATTTGCTAATCAAGGCTCTTATCAGCAAAAACTTCCAGTTGAAAGTCTATTTTTTTATCCGCCCTTTGGGTTAGTCGTTGCTGGGCACTTCGCTGTTTGTCTGTTTTTTATACTTAGCGGTTATGTTCTCAGTTATAGTTATTTAGGCGAGCCTCGAAATACTAAAAGATTATTCAATGCTATTTTAAAACGCCCCATTAGGCTGGGAGGAGTGGTTTTATTTACGGTAATTATCGGGGGAGTTTTATGGTATGCCGGCCTTTATTATAATGATGCCGTTGCCGATTTAAGTACATCAAAGCCTTGGTTTAGTGATTTATGGAATGGTGATTTTGACCTTAATGCTTTTTTGGTTAATATAAGTAGCTCATTGTTTGGTCGTGCAGAAATTTATAATAAATCTATGTGGACTATACAAGTTGAGTTATATGGATCTATATTGGTTTTTCTAGTTTTATTCTTAGCCAGTAATTTTAAATATAGGATTTTTATATTTGTTTTTTTTATTGCTTTTTTTATAGGTAGCTTTTATCAGGGTTTTTTCTTAGGAATGCTTATTGCGGATTTTCTTAAAAATAAACCATTAAAATTGTCTACCAAAGTAAAAAAATCGCTTGAATTTGTTTTATTTATTTTATTCTTTTATTTATCGTCTTACCCACATTACGCCAGTGTAGAATATATTGTAAGTCATACGATCTATGCCTTTTTGCCAAGTGATACAGGTTTTGAGGGGGGCTATCCTATGTTGGCCGCGTTCTTATTGTTTTGTTTTATCTGTCTAAATGACAAGGTTAAGTCATTTTTGAATTTAAAAGTATTTAAATTTCTTGGTGAGATTTCTTATGGCGTATATGGTGTGCATATACTGGTAATCGGATCATTGTCGTCTTGGCTATTCTTGAAACTCTATGTAGAAATAGGGTATGCCGCTGCCTTTTTATTCGTATTATTATCTGGGTTATTTATTATTATATTTTTTGGATATTTAATTACGCTATACATAGATAGGCCGGCCATTAAATTATCTAATTTTGCTAGTAATAAAGTTATTGACCTTGTTTACTCGAATGTTTTGAACGTTAAAAAAATATAATCATACTTTTTATTTTACTTACTTGGACTTAATATGTCAGAAAAAATTGTTATTTATGGATTAAGCGCATTTTCTGAAATGATGTATCATAATTTCACTAAATATAGTGACTATACCGTTGCAGGGTTTTGTGTAGATCAAGAATATATGACAGATGATACATTCTGTGGTCTTCCCGTTGTCGCTTTTGACAATATAGAAAATGTATATTCTATTAGTGAGTATAAAATGTTTGTTGCGATTGGTTTTAGTCGTATGCGTAATCGTGCCTTACTTTTTAATAAGGCAAAAGCAAAAGGATATTCCTTGGTTAATTTTATTAGCCCACATGCCATTATTCGCGATGATCTAGTTCTGGGAGAAAATAATGTTATTCAGTCCAGTGTTGATATCGACCTATTTGTAACGATTGGAGACAATAATGTTTTTTGGACGGGCTCTATTTTAGGGCATAACTTAGTTGTTGGAAGTCATAACTATGTCTCTGGAAACTGTGGCTTAGGCGGAAACTGTAATATTGGTGATGCATGCTTTGTAGGGAATGCTGCGGTGATGGTCAATAATCTTACTATAGCAAATGAAAGTTACCTTGTTGCTGGTACAGTGATTGTCAGAAGTACTGAGGAGGCATGCCAGTATCATGGTAATCCTTCTAAGCGTGTGGGTCGCCATCCGGGTACGGGCATTCAAATATCATGATTGGTTATTTTTATATTTTTGGCACAATTTTATTTACCGTTTATGGTCAGCTAATTTTAAAATGGCGTATTAGTCACTATGGGGAGGTCCCGTTAGAAACTTGGGATAAAGTTTATTTTTTGGCTAAGTTATTTCTCGATCCATTTCTACTATCAGGTTTTGCTTCCACGATTATTGCGGCTATTTTTTGGATTGCTGCGATGACTAAGTTTGACATTAGTTATGCCTACCCATTTATGAGTGCTGCATTTGTTCTTGTGCTAGTTTTGTCGGCTTGGCTTTTTAAGGAACCAATATCACTGAATAAAGTTCTTGGTATGGTTTTTATTGTTATAGGTATCGTTATCACTAGCCGCTCAGTTTAAATTGAGTTTAGCTTTTTTATGTCTTTTCTCTAGCAGGGAAGAGAAAAGTTGAATATTTACGTTTAATATACGTCCAAGGAATTGCTAATGGTTCGCCATTTTGATTTGTGCTTCATGCGCTTCATCAGGTTATTTTTATCTAATACATCACGCTTTTACATAGTGTGGCCTATTGTAATACGTGCTGTTAGTAGTTTGTTCGTGTTTTTTATATTGGCATCAATAGGCTATCTTTCGACATTTTCTTTGCTCAAGGTCGAAATGTCCTCTGATATAGCGAGTGAAATACAAGTCTATTGGTCTGATGAGGCATCTGCCTTTTCGGAAGAAAAATCGCAAAAACAACCCGTTTCAACAGGAAGAAATTCGTATTTGTTTTGGGTTAATGACTTTAACAAATCTACTCGATTTAGAATTGACCCTGTTACAGCCCCCGCTCACTTACAAATAGAAGCTATTAAGCTGTATTCTTTATTTCATTATTCAATTGATTTTAATTTGCTAAGTGATCCGGCTAAGATAAATGATATTGTTATTGCTGATGGTAATGTATCTATAAGTAATGCTGTTGATATAAATATTACTGCCAGTGATCCACAAATTGAATTAAGGCCAGCACAAGTTAAAAATTCCTGGTTTTTTTTATTGTCGATATTAGTAATCGCCTTTATTTTATTTAAATATACCTATGTAAATCGAGCCATTGTATTTATGGCGGGCTTTGTTGCCTTGTATGTATTGCTAAGCTTAAATACAACAAGCCTTGTTTTGCAAACAGCTAACCCCGTCAGCGGGCAAGTGAAAGTATTTTGGCGTGATGCGGGACAGGCTAACTCTTATACTAGATCAAGGGTGGTTAATATTGCATCTGATCAATCAGAATATGTGGTTCCGATTGGTAATGTCAGTAATATTGAAGTTCTTTATTTGCAGCCTAATAAGGAAGACTTACTGAGCCAATTTGAGCGAATTGATATTATCGAGCCTGGTTTTGATATTGGAAGGTTAGGTGCAGAAACCATTATTGACAAACAGCAAAAATTTTCTAGTTTAATAGCCCCGCTTATTGGGTTTTTAATCGTTTATATCATCTTAGCCATATTTTTTAATAAAATAGAGAATAAAAGGAATTCCTCTTATACTTTATATACGCTAATTTATTTCTGCTTTTTTATCGTTGCTTTTCTTATTATCAGTTTAAGTTGGCAAGCAGATTATAATATTCATCCCGATGAGAATGCGCATATTGAGTCCATTCATTACTATAGTCATTATTGGGAACCGCCCACTGTTGGTGATGTAAGGTCGATTGATACCTATCAAAGACCTTGGGCTATTTCTCGCTTAGATGATTTGGGGATTAGCTATTTCTTTGCAGGTAAATTTGAAAGGCTAGTGAAGTTATTTTTTGCTGACACTACCTTTACAGCACGTGCTTTTAACGCTCTGTTGTTTATTTTAATCTTTACTTTAAGTCGGCAAAAGCGCTTAGTACTATTTATGGCGCCCTTATTATGTACGCCACAAATCTGGTACTTATATAGCTATGCGAATCGTGATGCTTTTGCCTTATTTATTAGTTTGTTGTTAGCTTGGCAATTGGCCAATGACAAAAGCGCACTAAATATATTCTTACAAAGTTCGAATGTTTTTCAGGGCTGGCGTTATCTACTTATACCTGCTGGACTATTAGGTCTCCTCAGCATCGAGCAAACGAATTATTATTTGTTTATTTTATTTGTTTTTGCCTTCTTGTTATGGCGAGCCTTGTTTTTTGTACCAGCCAAGAAAGTTTTTATTTATAAATGTTTGTTGCTTATTTGTGCCGCTTTACTGGTTTTTGTGACTCGCTTCGGCTTGGATGTTGCTATAAATGGGACGGATAAATTTAGCCAGAGAGTTGCTTATGCAGAGCAGTATGCAGGAGAACAGTTTAAACCTTCTATTGCGACAACGGCTAAATCGTACCCAGGATTACGTTTAAAAGATAAAGGTGTTTCTTTGCCTGAGCTATTCGAGCCTCAGTGGGACTGGCACAAAATGACCTTTAAAAGTTTTTCAGGGTTTTATGGGTATTACGCGGAATATTCGCCACGTTGGTATTATATGTATGTGCTTATCGTGTACATCATGCTATTTTTAGTGGCTATGCGCCATACAATACTAGTGGCTGAATGGCGTTATCAATTGTTTTCTGTATTAACAGGCATTGCGCTTGCGGGTGGTGTGTTTATGGGAATGCTATTTTCTTGGCTGTATGATTTTCAGCCACAAGGCCGTTATATTTTTCCTATTATCCCTGTTATTTTAGTGTATTTTTGGGTCATGGGGCAGTTCTGGACGCGATCAGAGAGAGCTGTTGTGCTTGCTAGTGCATTGCTTCTTATTGTGCTATCTGTTTATTCTTTTAATGAGGTGGCATTAAACTATTTGTTCGCATAAGGAGGATAAATAGTTTAACGCGGTAACTGTAGGGCGGACTTCAAGCTCGCTTTTTTAGCAACGGTGCGTTGCAGAAGCTCGTCTTCAAAAAAGGCATGAATTGCTTCAGTAACATAATGAGCTGATTCGATACTCAATGAATAAAACAAAGGTAACCTTAAAAGTTGTTCACTGGTTTTTAAGGTGACATAGTCATCGCCAACAAATCGACCGTGTTTACGACCCATAGGAGTGTCGTGCAATGGTAAATAATGGAAAACTGTTTGTATTTTTTTGTCTTTCAAAAATTCAATCAGCTGCTCTCTAAGGCTAGTGGATGGGATTTTAATATAAAACAAGTGGCCATTATGTTCGCAGTCTTTCGCAACGCACGGAAGTTGTAAATGTCCGTGCGCTTGAAGACCCTGAAGTTGTTGATAGTAATAATTCCAAATAGCACGGCGCTGTGTATTAATGGTTTCTGCCTTTTCTAGGTTAGCCAATAAAAAAGCAGCCTGTAAGTCACTCATCAAATAGCTAGAACCAAGATCTTGCCATGTATATTTGTCAACTTCACCACGGAAGAATTTGCTGCGATCAGTGCCTTTTTCGCGAATGATTTCGGCTCGTTCGCTAAATTTCGAGTTGTTAATCACAATCGCGCCACCTTCACCGCAACTGTAATTTTTTGTTTCGTGAAAGCTAAAGCAACCTATATCGCCAATTGTACCTAGCGCTTGGCCTTTATAGGTGGCGTATAGGCCATGTGCGGCATCCTCAATGACTAATAAATTATATTTTGTCGCGAGTTCAAGGATGGTATCCATCGCGCAGCTAATGCCTGCATAATGAACTGGGACAATCGCTACAGTTTTGGTGCTAATAGCTTGCTCGATTAATTGCTCATTGATATTTTGTGTATCGGGGCGTATATCTACAAAAATGCAAGTCGCACCGCGTGCTACAAAAGCATTAGCGGTAGAAACAAACGTATAGCTAGGCATAATGACTTCATCCCCTGGTTTGATGTCTGCGAGGATTGCGGCCATTTCTAAGGCAGCTGTGCCTGAGCTAGTTAGTAAAACTTTTTTAGCATGTAGTTGTTGCTCTAATAGGGCTTGGCAACGCAGGCTGAATTGACCATCTCCAGAGATTTTTTCTGAGTGTAAGGCTTGTTGTATGTAGTTGATTTCATTGCCAGTTAGAGCGAATTGATTGAAGGGGATGGTATACATAAAGCCGTTTAGATGAGAAATGGTGGGTGAATTATAACCTAATTCCTGAAAGTCAAAAAAACTAACTGTTTAAGACTGACATACGTTTTTAATTGCTTTTTTACTGCTAAGAGGCTGAGGATATAGAAGCCAGTACTCACGTAAAATTAAATGAATATTTTAGTAACCACTGTATACCCATAGGTTCGAATTTATTTGTACCGAAAAAGCACAAGGTATGAATAAGCTCGAACCTACAAAAAGCGTTTTGTAATTATGCCTCGGGTACTTATGCATTAAAGTGTTAATTCCGAAGGTTTGTATATTATGCACAGCTTATTATTACTATAAAGCAAGCATCAAAAGAAAAAATAAACTAGCTCAATCTAGCCAAGTGCACTGTCAGGGGGAGTCTCTCTGGCAGTGTATTTGGCTGAGCTCGTGTCACTGCTTACTTCAGGATACTCTAGGCGGCCAAGCAAAAGAAAAATCTTCACGATCCAAGGTTAAGTTTGGACTATAGGCCGGATCTTCCAATAAACTCTCACCCCAGCGATTTTTCATATAATCAACTTCTTGAGTGAATCGCGCTTGCTTTTCTGGCGTATCTTCATAGCCACGTGTGGCGGATTCGTAATGATAGAGCTCTGCATAAGGCGTCCAGACATTGTAATAACCCATCTCTTGTATGCGTAAACAAAAGTCCACGTCATTAAAAGCGACAGATAAATTCTTTTCGTCTAAGCCTCCGACGGCATCAAATACTTCTTTTCTGAGTACTAAACATGCTGCAGTTACTGCAGATAAGTTTTGAGTTAATAATAAGCGTCCACAAATGCCGGGGTTGTCTCGTGGGAAATGTTTATGCGAATGCCCGGCAACTCCTCCTAAGCCTACAATAACGCCAGCATGCTGAATCGTATCGTCTGGATAATATAGCTTAGCTCCTACTGCGCCTACTTCAGGGTGCATGGCATGACTAACCATTTCCGTTAGCCAGTCACCATTAATTACTTCCAAGTCATTATTTAATAAGGCGATAATGTGGCCGTTGGCTTGTGCAACTGCTTTATTATTCAGGGATGAATAATTAAAAGGACTATCATCTCGAATAACGGTAACTCGCGAGTCCTCCTGTAGTCTTTGTAAATAACGTAAAGCAGCTAATTCATCACTGCCATTATCAATAATAAGCAGCTCAAAGTTTGGATAACTTGTTTTAGCAAAAATACTTTCTACACAGCGGCGTAATAAATTAAAACCATTGCGCGTAGGGATAACAATACTAACTAGGGGTAATACCTCTGGTAATAAATAACGCACACGCAAAGCCCCTGGTAATTGACTATGCGCAAGCACTTCGGCAGGGCGTTGTCTGCGTTCTAAGGCAACACTGACTGCTTTTGCGATTAATGCTTCCGCATAAGGTTTTTCGTGCACGCCATTAGCAGTGCTACCGATAACAGCGCGCCAGTGATATAAGATTCTTGGGATATGCACGATTTGTTCGGGCTTTAAGTTTTCGATATAACGGAGCACTAAGTCGTAATCTTGTGCACCATCAAAATTGGAATCGAAACCACCTAAATCCTTAACGCGGTCTGTTTTATAGACGCCTAAATGACAGATAAAATTATGTGATAACAATAATTCTGGGTTCCAATCTGGCTTAAAGTAAGGTGCATAACGTTGCCCTTGTAAATTCATTTTATCTTCATCAGAATAAATCAATTGTACGGCTGGGTTGTCTTGGATCGTTTTTGCAATCCAATACAAAGCATCAGGAGTTAATAAATCATCATGGTCCATTAAGGCCACATAGTCGGCCTCTACTAAACTTAATGCGCTATTTGAAGCGGCTGAAATATGTCCATTTTGGTCGCGGAAAACTACTTTAATGCGCGTGTCCTTTCGGCTATAACTCTCAAGAACTCTGCGTACGTGGCTTTTTGTTGAGGCATCGTCCGCGATACATAGTTCAAAATTGCCATATAACTGCTGTAAAACAGATTCAATCGCATTCACTAAGCAGGTTTCGTCTGGATTATAGACCGGCATTAACACGGCAATTTTCGGAGCGCTTTGCCAGCTGGAAATATCTGCAGTAATAAGTGCTTTTTCTTGTTTGGTTAAATTACCAAATTCAGCTAACCAAGCATTATAGTCATTTCCACTAGCTGAAATAGCTGGATTTTCAGTGCTGTTATCTGTGGAGTGTTCTGGCTTTTGTGTGGACGAATGGAGTAAGCCGCTAACTCTCTTAGGGCTATCTTTAATAAAGCGTACCATGCGATAGCTGGCTTTATTATGTACGTGCTGTAAGACCTGAGCTAGGTGTTGGGCTTCATTCTGAAAGTGAGCGACTTGCCCTTCTAAATGTGCAATATGTTGGTGGAATTTATTTTGCTCTTGCAATTGCTCGGTTAAATCGAACAATGCATTATCTAGTACTGAAGTTGTTTCTTTCCACGTTTGAATTGTTTTTAAATGGTTTTGGTTATGGGCAGATTCTGCATTGAGTTGCTGCTCAATAATGTTAATTTTATTCTCTAGTTGAG
>Ga0209826_1000506_pt1 | contig 27890 bp, 21 predicted proteins | sample GOMGulsemesocosm_5_FD_184637 | JGI IMG/M metagenome (GOLD analysis project Ga0209826, IMG submission 184637) | Methane-oxidizing microbial communities from mesocosms in the Gulf of Mexico - GOM15C Gulf of Mexico (SPAdes) (version 2) | ecosystem: Environmental > Aquatic > Marine > Cold seeps... | reverse complement strand
GAGGAGAAAATTAATCGTGCTGGACGGTTAGCAAAACATCTGACGAAAACCTTAATATTAATACATCCTGAAACAGATGAATCTATTGTTGGAACCAGTAACTGGTTAACTGGGCGACAGTATGATGACTGGTGGCATGTTCGACAGGGTAACCACCAAGATATGCAGCGTATTGCTAGGCTTGTAACAGGGAATGCTAATGCTTTAGTGCTGGGTGGTGGTGGTGCGCGTGGTTATGCGCATATTGGGGTGATTCGAGCGCTTGAAGAGCATGGTATCCCTATCGATAAAGTAGCTGGTACGAGTATTGGAGCGATTATTGGATCAGGCTTATGTATGGGCTACGATAGTAGCGGTATCTTAGCGTTGTGTAAAAAACATGTTAAGGGTATTTTCGACTATACGTTACCTATTTTGTCGATGGTGAAAGGGCGAGTTGTTAATAGAGAATTAGAGGCAACGTTCGGTGGACAGCAGATTGAAGACTTGCTTATTCCTTTTTTTTGTATTTCAACAAACTTAACACGTGCTGAAGAAGTGATGCACGATAGAGGTTCTTTGAAGGATGCGCTGAGAGCGAGTATGTCCCTGCCAGCAATGATTCCACCGGTCTGCAAGAATGGGGATTTATTGGTAGATGGTGGCTTACTTAACAACTTACCGATCGATAGAATGCGAAAAATGAGTGGAAATATCAATATTATTGCGGTTGATATTTCACCAAAACTTGACTTGACTAATCATAATGATTTCCCGTCAGATGTGTCAGGTTTTAGGCTGTTATTATCACGTTTAAACCCTTTTCAAAAAAGCATCAAAAGCCCTAATATTCTTAATGTGATTGAGCGCTCGATGACCTTAGCGGCTGTTAACTATAGTGTGTTGATTCAAGAGAAAGATATGGCTGACTTGTATTTGGAATTACCCGTTGAAACAGTCGGCACACTTGAATATCGTCGGTCGGATGAGATTGCTGATTTGGGGTATGCTGCAAGCTCAAGTAAAATAAAAGCTTGGTGCAATAAAGTTGTGTAACTTGATGGCATATAGCGCTGCTATATGCCATCACCTAAAGCGCCTTAACTTGTAATGCTCTCATACGTGATTGCTTGATCCCTACCGCTATCCTTTGCATGATAAAGAGCCGTATCGACATTCTGTAAGGTGGTTTGGCTGCTTAATTGCTTGGAGAATTGGCTTATACCCGCGCTAGCGGTTATGCGTTCTAGGTGACTAAACTCGTGGTTCCTTATTTTTTGTAATAACTTTTGGGCTAGCTCGTTAGCACCGTCGAGTCCAATGTTTGGGCAGATAATTAGAAACTCTTCTCCACCCCAGCGGCAAACGGAATCATTAACTCGAACATTATGTTTAAGTACCTGGGCAAGCTCAAATAAAACCTTATCGCCAGCGATATGGCCGTGGGTGTCATTAATTTGTTTGAAATAATCTATGTCCAATAAGATAATGGACAAGTCTGTATCGTATCGATCAACATCGGTTTTTTTCTGGGCCAAGATTGAATCAGCCTTTGCTCTATTATAGAGGCAGGTTAGCTTATCGGTTGTTGACTGTATGAGCAGTAACTTGTTTAGTTTTGATAGCCTTAAATAATGAAGTAAATAGGCGAGGGCGAGTAATAATATAATGACAGTAAAGTTCTTAAGAAGTGAGTAATCAAATGCTTGCTCTTGCTTAACAGCGACCCATTTATTGTAAATTTTTTGTAGCTCAGCATCGCTGATATTACTAATCAGTGTGTCGAATATTTGTTTTAGTTGAGGTTGATCGTTACGTGTGGCAATACTAAGTTTTAGCGTATCTGGAAGTCGTGCTGAAACTTTTAGTACCCCGGTGAAATCGTGCTGAATTAAGTTAGCAATGACCATCAGGTTGTCTATATGGCCAAATAATTCGCCACTTTCTACGCGAGAAAGGCCTTCTTGTATGCTGGCAACTTCAACAATATTAATGCCGGGTATTTCACGCTTAAGCTGCTCGGCAATAGCGTACCCTTTAACGATGCCTAGTTTTTTGTGTTTGATGTCCTTGATATTATTAATAAACAAGGTGTCCATTTTTGTTGCAATTACAACAGGAACTTCCATATAAGGTTGAGTGAAATCCATATAAGTCAGCCTGTCAGGGGTTTCAGTAGCCAGTGAAAAAATATCACACTGCCTGCTTTTAGCTAAACTAATGGACTCTTGCCAACTGTTTGTTGGAACGAGCTTGATGGGGATAGGCAGTTGTTTATTAAAGTGATTGATTACATCGTTGGCAATACCGATATGTTTACCTTCGGATATTTTTTCAAAAGGCATCCAGTCAGGATCAACGCACATAGTGATGCTTTTCTTGTGATTTAAATATTCTATTTGTTGCGGGGTTAGCATCGTATTTTTTGAAAAACTATTGAGTACATCTGTAAATAACGTGTTTTTCAATGTTTGATTCGTGTCAACCAAGCCGCTAAATTTTAGTTGCTTTAACATCCGTTGGCTTAGCTCAGTATTTACTTCGCCTATGCGAAAAAAGCTAAGTAACATCATTTCTTTTGTAATTTCAGCCTCAAACTCAAGTGCTTCAATACTTTTATGTTTGGCGTAGTGTTGCCGAATAAGCCGGATAGTTTCATCCGTGTGAGCGAGTGCGTAGGCCCAGCCTTTATTCGATGCGTGGATGAATTTTTTTGTTCTTTCTGGGTGCTTAGAGGCTTCTGTGATGGAGGTTAATAAGTTAACGGCGGACATTGAAAACCCATAGTTAGACGGGTCGATTATGTTGTATTCAATGCTTTTTTTATCTAAATCATGGATTTCATTGCTTTTAAAAACACTCATAGCATCAACCTTTCCAGAGATAAATGCATCGGTGTTGAACGAATGAGGAACAAACGTCGTGTTTTTATCATTAAGGTAGAAATGATCCAATAATAGAGCTAATGAACTATATTTTGCTTCATTATTCGACAGCATAACTGTCTTACCCGTAAGGTCTTTTGGGTGCTTGATTTTTTTAGAAGTTACCAGAATAAGAGGGGACTGTTGAAAGTAAGTGGCCATAAGTACGGTTGGCTCAACCTTGCCATCTTTGATGCTAATACTGGAATTATAAAGACCGTAGTTGTATTGCTGAGATAAGACACTATCAATAATGTCTGTATTTTCTTCATACTCGTGAAGTTCGACATCAAGCCCAGCATCTCGATAAAAGCCTTTTTCTTTTGCCATAATGAAACCAGCAAATTCATATTGAAACTTCCAGTTTAATAATAGGGATACTTTCTCTACAGGAGCTGCAGCAAAGGAGCTAGATGAGAGGAAAACCCAAGTAAGGCCTAATAGCCAAGCGCTTTTTTTTCTGAAAAAATATGAGGGCATTAGGTTTATATCCATATGGAGGGGGGAGAGCGCTTGAGGCGCCTATAATTATTATTTATCCCTTTGTCTTTCAGTATAGATGATATGGAGCTATACATTTCATTGCATAACTATTTTTTTATTCTATCTGCTTTAAAATTACAGTAAGCTGAGCTATATCATAAATTTAAAAGAGGACGTAGTGATGAGCGAGGGGTTAGCATTCGGCACAGAAGTAAATAATGCACTGGAAATGGCATATAAAACACCAGATATTGTTGCTGCTCGACAGGCTGTTGTTAAAGCGCTGTCTCTACAGCTTGGGCAATCAGTGCTTGATATCGGTTCGGGCCCCGGCTTATTGGCTGCTGATATGGCTCAACATGTTGGGCCGCAAGGTAACATCACCGGTATCGATTTATCGGAAAGCATGCTGGGTTCTGCAGCTAAACTCTGTGAAGACTTGCCGTGGGTAAAGTTTGAAGAAGCCGATGCGATGTCGCTACCTTATGCGGATAATAGTTTTGACAGGGTTGTGTCAACACAAGTTTATGAATATGTCAGTGATTTGGAGGGTGCGTTAGCCGAGTTTGCACGTGTACTTAAACCGGGGGGCTATGGTGTTATTGTCGATACTGATTGGGCATTTCCTTATTGGAATACAGTAGACGATGCTATTCGTGACAGGATGATTGATGCATGGAAGGCGCATTGTGCTCAAGAGTCGGTGCCTTTACGTTTACCAGCCGCCATTAAGTCAGCCAATCTTCAACTAAAAAACATACAGGCGTTACCAATATTAAATACAGAGTATGCTGAGAACTCGTTTAGTTATTGGTTGTCTAAAATTATTAGTGAATTTGCTGTGGGACGTCATGGCTTGACTCAATCGGATGCTGATACTTGGATAAATGATCTTCAAGCGGTGAATGAAAGAGGGGAGTACTTGTTTTGTATTAACCGCTATTTATTTGAAGTGAGACCTTAGCACGAAAGCCTTTTCGTTCCTATGCGTCGTCGCCTAAAGCGCCTACTGTTGGTGAAAACGTACCCAAAGCATTCGCTATGCTCATGGGACAGGCTCTGCTCAATCGGTCATTTACCATAGTAAATGACCTCATTCCGCGCGTTTTTTCCTTGCCTAGAGCACCTGCTTTTGGAGCCTAGAAAACGAAACTTTCTTCTGTGCTAAGGTCTAACAATAAAAAAATGAATTATTTTTAGTGTTTTGGCTAAAGATGTTTGGGCTTGTGCCGATAACTTGGTTGATAAGCAATAAATCCATCTATTTAGGAGCGTGATATGGCTATACATGTATCAGCGGTAGAGACATCAACGGCATTCAATCAGCAAGTTCAAACGTTGGCTAAAAGTGATGCTAAAAAAGAAACGGGACCAATGGGTCATGAGGTTTCTGATTTAGCGCATACAAAAAACCAAGCTAGAAAAGAGTTGAATTCGGCCATTATAGAGTCAACGGTTAGTTTAAGTTTGGCAGAATCACCTCAAGGCTTAGTACTAAAGGCAGCGCTAGAGGGTATCAACGAGGCACTGCAAGAGAGCTTGGGCGATAGCGCGATACAAAATGCTTATGACGCAGGGTTAGATGTGAGCCCTGAGGCAACGGCGGATAGAATTGTATCGTTAAGCACTGCTTTTTTACCGCAGTATCAGGAGCAACACCCAGAACTAAGTGATGACGAGGCGCGTATTGCTTTTACAGAGATTATTTCAGGTGGGGTAGAGACTGGCTTCTCAGAGGCTAGAGAAATACTCAGTGGTTTGGCTGTGTTAAACGGTGATATCGCGAGTAACATTGATAAAACTTACGACTTGGTTCAAGAAAAACTAGCGGCATTTGTCGAGAGAGCAGAGTAATCTTTTTCGGGGTTTTGATTGTTCACGGCCGTTTATAGCTGCTTTATGGACGGTAAGCGATCATTTCAGTTGAAACTGTGCGTGACATTTGTTGAAACGAGTTGTAGTATTTTTGTTTAGCCTTTTAAATATGCTTCACAAACCTTGTTAACAATGCTGAATATTTACTTAAGAAAACTAAGTCTTATTACGATGCTATTCATCGGAATATTTAGTGTGCCTTCTGTTTTTGCTCATGGTGTAGATGAAAATACCATGAGGTTTTTGTTGGCTAATCAAGGTGTTGCAATCGGGCCTTTTTTATACATAGGTGCAAAGCATATGATCACGGGGTACGATCACTTGCTTTTCCTCGTGGGCGTTATTTTCTTTTTATTCCGTAAGCGAGATGTGCTTTTATATGTCAGCTTGTTCACCGTAGGGCATAGCTTAACGTTGTTAGTGGGCGTATTAAATAATATTGCTGTTAACCCATACTTAATTGATGCCATTATTGGCTTGTCAATTGTGTATAAAGGCTTTGATAACTTATCTGGGTTTAAGGTTTTCTTTGGGGTTCAGCCAAATACTAAAATAGCGGTCATGATATTTGGTTTGTTTCATGGGTTTGGCTTGGCAACAAAGCTTCAAGACTTTGCATTACCGGCAGAAGGCTTATGGCAAAATTTATTAGCTTTTAATATAGGTGTTGAGCTGGGTCAGTTTATGGCGTTAGCTTTTATACTTATTTCACTAGAGTTTTGGCGACGATACCCCAGCTATTATTCATTTTCGACAACAACGAATACCGTATTAATGTCCGGTGGCTTGGTGCTTTTTGGTTACCAAATGGCTGGATATTTACTCATTAATTAATATTATGAATCAGATGCAACCCCCCGTTCAAACTGTTAAGTCACTTATTAAAGCGTTTGCTATTGCTCTGGCATTAGCCGTTATTCTTTTAATTACTGTGGTGTTACCCGCAGAATATGGCGTTGACCCGACAGGTTTGGGTGAAAAACTTGGCTTAATAGCGCTTTCAGACCCGTCAGAAGAAAAAAAATTAGTTGAGCCGGTATTATGTGATGACAATACTTCGGTGAAGCAAGATAGTGTTCAAATTAGAGTACCCGCTATGAGTGGGGTTGAATATAAGTTTCACATGGATAAGGGCGCGACCCTTGAGTATTCATGGAAAACGAATGGAGCGAACCTGTATTTTGATTTCCATGGCGAACCACAGGGTGATAAAACAGGTTATTTTAAAAGTTATAAGGAGTCTAGCTCGCACATGGATAGTGGCGCTCAGACGATGCCGTTTGTTGGCTCACACGGCTGGTATTGGAAAAATGAAAGCGCTAAGGCCATTGAGCTTACGTTGAAAACGAAGGGTGTTTATCAGATACTCGGTTACCGATAAGCTGCTAAAGTTAGGTTTAATGGGTATATTTTATACGGTGTTTAAAACAACAAGATAATGAATGCTCGAGTAAAAAATAAACATTTATGTGCTCTATTTCTCAGTCTGTTGCTGGTGCAGATCACGGGTTTAGCTGAGGTCTACAAATATAAGGATGCCCAAGGCCGTTGGCAGTTTTCAGATAAACCATTAAAAGGCGGTGGTGCAACCTTGCTTAGTGGGTATAAAAGTAAGGCATCGGGCTCGTTGCTTGATATTGCCAAACAGCTTAATCAGAAATATAAGCCCAATAGCGCAGTTCAAAGAGCGACCTTATCGGTGGTAACGGTGAACAGTAAATTAGGTAATGGATCGGGGTTTTTTATTACCGAAGACTGTCATGTGGTAACTAATCGACATGTTGTGCGCCCAGCTAAAGGAAAAAGTTGGGAGGCCACGCAACGAAAGATAAAAAAGAATGCGACTGAATTTAAACGAACACGTGCAAAAATTCAGAATGAAAGGCAGCGTTTAGCCGTATCAAAACAAAAATTAGACAACTTTAAACTCTACTTGGATAGTTTGTCCTCAGCAAAGGAAAAACAGCTTGCGAAGCAAGAGTATTCGATTTACTTGGGGCGTTACCAGCAAGATAAACGATATATTAATGACTTATCGAGGCGTTTTGATGAGGATGAGCGTAAGTTTAATCAGCAGCGCTCAGACTTTAATTTTTCCAGTAGCATTGCAAATGTAGCGCAATCATTTGATTTGACGTTAAAAGATAATACCAAGTTACGCGCGAGCTTAATTAAAATATCAACAACGCATGATTTAGCGCTACTTAAAGTGAGTGCTTGTCGCTCCCCATTTTTGGCTTTATCGACGAAACATTTATCACAAGGCTCGACGGTTCATGCAATAGGTAGCCCGCTAGGCTTGCGTGATCAATTAACCCAGGGTACGGTAACGCAAATACTAACGAATGGCGTTGTTACCGATGCGCAAATACTACCCGGTAATAGTGGTGGGCCATTAGTGAATGATGCGGGTGATGTTGTTGCGGTGAATACTTTAAAAGTAGCCAAAGGGTCGGCCCTTAATAAAGGGTTTGGGGTATCAATACCGGTATCAGTACTGCGCCAGAATTTTTCTAGTTTTTTACATTGAAGCTAAGCTAGCTTGTCTTCAAGGTTTAGTTTTCTGATAAACCCATGTGTAAATCTCGATGGTGCTTGGGTCACAGCTTCGGCAGCCACTTTGGCAAAGGGAGTTGGCGGGTTGCTTCTGAGCCATGCCTTTTTTGACCCAGTGGTCCAACATGGATTTTGCTTTATCTTGAGAGATGTTAAATTTTAAGGCAAGGTCACGTACAGGAACACTGTCGTTTTCCTGTAAATAATCCCTTATCTTTAATAGCATCATGTGTGGATATTCGCGCTTGATTTAGTCGAGAGCGATTTTTTACCGGCATGGCGTAATAGCAGCCAGATGGCTAGAAAAATAGCGGTAAAGGTGCTTAACCAATAAACTGTTTGTACTGGGTGCTCTGAAAAAGTGGCTACTTGGTAGAACGAAGTGGCCATGCTGTAGGCTAAGTAAAGACTCCATAAAACAGAAAATAAGGCCCAGCGTGTGCCAGTCTCTCGTTTAATTGCGGCGATGGCGGCAACGCAGGGTGTGTAGAGTAAAATAAACAGTAAGTAACTGAAAGCACCTATTTTACCGTCAAAATACTTCACCAGTGTTCCAAACAATGCACGGCTAACGTTTTGTTCCGTGGCAGCGCTTTCAATAGTATTGTTTGCATCAAGAGTTCTCAAGCCAAGAGGGTCGCCCATATTGTGTATGGCGTCATTTAAGTTTTCTTGGGTGATGCTAATGGCTTCCGAAAATTTAGCGGGCAGACTAAACTCCTCATCATCTCCCGCATCATGGCCTTCCATGCTGGAGTAAACAGCATCTAATGTGCCGACAACAACTTCTTTAGCGAGTAAACCGCTAAATATACCAACGATAGCAGGCCAGTTTTCTTGCTGAATGCCCATGGGTTCAAATGCGGGTGTGAATGTTTTGCTAACCTCGCTCAATATAGACTGGGAGCTATTTTCATTACCGAAACTCCCGTCAGTTCCAATAGAGTTAAGAACATTAATAACCATAACCATTAAGACAATAAACTTACCAGCTTCTACGACAAAACCCTTTAAGCGCTCCCAAGTGTGAAGCGCTAAGCTTTTAAGAGAGGGGCGGTGGTAGGGTGGTAGTTCAATAAGGAAACCTTCCGACTCACCTTTCAAAACACTAGTTTTGAGCAATAGAGCGGTAAAGATGGCTGCGCCGATGCCTAAAATATAGAGTAAAAAGACAATGTTTTGACCGGACTGAGGAAAAAATGCAGCAGCAAATAATGCGTAGACAGATAGGCGTGCACCGCATGACATGAAGGGTGCCATCATCACTGTGAGAACTCTATCACGTTGTTTTTCTAGTGTCCGTGTTGCCATGATTGACGGTACATTGCAGCCAAAGCCAACAATTAACGGGACGAAAGCCTTGCCGGGTAGGCCAAGCTTACGCATGAACCTATCCATTACGAACGCCGCTCGCGCCATATACCCAGAGTCTTCTAAAATAGATAAGCAGAAATAAAGGGTGGCAATAATAGGGATAAAGGTGGCAACAACTTGAATACCACCGCCTAAGCCATCTGCTAAAAGAACTTGAAACCAGCTTGGAAAGCCAAGGTTTTGTAGTAATATTTTTGAACCATCAACAAAAATAGCGCCAGCGGTAATATCAAAAAAATCAATTAGCGCACCACCAAAGTTAATAGTAATGCTAAACATTAAATAAATAGCAAAGAAAAAGATGGGTAAGCCGAAGTAATCACTGAGCACGGCTTTATCGACACGGTCTGACCATGTTGGCTGATCTTGTTTGCTTTGTTGCACTACATCGTTAGTTAGCTTATGTGCAAACTCATAACGGCTAGCAGCAATTAATGTGTCAGCATCTTCACCTGTTTGCTCTTTGATACTAGCTTGTAACTGCTTGCAAACTTTTTTTGTGTCTTCGGTGGTTGAGGGAGAGAAAAAATTCTCAAGACACTGGATAGCGTGCCATTGCTGAATAAACTGAGAGGCATCAAGGTCTTTCAAGGTAGGGCTTATGTTTGATATAGCTGAGTTGATAATATCGGGGTAATTGATATCAACACATTGCGTATTCTTAGTATGAAGGAGCTTAACTACCCCGCTTAATAAGGCCTCAATACCTTTGTTTTGCCTGGCCATAATGGGAGCAATGGGAATATTAAGCTGTTTTGATAGTTTGCTGATATCAATATCCATGCCCCTAGCGCTGGCAACATCCATCATATTGAGAGCAAGGATTGCAGGTATGCCTGTTTCTAATAACTGGCTTGTAAGGAATAAGCTTCTTTCAAGATTAGCTGCATCAGCAACAATTAATAAAACATCTGCCTCTGAAGAGAGGATGTATTGACGAGCAATTTGTTCATCAAGGGCTTCTCTATCACTATCTAAAGCATACACGCCAGGGAGATCCACTAAAATAAGCTCATGCTCTTTAGTTTTTACTAAGCCTTCACGCCTATCTACGGTAACACCGGGCCAGTTTCCTGTTTTTTGCTTAATACCGGTTATGCAGTTAAAGAGGGTGGATTTGCCACAATTTGGGTTGCCAATAACAGCAATAACAGGTTTTTTGTTAACGCGAGGTATGGCTGGGCTTGTATCGCAGCATGCTTTACTCATAATGGCTGGGTAATAACTTGTTGTGCGAGTGAATGGTTTAAGGCAATACGGGCATTGCCAATGCCAACAACTAGACCGCTTTTTCTTTTGTGGGTAACTTGTAGGGGGATTAACTTAGAAAAGCCAAGAGCCAGCAGTTTTTTTTCAAGTTTAGAGTCCATCATGTTTTTACATAGCATGACTTTTTTACCGATATCAATATCAGCAAGCGATGTGTGATGACTAGCTAAAACTTTTTGCAGCATATCGTTTTAAATCTTAATGGTAATGATTCCTATTCTAATCAATTGGGCGTGACTGTCAATGTGCTATATCTCTATTTTGCTAGGTTTGAATGGTCTTATGACAAATAAAACATAAGCTAAGGTACATAACGTTAACCATGCGACACTAAGCCAGCCAATAATTCCATCATAATTACCAGATAGAAAAGCCCAGTCGCTTGATGAATTCCCATCGGTTAAGTCTTTAAAAATCTTTATTAAAAAGACCCAGCTGGCGTGAAGCCCAATGCAATAGTTTAATGATTGAGTTTTATAGCGAACAGTGGCCAAGAGAATGCCGACAGTGAATAGAGCAAAAAAATCATCCGCCCGAAGATAGTTGAGAGCTATAAATGCATTACCAATAACCTCAAACCCACTAAATAGATGTAGCTGGTTTTGATCGATGTGATCAACAGGTTTGATGAAGTGTAAAATGGCATAAAAGAAGCTGCTAATAAAAATGGCGCTAATGGCGTTGTGCCAACGATAGCTTAATTTAAAGAACAGCCCTCTAAATAGTGTTTCTTCAATAAAGGCAACGATAAGGCCCGCGAGCAATGCTTTTGTTATAAGTGAAAGACTTAAAGCTGCGTCTTCTTCAATAATGCGAATTTTTAGCAGTAGAAGCGTGCCGATGACAGCGCCTAATATAAGCAGGCCACTTATAAAGCCCAGGCTTATTGGCTTAAGACGAGAAAGATGCCCTTGGCTATGACCAATTAGCTGATTGCTTAATTTAAAATATTTGAAACAAGGAATTAAACCCAAGATAAGGAATAGGAGGGCGAATCGTGTTACCCAGCTTTCAAAGCGAAATGCATCGTTTCCAAAAAAATGAAATAATGGGTAGCTGATTGCCGCAGCCAGTGCAGAGGCAATAAGAAAGTAAAAAATAAAAAATATGAATGCTTTCATAGGTGTTAGAGGTTTTTTTATAAAATTATCGAAAAAGGGGTGCAAAAGTCATCAAAGAGTCGGTATGATACCGCACATATTCACCAACACATATTGCGAAAGTGGCGGAATTGGTAGACGCGCTGGATTTAGGTTCCAGTGTCGCAAGACGTGAGAGTTCGAGTCTCTCCTTTCGCACCATCTATTTTTTGTTAAAAACATTCAATACTTACCTTTAGAGAATAAATATGCAGGTTTCTGTCGAGTCCAATTCGGATATTAAAAGAACATTAACAATCGTGGTCCCTCAAGCAGAGGTCGATACAGCGATGACTAAGCGTTATGATGATGTAAAGCGTAATGCGCGTATTGATGGCTTTAGACCGGGTAAAGTACCCATGAGTGTTATTAAGAAAAAGTTTGGTGCTAGCATCAAAGCAGAAGCTCTTTCTGAGTTAACGCAAAGCTTTTTTTATAAAGCGATTATGGACGAGAAGCTTAACCCAGCAAGCGCACCAGTCATTACACCTAATGATGAAGTGGTTGATGGTTATGAGTTCTCAGCAAGCTTTGAAGTTTACCCAGAAATTACAGTAAACCCTATTGAAGATATTGAGCTAAATAGCCCTGTTGCAGTAATTGCTGATACAGATATTGACGCAATGGTTGAGAAGCTACAATCTCAAAAACTTGTTTGGAAAGAAGTTAAGTTTAAAATCAAAGATGGTAGCCGTGCAACATTAAACTTCGAAGGAAGCGTAAACGGTAAAGCTATTTCTGAAGAGCCTATTAAGGACTTTCCTATCGAAATAGGTTCAGGGAACATGATTCCAGGTTTCGAAAAGAAACTAATTGGTGCAAAAACAGGTGAAAAACTTAGTTTTGAAGTAACCTTCCCTGAAGACTACCAACAAAAAGATTTTGCCGGTGAAGTCGGTAAATTTGATGTAGAAGTTGTTAAAGTTGAAACAAGTAAACCGCCTAAGATAGATGAAGCGTTTATTAAAGAGTTTGGCGTAGAAAGTGGTAATTTAGAAGACTTTAGAGCTGACTTAACAAAAAACATGACGCTTGAGTTAGATCGTGCATTAGCGGCAAAACGTAAAGAAGTTGTAATGGATGCCTTAGTTGCAAACAACGAAGTGTCAGTTCCTGAAGCTTTGGTTGATAATGAAATTGAGCAAATGATCGCTTCTTTCAAACAAAAAACTCAGCAAGCACAACAAGCAGATATTGATTTACCAAAAGAAGTTTTTCAAGAGCAAGCTGAAAAACGCGTTAAGTTAGGTTTACTATTATCAGAAGTTATTAAGATCAATGAGATTAAAGCTGATGATGAGAAAGTTGAGAAACGTATTGAAGAGTTTGCTCAATCATACGGTGATCCAGCTGAAGTTATTAAGTGGTATGGTTCAAACCCACAAGAACGTGCTAAAGTTGAAAGCGTTGTATTGGAAGATCAATTAGTTGATTGGGTTCTTGAAAAAGCGAAAGTAACTGAAACATCATTAAGCTTTGAAGAGTTGATGAGTCCCGCTAAAATTAGCGAGTAAGTACTATAAAAAATGAGAGTTAATATGGATAGAACAATAGAAGAACAAGCTCTTGGTCTAGTGCCTATGGTGGTTGAACAAACTGCTCGTGGTGAACGTTCTTACGATATCTATTCACGATTATTAAAAGAGCGAGTTATATTTTTAGTGGGTCAGGTTGAAGATCATATGGCCAACCTTGTGGTGGCCCAGATGTTGTTCTTAGAGTCTGAGAACCCAGATAAAGATATTCATTTATATATTAACTCTCCAGGTGGGTCTGTTACGGCAGGTATGTCCATCTACGACACTATGCAATTTATCAAGCCTGATGTAAGCACCATGTGCATAGGCCAAGCGGCCAGTATGGGTGCTTTGTTGCTAACGGGTGGGGCTGAAAATAAGCGCTTTGCTTTGCCACATTCACGAATGATGATTCATCAACCTTTAGGTGGTTTTCAGGGTCAGGCTTCTGATTTTGATATTCACGCTAAAGAAATTCTAAATATTCGCGATCGTTTAAATAAAATTATGTCAAAACATACCGGTCAAGCACTGGATGTTATTGCCAGTGATACTGACAGAGATAATTTTATGAGCGGCGATACAGCTGTAAATTATGGCTTAATTGACAAAGTGATTAATAGCCGTAGTACAAATTCTGAAAAATAAACTCTTCTTAGTTTGGACAGATAGCGGATCTCGATAATACTCTTTAAGTGTAATGAAAGATTGAGCACCTGCAATCTGTCAGATATAGTAAGTAGTGTTAAAGAAAAGAGGTTCCTATGAGTGACGACAGTAATGAAAATGACGGCAAAATATTAATTTGTTCGTTTTGTGGTAAAAACCAGCATGAAGTAAGGAAATTGATTGCAGGACCCTCAGTTTTTGTTTGCGATGAGTGTGTTGAGCTTTGTAACGATATTATCAAAGAAGAGCTGCAAGATGATACTGGCTCTGATACTAATGCTGAACTGCCTAAGCCTTTTGAAATTAAAGAGTCTTTAGATAAGTATGTTATCGGTCAGCAGCAAGCTAAAAAAATTCTTTCAGTGGCTGTCTATAATCACTATAAACGGTTAACTGCTCCACAAGGGAAGGATGAAGTCGAGCTGGCTAAAAGTAATGTTTTATTAATTGGGCCGACAGGTTCAGGAAAAACATTGTTAGCTGAAACGCTGGCTAGAACGCTTAATGTTCCCTTTACTATTGCTGATGCTACCACCTTAACCGAAGCGGGTTATGTGGGAGAGGATGTTGAAAATATTATCCAAAAAATCCTGCAGAAATGTGATTTTGATGTGGAAAAAGCAGAGACGGGTATCGTTTATATCGATGAGATTGATAAAATTTCTCGGAAATCAGATAACCCATCGCTGACGCGTGATGTTTCGGGAGAAGGTGTTCAGCAAGCATTATTAAAACTCATTGAAGGAACAGTTGCATCAGTTCCTCCTCAAGGTGGGCGTAAGCATCCTCAGCAAGACTTTTTGCAGGTTGATACATCAAATATCTTGTTTATAGTGGGCGGTGCGTTTGCTGGCTTAGAAAAGGTTATAAAAGACCGTTCTCAAAAAAATGCGGGTATTGGCTTCTCTGCCGAAGTGATTGGTTTAGAAGATGAGCTTGCTGTTGGTGATGTATTGCAAACAGTGGAGCCAGAAGATCTTGTTAAGTATGGTCTGATTCCTGAGTTTGTTGGGCGTTTGCCCGTTGTAGCAACATTAGAAGAATTGGATGAAGATGCGCTGATTGAGATTCTTTCTGAACCTAAAAATGCATTAACTAAACAATATAAACGACTTTTTGAAATGGAAGGCGTTGAGCTTGAATTCCGAGGTGAGGCTTTACGTGAAGTTGCCAAGAAAGCAATGGTTAGAAAAACCGGTGCACGTGGTTTACGAACCATCTTGGAGTCTGTTTTATTAGATACAATGTATGACCTTCCTTCATTGGATAATGTCTACAAAGTTGTTGTGGATGATAAGGTTATACGCGGAGAGTCAGCCCCGTTATTTATTTATGAAAATGATAAAAAGCTGGCTTCATCTGATTGATTTAAGCTTTCAGCACAAAAAAAGGCGCTTTATGCGCCTTTTTTTGTGCTTGGTTGGTTGAAAAGTTGGTTTCATGCCCTAATATATAAGTAACTGTATTTATAATGTTAAGGCCATATTCAATGAGTGAAGAAGAAAATTTATTAAGCTTACCGGTGCTTCCGCTGCGTGATGTAGTGGTTTATCCACATATGGTAATTCCGTTGTTTGTTGGCCGTGATAGATCCATTCAGGCAATTGATTTGGCAATGGAAGCCAACAAGAAGATTGTTCTTATTGCTCAAAAGGACCCTGATGACGATGACCCTAAAGAAGGGAACTTGTACGGCGTGGGTACCTTGGCGAGTATTTTACAATTACTTAAATTACCGGATGGTACTGTCAAGGTTCTAGTTGAAGGAGAGCGTCGAGTAACCATTGATAAGGTGGTAACAAACGATAAGCTCTTTAGTGCGGATGTTACTCTGCTTGAAGATGAATTGGACCTTGATGAAAAAGAGACGGACGTATTGATGCGTACGGTTACTTCAGCATTTGAGAGCTATGTTAAATTAAATAAGAAGGTCCCTCCTGAGGTTCTAACCTCTCTTTCAGGTATTGAGGAGCCTGGACGCTTGGCCGATACCATTTCGGCTCATATGGTGCTGAAGGTTGAAGGTAAGCAAAAAATCCTAGAAACAAATAACCTGCGTGAACGTCTTGAGCAATTGATGCTATTGATGGAAGGCGAAGTTGATATTCTGGAAATGGAAAAGCAAATTCGTACGCGTGTTAAGCAGCAAATGGAGAAAAACCAACGCGAATACTACTTAAGCGAGCAGATGAAGGCAATTCAGAAAGAATTAGGCGACATGGATGATGTGCCTAATGAGATAGAAGAGCTTGAGAAGAAAATTTCTAAAGCAGGTATGCCGAAGGAAGCTAAAACTAAGGCGGAGTCGGAACTAAATAAGCTTAAAATGATGTCTCCAATGTCGGCTGAAGCAAGTGTTATAAGAAACTATATTGATTGCATGATTGCGGCCCCTTGGAAAAAACGCACGCGAATTAGACATGACCTTGCGGCAGCGCAAAAAGTGCTTGATGCTGATCACTTTGGTTTAGAAAAAGTTAAAGAGCGTATTTTAGAGTACTTGGCTGTGCAGCAAAGAGTGAAGAATATGAAGGGGCCTATTCTATGTTTAGTTGGGCCTCCTGGTGTTGGTAAAACATCGTTAGGGCAGTCTATAGCGCGTGCAACTAATAGAAAATTTGTTCGTATGTCGCTGGGTGGTGTACGTGATGAAGCTGAAATAAGAGGGCACAGGCGTACTTACATTGGTTCGATGCCAGGGAAAATAATACAAAATCTATCAAAAGTAGAAACTCGTAACCCACTGTTTTTGCTCGATGAAATAGATAAAATGGCAATGGACTTCAGAGGGGACCCAGCGTCGGCATTACTTGAAGTGTTAGACCCTGAGCAAAACAATACATTTAATGATCATTATTTAGAGGTCGACTTTGATCTGTCTGATGTGATGTTTGTTGCTACCGCTAATAGTATGAATATTCCAGGGCCATTGCTCGACCGTATGGAAGTTATCGACTTGTCGGGCTATACCGAAGATGAAAAAATTAGTATTACTGAAAACTACCTGATAGAAAAACAACTGAAAAATAATGGCTTGAAGGAAACAGAGTTGCACATTAGTCAGTCTGCCATTCGAGATACGGTTCGTTACTATACAAGAGAAGCGGGCGTTCGGAATATTGATCGTGAAATGTCAAAAATTTGCCGTAAGGTTGTTAGGGATATCTTGCTAAGTAAGCCTAAGAAAAAAATTAATGTCACTTCACGTAACCTAAATAAATATTTAGGCGTTAGGCGCTTTGACTTTGGTAAAGCAGAGAGTGCTAACCAAGTGGGCCAAGTAACCGGTTTAGCGTGGACAGAGGTTGGTGGTGAGTTGTTAACGATTGAATCAGTATTTACTAAGGGTGAAGGTAAGCTAACGCTTACGGGTATGCTCGGTGATGTGATGAAAGAATCGATTCAAGCAGCGTTAACCGTAGTGCGTAGTCGTGCAGAAACGCTTGGAATTAAGTCTGACTTCTATCAAAAAAACGATATTCATGTGCATGTTCCAGAAGGTGCAACACCTAAAGATGGGCCAAGTGCAGGTATTGGGATGTGTACGGCCTTGGTTTCATCTTTTACAGGGATTCCTGTACTAGCCGATGTGGCAATGACGGGTGAAATCACTTTGCGTGGTGAAGTGTTACCAATCGGTGGCTTGAAAGAGAAATTATTGGCAGCGCTAAGAGGGGGTATTACGACCGTTATCATACCGCACCAAAATGAAAAAGATTTAGTTGATATGCCCGCCAACATCAAGCAGAATCTGAAGATTATTCCGGTGAAATGGATCGATGACGTGCTGGAAATAGCTCTTGAGGAAATGCCAGTTAAAAAAAGTAAGAAGTCGGCATAAGTAACAAAACAAGCTAAATATTTGTAGTTAGTATCTAAATATTGATTTTTTTCACAAAGTTGGTTGTTTTAATTAGACGGTGCTTGACAATAATGGGTGTGAAAGGATATAAAAACATTCTGTTAAGAATACATAGTCTGAAACAGCTCGTAAGAACTAAGTGTCAGCGGAACGACAAATAATTTTTTTAATAACATGAAAATCCTACTGGGGGACATATATGAATAAAACAGAACTTATAAGTGCGATTGCAGAAGAATCTGGTCTTACTAAAGCAGATGCTACTCGTGCCTTTGAAGCAACCTTAACATCAGTAACAAATGTGCTGAAATCTGGTGACTCAATTTCATTAATTGGATTTGGTACATTTTCAGTAAAAGAACGTTCAGCACGTACAGGGCGTAACCCTCAAACGGGTGAAACCATTCAAATTAAGGCGTCTAAGATTCCTTCATTTAAAGCTGGTAAAACACTAAAAGACGCTGTAAACTAGCCGCTCTTTCGAACTAAGGGTGCTTAGCTCAGCTGGGAGAGCGTCGCCCTTACAAGGCGAATGTCGGGGGTTCGATCCCCTCAGCACCCACCAAAATGGAGTGGTAGTTCAGTTGGTTAGAATACCGGCCTGTCACGCCGGGGGTCGCGGGTTCGAGTCCCGTCCACTCCGCCAAAACAACCCTAGGACCCGCAAGGTCCTAGGGTTTTTTTTTGAAAAATATAATCATATTAAGTTAGGTAGTATTTATGTTGGATAGATTACGAACACACGTTAAAGGCTGGTTAGGTAGCGTTATTTTGGTGTTGATTGCAGTACCATTTGCCTTGTTTGGTTTGCAGAATTATACCAATGGTGGCTCAGAAGCAGCATTGGCCGAAGTAGGGCAATATAAGGTTTACCAATCTGATGTAAATCGAGCTTACCAACAGCGCGTTAATGAGTTGAAGCAGCAGTATGGAGAAGAATACTCAGCTGACAAATTTAATGAAGAAGCCCTACGTAATGAGGCGTTAAATCACCTTGTTCAAGAGCGACTCGTCATGCATACCGTCGATGAGGATGGTTATGCTGTTTCTAATGAAACTATTTTAGCGGTTATATCTTCATTAGATGCGTTTCAAAAGGGAGGGGAGTTTGATAAAGCGACCTATGACCAGCTGCTACGTGAAAAAGGCCTAACGACGCACGATTTTGTACAAAAAGTTAAAGTTGGCCTAGAGCGTGATCAGTTTATTAACGCCATTATTGATACAACGTTGGTTGACAATACTGAGATAGAAGACTTTTATCGATTAAGCAATCAAACACGTGACATTCGATATGCGACTATCGAAATCGATCAGTTTTTGAGTAAAGTTGAGGTGACGGATGAAGAACTCAATACAAACTATGCGCAAAGTGAGCATTTATATGTCGTTCCTGAGCAAGCCTCTATTGATTACATTGAGTTAAGCCTCAGTGAGTTAGAGTCTAAACTCAATGTTAGCGATGATGAACTGCTATCTTTTTATAACAATGAGCAGCAAGCCTTTACTACAAGAGGGCGACGTAGAGCGAGTCATATTTTATTAGAGGCGGCAGATGGTTCGGCTGAAGCTGATATAGCGTCTAAAAAACTAGTGGCTGAAGAAGTACTAGCCCGAATTAAAAAGGGTGAAGACTTTGCAGTGCTGGCTAAAGAGTTTTCAGATGACCTTGGGTCTGGCAAAAAAGGTGGGGACCTTGGGCTGCTTGCCGAAGGTTTAATGGGCGGCCTTTTTGAAAAGACACTCATGTCACTAAATGAAGGCGAAGTCAGTGAGATTATCCATACCAACTATGGTTTTCAGATTATTAAACTGACTGAAAAGAAAGAAGACTTGGTCAAACCGTTTGACAGTGTGAAAGCTGAGGTTGCAAGCTTGTATCGAAACAAGTTGGCCGGTGAGCAATACTTTCAATTAGCTGAGCGTCTTGCAGAGCTAAGTTTCGAAAACCCTGACACCTTACTGCCTATTGTTGATGAGTTATCACTATCTGTTAAACATCAGAGCATGTTTTCTGAAAAGCAAGGTGAAGGTATCGCTTCATCCGATAAGGTGCGCCATATAACCTTTAGTGAAGATGTACGTGCCGGTAATAACAGTGATGCTATTGAACTGGGTGAGAACCACATTGTGGTTTTACGGATTAATGAATATCAAGCGAAGTCTGTGAAGCCTCTTGAGCAGGTGCATGATGCGGTTGAAACATCAGTGAAAATGCTTAAAGCGGGGCGCTTAATTAAAGATGAAGCAGAGAGCTTGCTTGAACAGGTTAAGTTGGCACAATCTATAGATGATCTTGCCAATGTGAAAGGCGTTAGTATTACTGATCTTGGCCCTGTGTCACGAAATGAAACTTCTGCACCTGTTGAGTTATTAAAAGGGGCCTTTAGTATGGCTCACCCTAAAAATGACCAATTAGCTTATAAACTCAGTCAGTTAAATAATGGTGATATAGCTATTATCGAACTCAGCAAGGTTGTTGATGGTGATAAAACTGAAATAACAGAGCAATCACGAGATTCCTTCAAGCGTTTCCTAACGCAATTAACGGGTGAAGTTACCCTAGCGGCTTCGCTTGCAAATTTAAGTGTTAGTGCGGATGTTAAATTCATCAAAAACCAGGAATAAATGAAGTTGCATTGGCAGGTTTTTATAGCTATCGCTCTGGCTATTACTGTCGGTGCTATAACTGGTGAAACGGAGGTGCTTGGCAGCACTGTGGAGCCGGGGATTACTTTAGCGAGCATTAGTTTAATTCTAATGTTTGATCGGGTACTTGATATGTGTCGAACCTGTGTGGATGAATTTAATGATTCACACGGGTTGTTATCATCGCTCGTTCTGAGGGTGAAGACCAGGTTCTACGTGGCTAATTAGGTCCTTTTAAATGACTATAACGTGGAAACTGATTCCGTTATTTATCATACTGCCATGGGTTTTGAGCTGTAGTGATCAACCGCTAAATAACCCGTATGTTGATGCTGAGAAAAAACTAAAAACCATTTACTCATCTTTTTCTGAGCGCCCAAAACATCTAGACCCAGCAAGGGCATATAGCTCTAATGAATATGCGATTATTGCGCAAGTCTACGAGCCTTTATTTCAATATCATTATTTAAAAAAGCCCTATCAGCTTGAACCCTTGCTGGCGAGTGATATGCCAGAATTAAGGTACTTTGATGATAAAGGGAGGCGACTAAAAGAGAGCACAGATCCATCAAATATTGCTTTTACCGAATACATACTGACGATTAAAACGGGGGTTCAATATCAACCTCACCCATGCTTTAACCCCAGCTTACTAACATCACTCCCTAACGATTGGAATGAAACATCGTTATATGACCTACCATTAACGACGCGTTTGTTGACGGCCGATGATTTTATTTATCAAATAAAACGTCTTGCTGACCCCGAAACACAATCACCTATAGCCGGTCTAATGGCCAATTATATTGTTGGCTTTAGTGAGTTTTCTAAAAAACAGACGACTAATCAACAGCAGCAGCCAAAACTTTCTAAGCAGCAACGTCTTCGTAAAGCCGATATGCAAGGGCTAAAAGTTATTAACCAACAGCAATTTAGTATTCGTATTAAGGGTAAGTACCCGCAGTTTATTAATTGGTTAGCAATGCCATTTTTTGCACCAATGCCGTGGGAAGCCGATGCTTTTTACTCCAACCCACGTTTAATTAAGAAAAACCTGACCTTGGATTGGTTTCCGGTGGGAACAGGGGCTTATTATTTACGGGAAAATGATCCTAATAGACGCATGGTACTGCTAAAGAACCCCAACTTTCATGCTGAGTATTACCCCAGCGAAGGTGGGTCAGAAGCTATTAAGCAAGGCTTACTAAAGGATGCTGGTGCAACGCTCCCGCTTACCGAGCGGGTGGTTTTCTCACTTGAAAAGGAAACCATACCTTATTGGAATAAATTTTTACAAGGCTATTACGATGCATCAGGCATCAGTTCGGATAGTTTTGATCAAGCGGTGAGTTTTTCAGCGGTCGGTGAAGTTGGGCTAACCGATAGTATGCGAGAGCGAAATATTAGCCTGCAAACAGCGGTCACGACATCAAGCTATTACCTTGGGTTTAATATGCTTGATAAGGTTGTTGGTGGTTACTCCGAGCAAGCAAAAAAACTCCGTCATGCAATCTCAATTGCGGTCGACTATGAAGAATATATTTCAATCTTTCAAAATGGCCGTGGCGTACCCGCACAAGGAATTATTCCGCCGGGGATTTTTGGTAACGTAAAGGGTGAAGAAGGGATTAACTCGACCGTTTATCGTTGGAGAGATGCACCCGTTCGGCGTTCAATTGATGAAGCAAAGCGCTTATTAAGTGAAGCGGGTTACCCAAATGGTATAGACGCCAAAACGACTAAGCCACTGGTTCTCTATTTTGATAGCATGGACAGTGGGCCAGACAGTAAGGCGCGTTTAAACTGGTTACGAAAACAATTCAGTAAACTGAATATTCAATTAGTGATTCGAGGAACAGACTACAACCGTTTCCAAGAAAAAATGCGTAATGGTAATGCTCAGATGTTTATGTGGGGTTGGAATGCCGATTACCCAGATCCTGAAAATTTCTTATTTTTACTGTACGGTAAAAATGCTAAGGCAGTACAGGGCGGTGAAAATGCAGCTAATTACCAGAACTCACAATTCGATGCTTTATTTGAACAAATGAGCAGTATGGAAAATACGCCAAAACGGCAGAAAATTATCAATAAAATGGTTGAGATAGCGCGTAACGATGCGCCATGGCTTTGGGGCTTTCATCCTAAGGCCTTTAGTTTGCACCATGCTTGGTATAAAAATGCATACCCCAATTTAATGGCGAATAATAAAACGAAGTACATTAATGTTGATGCAGCCTTACGTGAACAATACCAAGCCAGCTGGAATAAGCCGGTGTATTGGCCCTTATGGGCGGCTTTCTTACTACTTGTCGTAATGTTAATCCCCGCCTATCGGATTTATCGACGAGCTGAGGAGAAGAAGGCGCTATGATCAGCTATATCATTCGTCGTTTATTGTATGTATTGCCTGTGTTAGTGGGGGTTAATATCCTCACCTTCGTGTTATTTTTTGTGGTTAACACACCCGATGATATGGCGCGAATGCAACTGGGCGATAAATACATCACTCAAACAGCGGTAGATAATTGGAAGCAACAACGTGGTTATGATTTGCCCTTATTATGGAATGATAAAAAACAAGGGATAGAACAACTTAAACAAACAATATTTTTTGAAAAATCCGTTGGCTTATTCGTTTTTGATTTTGGCCTGTCTGATAATGGCCGCGATATTGTGGCGGATATTTCTCAACGGATGTGGCCCAGTCTAGCGATTGCTATTCCATCACTTATTTTTGGTGTACTAAGTAACATTACCTTTGCATTATTACTAATCTTTTATCGTGGTAGTTATTTGGAGCCTGCGGGTTTGTTCCTATGCATTGCTTTAATGTCAATTTCTGGCTTGTTCTACATTATTGCGGGTCAATTTTTTATCGGTAAATTGCTCGCACTAACACCTATTTCTGGCTATGCACCGGGTATGGATGCCTTTAAGTTTATTATATTACCCGTGCTGATTGGCGTCGTTGGTGGTTTAGGCTCGGGTGTTCGTTGGTACCGTACCCTGTTTTTAGAAGAGTCTGCAAAAGACTATGTACGTACAGCGAAAGCGAAAGGCTTATCGGATCTTCAAGTGTTGTTCAAGCATGTGTTAAAAAACGCAATGATTCCGATCTTAACGGGCATTGTGGTTATTTTACCGCTGCTATTTATGGGAAGCTTAATTACCGAATCATTTTTTGGTATACCGGGATTGGGTAGCTACACCATTGATGCGATTAGTAGCCAAGATTTTGCCATCGTTCGAGCAATGGTTTTCCTGGGCTCATTTCTATACATTATGGGCTTATTGCTGACAGATATTTCCTACACATGGGTTGATCCTCGGGTTAGGTTGAGTTAATGCTGAATCTACTGTGGACGGACTATCTGATTTTTGGCCTAGTTTTGGGTATGGCCGTCATGGTATTCAATGTGCGCCGCAAACGGCACTCACACCGGCCTTGGCAGAAAGTATTTGATAGCCGTGTCGGGGTTGTCTCACTCAGTGTCCTGCTGTTCTTCTTACTCATCGGCTTACTAGACTCAAGCAGAATAAATTATCAAATTCAGTCTGATGCGGAGAACTCTAGCCAGCAAGTAGAGGTATTAAGTGTCTTAGACATTATATTGACCCCGATGAGAACACAGGTCGAAAAAACCTACTCTAAACCCTTTGCACATACGGCTTATGCGAAAGAAATGGTTGACGGTGAAGCGGGGGAAACACACTGGGCGTACCCGAGGCTGGCATACGCAGGCTCACATTTAGCAGAGCCTGAGCTTGAAAAAAGAGGCGATATCATCAGTAAAGGGTTTGCCGGGCTTCTATATGGCGGGCTGCTTTGGCTGGCATTACTGTCACTGGTTCTATTCAGCAGCAAAAACTGTTCCTACCGAGCGAGTTCAAAAGGCAAAAAAACAGTTTTACTCAGCTTATTGGTGATGTTTTGTGTGATAGGCATCGTAAGCCAATGGGTGCCTTATTATCATGTGTTAGGAACCGATAAAGTGGGCGAAGATGTGCTTTATCAAGCGATTAAAAGTATTCGAACTGGGCTAATTATTGGCGTTATCACCACCATCGTGATGCTCCCCATTGCGATTAGCTTAGGCTTATTAGCCGGATTTTTCAGAGGCTGGGTGGATGATGTTATTCAATACTTATACACCACATTAAGCTCAATTCCTGGGGTGTTGCTTATTGCAGCGGCTATCTTAATGGCGCAGGTCTACATGGCCAATAACCCCGATTTGTTTACCACGGTAGAAGAACGGGCGGATATGCGCTTATTACTCTTGTGCTTAATTCTAGGCATGACCAGTTGGACAGGTTTATGCCGTCTGCTACGAGCCGAAACGCTTAAAATACGTGAAATGGATTATGTGCTGGCAGCGCAAGCAGCGGGTGTTAGTCGTTTAAAAATATTGAAACAACATATATTACCCAATGTGATGCACTTGGTGATGATAACCTTGGTGCTTGATTTTAGTGGCTTGGTTTTAGCAGAAGCCGTGCTATCGTACATCAATATTGGTGTGGACCCCTCATCCTATAGCTGGGGTAATATGATCAATAGTTCGCGTCTTGAAATGGCGCGCGACCCTATTGTTTGGTGGTCCTTAGTAGCGGCCTTTATTTTTATGTTTAGCTTGGTGTTGGCGGCTAATTTATTTGCCGATGTGGTGCGAGATGCATTTGACCCAAGAGAAACCAGTTAACCCAGTGTTCCAATAAATGGAACTGTCTTTAATCATCCAGTAGTTAATTTAAAAATGAATAAATATGTTTTTCACTGCGCTCATTTATCAACGCAGCAACTATCGTTTATCGAAACGCAATTTGAACAAGCCGCAAAACAGGGCGACGGGTTCTATAGCTTGGTGTCGGAAAAAAAGATTGATTTAACCGACCTTCGTCAGCAATTAGCTTGCGATGTGAACCAATTGCCTAATAATTTTAATGGCGATCAAGTTCGCTTATTAGTCACCGATATGGACTCGACATTAATATCCATCGAGTGTATTGATGAAATAGCCGATATGCTAGGTCTTAAACAGCAAGTATCAGCGATTACCGAAGCCGCTATGCGGGGTGAGTTAGACTTTGCCGAATCATTAACTCAGCGTGTTGCCTTATTAAAAGGCCTGCCAGAAAGTGATTTACAACGTGTTTATGATGAGCGTCTAACCCTTAACCCGGGGGCAGAACAATTGATTGCATACTTAAAACAATCATCCATCAAACTAGCCTTAGTATCGGGTGGGTTTACTTTTTTTACGAACAAGCTAAAGCAGCGGCTTGGGTTGGACTATACCTTGGCCAATACCCTAGAAGTGAAAGAGGGGCGTTTAACCGGTAAAGTTGAAGGTGATATTATCGGCGCGCAGGCGAAGGCAGACTTGTTACAGAAATTATCGGGCGAATTATCGTTACAGCCTGAACAAGTCATTGCGATGGGAGATGGTGCCAATGACTTGCTGATGATGAACATAGCCGGTTTAAGTGTGGCCTATCATGCTAAGCCAACGGTTCAAGCGCAAACGCATACGCAGTTGAATGAACGTGGATTAGATGCTGTTATTGAGTTAATTAAAGCCTAAGTGATGAAAACACCGTTACTGTCAGTGCAGGGTTTAACAACCCATTTTAAGCAGGCACCCAGCCAGCTGACAGTCGTTGATGGTATTAGTTTTGATATTGCCGCAGGTGAAACCTTTGCCCTAGTGGGGGAGTCGGGTTGCGGTAAATCAATATCGGCTTTATCCGTTTTAAGGTTATTGCCAAGTAACGCATCGATCAGTGCCGGTAAGGTGCTGTTTAATGGCAAGGATTTATTGCAGCACGCAGAAAAAGAAATGCGAGCATTACGTGGTGTGCGTATTTCAATGATTTTTCAAGACCCGATGACATCACTTAACCCGGTGATGAGCATTGGTGATCAAATTGCAGAAGCCGTGTTACGGGGTGACAAACTCACCGCAAGTCAGCTGAAAGAAAAGGTTATCGACTTAATCAAGCAAGTCGGTATTCCAGAGGCCGAAGAGCGTATTCACAGTTTCCCGCATCAACTCTCAGGGGGTATGCGGCAGCGTATTATGATTGCGATGGCACTCGCTAATGAGCCAGAACTACTGATTGCCGATGAACCCACCACAGCGCTTGATGTGACGATTCAATCGCAAATTTTACAGTTATTAAAAGACCTGCAGCAAAAAACAGGCATGGCGCTATGGATAATCACCCATGATTTAGGCATCGTGGCGGATATGGCCGATACAGTGGCCGTGATGTATGCTGGGCAACTGGTTGAGGTCGCAACAAAAGGTGACTTTTTCAAACAGGCTGCACATCCGTATAGCCGAGCGTTATTTAATGCCTTGCCGAAAATGAACCAGCAAGAGCAACACTTAGTCAGTTTACCGGGTATGGTGCCGATACTCAGTGGTGAGTTTAAGGGTTGTCGTTTCGCCGAGCGGTGTGTGGATAAACAAGATATTTGCACTCAAACAGACGCTATTGATTGGCAGCCCCTAGCCAAGGGGCATAAGGCGCGTTGTTTGCGTTTAAACCAATTATCACCGCATCAACCAACTGAATCTCTTGCCACAGCGGCTAAGCCGCAAGATTTGGCATCAAAAGATTCATTTATCGTAAAAAATATAAAAATTTACTTTCCCATTAAAAAAGGCTTATTAAAGCGTACAGTGGGGCATATAAAAGCCGTCGATGATATTAGTTTTGAGCTTCAAGCCGGAACAACGACAGCCTTAGTGGGCGAATCGGGTTGTGGCAAAACCACCTTAGCTAAAGGCTTATTAAAGCTATTGCCGTTATCGGCTGGCAGCCTTTTATACCAAGGGCAAGACCTTGCTGAATTATCAGAAAAAGACTTTCGCCAATACCGAAAACAGTTACAAATTATTTTTCAAGACCCGTTTTCAGCGATGAATCCACGAATGCTAGTGGCCGATATACTGGAAGAAGGCGTGCGGGCACTAAAACCACAAATGTCCCCTATAGATATTGAACTATTAACCAATGATTTATTAGACAAAGTTGGCTTAGACCCCGCGGTGAAAACACGTTACCCTCATGAATTTTCGGGAGGCCAGCGTCAGCGCCTTTGTATTGCGCGAGCACTTGCAGTAAACCCTTCCATTATTGTTTGTGATGAGCCAACCAGTGCTTTAGACGTATCAGTACAGGCGCAAGTGCTTAACTTGTTGCAACAACTGCAAAAAGAACAAGGCTTAAGCTACTTATTTATCAGCCATGACTTATCTGTTGTTTCTTATATGGCGGATAACGTAGCGGTCATGTATTTGGGTAAAATTGTAGAGTATGGCAGTGTTCATGATGTACTGAATACCCCAGCACATCCTTATACTCAAGCACTCATCGAAGCCATTCCCCAATACGATAGCCAACAGCAACGCAAACGTATAAAACTACCGGATGATATGCCATCAGCGGCCAATCCGCCGAGCGGTTGCCATTTTCATGGACGTTGTGCTGATGCAATGCCTGAGTGCTCAACATTAGAACCGGTGGACGTTAACTTAAGCCATACCCATCGGGTAAGCTGCTTAAAATATGGGCTTGAGCA
>Ga0209826_1000505_pt1 | contig 27943 bp, 25 predicted proteins | sample GOMGulsemesocosm_5_FD_184637 | JGI IMG/M metagenome (GOLD analysis project Ga0209826, IMG submission 184637) | Methane-oxidizing microbial communities from mesocosms in the Gulf of Mexico - GOM15C Gulf of Mexico (SPAdes) (version 2) | ecosystem: Environmental > Aquatic > Marine > Cold seeps... | reverse complement strand
CTTTTTTTATACTTATCAGTTGGTATACTTGGTTTACTGGTAGGTAGCTTCTTAAACGTTGTTGTTTACCGCTTACCTATCATGCTCCAGAAAGGTTGGCGGCTTGAGTGCCTAACCTTTCTGGAACAAGAAGCCACTGACCTTGATACGGAAGTTTTCAACCTATCACACCCCCGCTCGCGTTGCCCTGCATGTCAGCATGCTATTAGCGCCATCGAAAATATTCCGGTTTTAAGCTATCTTTTTCTAAAGGGCCGCTGTAGAGCTTGCAATACTAAAATATCCATTCGCTACCCATTAGTGGAGCTCACAACCGCCATACTATCTATTATGGTTGCCATGCAGTTTGGTGTAAGCGCTCAAACCCTCGTTGCATTAATATTTACTTGGGTGCTTATTTGCCTAAGCTTAATTGATGCCGACACACAGTTACTGCCTGACTCAATCACGCTCCCCCTACTATGGCTAGCCTTATTGGCCAGCTTATTTAGCACTTTTGTAAGCCCCAATACCGCATTAATTGGCGCCATGGCAGGCTACCTCAGCTTGTGGACCGTATACTGGCTATTTAAGCTCGTGACAGGTAAGGAAGGCATGGGCTATGGTGACTTTAAACTGCTGGCTGCAATCGGTGCGCTGCTAGGATGGCAAATGCTGCCACTAGTCATCATGTTATCTGCCTTTGCGGGTGCCGTTATTGGCATTGCTTTGATTGTATTTAGCGATAGAAATAAAAATACCGCCTTACCATTTGGCCCCTACCTTTCCGTTGCTGCTTTTATTGCGCTACTTTGGGGTGAGCCCATCACTCGCACTTACAGTCAATTTCTTGGGATTTAACAGAGTATGCTACTTATTGGTTTAACAGGAGGAATTGGCTGCGGAAAAACTACCGTCACCAAGCTCTTTCAAAAAAAGAACGTTCCCGTGGTAGATGCGGACGAAATTGCACATGCCGTCGTTCAACCCAATGAACCCGCCTTAGCTTTGATTGCTACTGCTTTTGGGCAGCAAATTATTAGCCCAAATGGAACGCTAGATAGAGAGCAACTGCGTAATATAGTCTTTACTAATCCCGCAAAGAAAAAAATACTGGAAGAGATTCTCCACCCCATTATTTTTAAAACCATGTACGAACAGTTAGCCCAACATGATGCGCCGTATGGCATTGCTAGTATTCCCTTGTTATTCGAGGGCAACAATCCACATGAATTTGCTAGGGTATTAGTGATTGATTGCCCAGAATCCGTACAAATATCACGGGTAAAAGCCCGTGACCAACTCAGTGATGAAATCATTAACGGCATCATGAAGTCACAGTGCTCTCGTTCACACCGCTTAGCGCATGCTGATGATACTATTAGCAATAATAGCTCTCTCAACTCTCTTGAATCCCAAGTTGAAGCACTACATACCCAATATCTAAAAATGAGCGCTGGATAAAACATTTAAATTACGGCAAAATAGCCCTCTTTACTGTTGCTAGATAACGCTTGTGTCTGAACAAATAACTTATGAATTGCCACTTAGCGAGCGCATCCGTACCTTTTTAAGGTTAGAGGATTTATTTGAGCAAATGCAGCACTTCGCCCAATATGATGGTGAATGGCAAAACCGGGCCGAGCTAAGCTGCCTGCTCGACATACTAGCTATTTCTAGTCGAATGGATTTGCGAAGCGAGATCACCAAAGAAATTGAACGGCTCACGAAAAGCCTGGTTTTTTTCTCACAAAACCCTAATGTTGATAGCAACAAACTAAAGCAGACGATAGAGCAGCTGAACCAGCTAACTCACACACTCACCTTTTCATCGGGTCGAGTTGATCGTATTCTTAATGAAGTTGACCTGCTAAAGTCTTTAGCACAACGTAACAGCATCCCTGGTGGCAGCTGTGACTTTGACCTCCCGGCCTACCATTTCTGGCTAAATAAACCCTTAGCCGAACGTTTGAGATACACGCAATCATGGACCGCAGACCTCAGCCCGATTAAGCAATCCATCAACTTACTACTGCAATTCATCCGTTTTAGCGCCTCGCCTATGGCTAAAGTTGCCAAGTCAGGATTTTACCAGCAAAGTTTAGATAGCAGTCAACCTGCTCAACTACTGCGTGTTTCAGTTGATCGAGACGCAGCATACTTTGCAGAAATCAGCGGTGGAAAACATCGTTTCAGTATTCGTTTTATGCAACCTTTTGACACCGAGCGTCCTGTCCAAATAAATGAAGACGCTCCTTTTTCCTTACATATTTGCCAATTATAAAGATATGAGTACTTCTGTTAGTTGCCCCACTTGTTCAACACCCGTTACTTGGAACAGTCTGTCTCTATTTAAGCCTTTTTGCTGTGAACGCTGCAAATTAATTGACTTGGGTGACTGGGCCTCTGAAAAACACGCGATTGCAGGAGACCCCGCTTATATTAGTGATGAACCAACGCTGTTTGAAGATTAAACCGAACCACCTTTAAACCCTCGAATACCCGCTACCCCCTGCGCACCATTCAATAAAGCCGTGGGCAAATCGTTTAGTCCTAAACCACCTAACGCATAAATAGGTAACGCAGTATTTAGCACCATTTTAGAAAACCCATCCCAACCTAAGGGCTGTGCCCCCGGGTGCGTTTTAGTCAAACAAACGGGTGACAATACAGCAAACAAAGCCCCCCCTTCTACTGCCTTCTGAAGTTCATCTTGATTATGACAAGACACCGCCACGTCTAATCCCTCTGGCAATAAAGCCTGACCATCAGCAAACTCCACCGCACTTAGGTGAACAGCTTGAAGGTTCAACTCAATAGCATTCTGTACGCTGGTATTAACAAACAAACGCACGTCACTCCCTTCACAGAATACCAACGCTTTTGTAACTAGTGCTTTAAACTCATCAGCAGGAAACGATTTTGCACGCAGCTGAATCATTTGGTAACCGCTTTCAATCAAGTGCTCAAGCTGAGCTAGCATCACTTCCGCGTCACCCAAACACTCATCAACAATGGGGTAGCAATCCGGTAACAATAAAGTATCAATAATGCGTTTATTGGCAGCAGGAAAACAAAATTTGACTAACTCCGCCTGATCAATCCATTGAATCGGCTGCCCCTCCATACCTTGAGCCTCACCTTTAAAATCATCGACCCAATACACATCAAGAAACACCACCAACTCATCATACTGGTGTTTAATTTGCAAGAATGGCTCGGCTGAAATAACGCTGATGCCCAGTTCTTCATAAAGCTCGCGGGTTAATGCTTGAGGTGTATTTTCCCCTGCCTCTAGTTTTCCGCCTGGAAACTCCCACAATCCTGCTTGATGTACATGGTCAGCACGTTGGCTAATAAGGATTTGCTTAGCTTTATTTTGAATAACCGCAACAGCTACTTTTAGCATGGGTAATGGCCGCTATGAACGGTATTCCGCATTAATTTTTACGTAGTCATATGAGAGATCACAAGTTAACACAGATGCTTTATATTCACCTTGTGCCAGACAAATACGCACCGTTATCTCATCTTTTTCCATCACCTGCTGGCCCTGCTCTTCGGTGTATGATTCGCTACGCTGACCCGACTCAACAATACAGGTTTTATCTAGGTAGATTGAAATAGCATTAACATTCATTTGCTCAATTTTTGCGCGACCTACCGCCGATAAAATACGACCCCAATTTGGATCAGCCGCAAAAAAAGCCGTTTTAACTAGCGGTGAATGTGCGACGGTATACGCCACTTCTTTCGCATCAGCAAGGCTCGCTGCCTGCTCAACCTGAATATTAATTAATTTCGTTGCACCTTCGCCATCACGCACGATGGCCTCCGCTAAATAGCAACAAACTTCGCTAAGTTTTTCAAACAACTGCGCGTAACGCGGGTCATCCGTCGACTGAATTTCATCACATGTTAGTGCGCTCGTGGCGATCAGTACAACCGCATCATTGGTTGAGGTATCCCCATCAACCGTAATGCTATTAAAGGATATATCAACAGCATCTATGAGTATTTTTTGCAGTACAGGCTGGCTAACGGGCATATCCGTCGCGATATATGACAACATCGTTGCCATATCAGGCCGAATCATTCCCGAGCCTTTTGCAATACCCGTGATGGTCACCGTTTCCCCTGCTAAATCAAAGGTTTTAGAGCAACCTTTTGGGCAGGTATCCGTTGTCATAATGGCTTTAGCCGCATTATCCCAATGATCATCAGCCAAGTTATCAATCGCAGGGGCCAAGCCTGAAATAAGCTTATCAACAGGCAGCGGTTCACCAATAACACCAGTTGAAAAAGGCAAAACAGCCGTTGTTGTTGTGTTAGTCAACATCGCCAAGCCTTCACAACATTGTTCTGCAGCTAATAGACCTAAATCGCCCAGCCCTGCATTTGCATTACCGGAGTTAATGAGTAAGTAACGAGGCTGTCCTTCAGCGAGGTTTTTCTTCGCTAAATGCACTGGTGCAGCACAAAATTTATTTTTAGTGAATGTTGCCGCCACTTGGCTCTCTGGGCTTATTTCAAAAACGGTGACGTCATCACGCTGAGTTTGTTTAATCCCCGCCTTTGATGTACCAATACGCACACCGGTGACTTTTTTTAAATCTAATTCTACTAAACCACCTACAGGCATGACTTCACTCTCCTAAGATCTTACAGCTTGCCGTGGCAATGCTTATACTTTTTACCTGATTCACAAGGACAAGGGTCATTACGTCCAACTTTACGTTCCATGCGCTTAAAGGGTTGATCTTTTTCAGCCTTCTGCTCCTCACTACCGGCATCTAAGGCATTCGCATCAGCGTGCTGGTATTCCATATCTTGCTGAAGTCGACGCTGCTCGTCCACCGCTTGCACATCCTCTTCTGCACGCACTTGCACCTTCGTTACCAACATGATCACTTCTTGCTTTAACGCATCAAGCATGGTGGTAAATAGTTGAAAGGCTTCGCGTTTATATTCCTGCTTAGGATCTTTTTGTGCATAACCACGCAAGTGAATACCTTGTCTCAAATGATCCATCGCGCCTAAGTGATCACGCCACATAGCATCCAAAGACTGTAACATCACCGATTTTTCAAAATGTCGAAGGACTTCCACACCCGCTAAAATTTCTTTCTTAGCGTAATCGTCAAGCACCGTCTTCAAGATCAACTCGCGCAAACTTTCTTCTTCTAACTGGCTATCATCTTCTAAGCGCTGTTTTATAGGTAGCTTGCACAGGAATTCATCCTCTAAGGCTGCCTGTAAACCATCGATGTCCCATTGGTCATCCATTGATTGAGGCGGGATATATTGATCAATAACGCCACTCAACACGTCCTCACGAACTGAAACAATCGTCTCGGCAATATCTGCAGATTGCATGATTTCATTTCGTTGGTCATAAATAACTTTACGCTGATCATTTGCCACATCATCGTATTGCAATAGCTGCTTACGAATATCGAAGTTATGCCCTTCGACCTTTCTCTGTGCATTCTCAATAGCCTTGCTGACCCAAGGATGCTCAATAGATTCGCCATTTTCTAAGCCCAGCTTTTGCATTAAACCGGAGACCCGGTCGGAAGCAAAAATACGCATTAAATTATCTTCAAGTGATAAGTAAAAACGACTTGAGCCAGGGTCACCTTGTCGACCGGAGCGGCCTCTAAGCTGATTATCGATACGGCGAGATTCATGCCTCTCAGTACCAATAACCCTTAAGCCACCCGCATCTAATACCGCTTGATGCTTATCAGTCCATGAATCATCCGTTGAATCTTCATCTTGCTTGCCGCCAAGAACAATATCTGTTCCCCGACCCGCCATATTGGTGGCGATAGTTACTGAGCCTAAGGCACCGGCATTGGCAATAATTTGTGCTTCCCGCTCATGCTGTTTTGCATTTAGCACTTCGTGAGGAACTTTCTTTTTCTTTAAACTGGCGGCAATAAATTCAGACACTTCAATTGAGGTTGTACCCACCAGCACAGGTTGCTGACGCTTAAAGCAGTCTTCAATATCTTCAACAACAGCTTCGTATTTTTCTTGGGCTGTTAGGTACACCAAATCACCGGCATCGTCACGCGACATGCCTCGATGTGTTGGGATAACAATAACTTCCAAACCATAAATTTGCTGAAATTCAAATGCTTCTGTATCGGCTGTTCCAGTCATACCCGATAACTTGTCGTACATCCGAAAGTAATTCTGGAATGTAATAGACGCCATCGTTTGATTTTCACTTTGGATTTTAACGCCTTCTTTCGCTTCAACCGCTTGATGCAAACCTTCACCCCAACGCCGACCCGGCATGGTACGTCCCGTAAACTCATCAACAATAACGACTTGAGCATTTTGAAGAATATAATCAACATCTTTTTGGTATAGGGAGTTGGCACGTAAAGCAGCGTACACATGGTGCATCAAACCGATATTAGAGGCATCATATAAGCTTTCATGCTCACTTAATAAGTCAGCACCCACCAACAGTTGTTCAATTTTTTCATGCCCATCTTCTGTTAGGTAAACTTGCTTGGACTTTTCATCAATGGTGAAGTCGCCAGTCTCGCTATCATCTTCGCCTTCGGTACCTACCGCCGCAGTTAAGTCTTTTACCAAGATATTTAACTTAGCGTATAGCTCACTTTTATCGTCAGTTGGCCCAGAAATAATTAGAGGGGTTCTTGCTTCATCAATGAGGATTGAGTCCACTTCATCGATAATGGCGTAATGCAGTTCACGCTGAACTTTATCTTCAACACCAAACGCCATATTGTCACGCAGGTAATCAAAACCAAATTCGTTATTTGTACCGTACGTAATATCGGCTGCATATGCTTCACGACGTTCATTGGGACTCATGGCATTGGTGATAACCCCCGTCGTCATACCCAAAAACTCGTACAACTTCCCCATCCATGCTGAGTCACGTTCCGCTAAGTAGTCATTCACTGTTACCAAGTGAACGCCTTTCCCTGGCAGCGCGTTTAAATACGCCGATAAGGTCGCCACTAACGTTTTACCCTCACCCGTTTTCATCTCAGCAATGCGCCCATCATTTAGCACCATGCCGCCAATTAGCTGCACATCAAAATGGCGCATACCTAAGGCTCGAATACCGGCTTCACGGACCACTGAGAATGCTTCAGGAACTAAGGATTCAAGCGACTCACCAGCAGTTAACCGCTCACGAAACTCCGTTGTTTTAGCTTTTAACTCATCGTCATTGAGCGCTTTAATATTCTCTTCAAAGGCATTAACTTCCTTAACCGCTTTTTTCTTCCCTTTAACGAAACGGTCATTCCTGCTACCAAAAACTTTTTTTACTATATTTGAGATCATTGACGATAAATTTTATTGTAAAACGAAAGCCCGAATGATACCGCAAAATGAGCCGTAACAGGGCGTTTGGAAGAGGGAATTTATTCAGAATAAGGCTAAAAACTTAACATCGGTATTTTAAATCTTAAAAAATTATTTCCCGTAGAAAAATACTCTGATTTAATGCCGTTCAATTAAGCTGTTGTTTTGCTAATTGTTAGACTATGTAAGTCAAACTGTACAAGGTAAATAGGTAGGCAGTTACAGTGCAGCACGAGTACGATAAAGATACTTACGTGGATTGACTTTTTTCCCGTGACGCAACACTTCAAAATGTACGTGTGGCCCGGTAGAGCGGCCTGTAGAACCCATTTTGGCAATGGGCTCACCTTGTTTAACCAAGTCACCCACTTTCACTAACATTTCTTTATTATGTCCATACCGTGTGACATAGGATTCGCCATGGTCAATTTCAATTAAAAAACCATAACCACTTTTTTTGCTGGCAATCGTCACCAGGCCTGATGCGGCCGCTAGCACGTTCGTACCACTCTTACCTGCAATATCAACGCCATGATGAAATGCTTTTTTACCTGAAAAAGGGTCAGCGCGATAACCATAGTGTGAGGATAACCAGCCCTTTTCAACAGGAAGCCCCGCTGGGCGCACCGCATTAGTTAATTTTTTATTGGCCGTAAACATGCCCAATAATTCCAGCTGTTTTTCTCTTAGCGTCAATTGCTGACCCAACCGTTCAATGTCAAATAGCAACTGATCTTGAGTAAAGCTTAAACCAGAGGTTTTTGTTTCAGCACCACCAATAGCAGGTAATTGATCAAAGTTAAATTCTGTTGATTTTAGCTTAGCCTTTTTTGCAAGGTGCTCACCAACCGCATTTAAACGTGTTAGTTGTGCCTGCATCTGCCCCACACGCAACGCCATACCATCCAATGTGTTTTGTGTTTTATCTCGTAATCGCTGAATCTCCGAACGTTGCGCCCTGAGTTCTTGCTGAGTGTTTGCACTCGCTTGTAGTGCGGGTTCTTCTGATGTTTTCAGTAAAACAAAGCAGCTTGCCAGCAACAAAGCCAAACCACAAGCAAACCCTGTTAGCATGTAAACACGGTTAACTGAAAAACTGAGCGTTTTCCTTTGTCCTTTTGTTAGCAGTATAATTTGCATATTATTTTTCACTTAAAACATCATGAGCTTATGTTTAAACAGCCATTCAAACACAGTTTGTTACCAAATGACGGCCTACAACACATCCAAAAAAAGCTTATCACGCAACGTAAGCTCCTACATCTGGTAAAGAGCAACCTACCTGAAAACTTAGCGCCACACTGTATACATGTTACCGAGTCCCACAACAAAATTACCTTGTTCACAGACTCATCAGTTTGGGCATCGAAACTTCTTTACCTAAGACAAGCTATTCTAAAAAACTTATCGTTAAATCACTCAGCAACCGTAAAGTCGTTAAAAGTAACGGTGCTCAGCCGAAAAGGCATTAAAGAGGCCGTAAAACTTAAACCCGTATCAAGTGCCTCCATCCAGTTTTTAGCTCAAGCCAATGAAACAGACCAAGAAGACACGGTCAGTGCGGCAATGAATAGATTGGTAACGACTCTACGGAAAAACCGCTCGACGCGTTAAGCAGATGCCGGCAGGGGTTCGATATAAGAGATCGGAAAGGTATCTTCCTCTTCAAACGTAACCTCTTCCCATGCATCTTTCTGAACTAACAAGGCACGCAGTAATTTATTATTTAATTCATGGCCCGATTTATGACCTTTGAACTCACCAATGAGGCTATGCCCTAGTAAGTACAAGTCACCAATGGCATCTAAGATTTTATGCTTAACGAATTCATCGTCATAACGTAAGCCATCTTCATTCAGTACGCGAAAATCATCCACCACAATAGCATTATCCATACTACCGCCTAAGGCTAGATTGCGCTCACGTAGCATTTCAATATCCTTCATAAAGCCAAAAGTACGCGCACGACTAATTTCTTTTACAAATGATGTTGATGAGAAGTCGATACAGGCTTCTTGTACACGAGATTTAAAAACAGGGTGCTCGAACTCAATACTAAAGCCAACTTTAAAACCTTCAAACGGCACAAAGCTAGCCCATTTATCACCATCTTCAACACGAACTTCTTTTTTAATACGAATATAACGCTTAGCCGCTTGTTGTTCTTCTATACCTGCAGATTGCAGTAGAAAGACAAAGGGCCCTGCACTGCCATCCATAATAGGAACTTCAGCGGCACTCAAGTCGATATAAATATTATCAATACCTAAGCCAGCAATGGCTGACAATAGATGCTCAACCGTTGAAACACGAACGCCATCTTGAATTAATGTGGTTGATAACTGCGTATCACCGACATTTTCAGCTTTCGCTGGGATAACAACAGGCTCATCAAAATCTATCCGCCTAAATACGATACCGACATTTATTCCTGCTGGGCGTAATGTCAAATAGACTTTTTCACCGCTGTGCAAGCCAACGCCTGTTGCACGAATGACATTTTTCAGTGTCCGTTGTTTAATCATTTACTGACTCCAAATAAAGCATTAATTATTGAGTTTTGTTATCGCACCATCTTAGCACATCCGCGCATTTAACAAAAACCGCCGTTGAAACAAGGTCTACATCCCCCCCCTATTTCTCTTTAATCCTTTATCGCACTTAAGGCATATTCATTAAGCAGCAAGGATTAACAGTAACGCCTGTAACACAACTGAGCGTAAGAGGGACCGTTTGCTGTAATTTAAGAGCACATTACTTTTTAACAACAGCAAGCGTTAACCGGGAAGTACAAGTTAATTTATTTCTTGAATCATATAGCCTTATCTCCCAGACCTGCGACCTTTTTCCACAATAAACCTGCTCAGCACGACCTTTGACAATACCTGACTCAACACCTCTTAAATGATTGGCATTGACTTCTTGCCCAACGCAAAAGTATTCATCAGGGTTCAAGGTTAGCATTCCCCCAATGGAGCCCAGCGATTCAGCCAGTACAACATTTGCACCGCCATGAACCAGCTTATAAGGCTGGAAGGTTCTTTTGTCTGCTGGCATTGTACCTTCAATAAAGCTCTCGCCAATCTTGGTAATTTCAATACCAATATGCTCTAGTATCGTCCCTTCACTCCAACTATTAACCTCTTCCAAATCAGGCTCTTTAAACCATATACTCACAAGTCAACTCCGGCCTCTATGTATTGCGTTTTAATAAAAGTTTCTTAATTACCTAGTCTGCCTGTCTTCTTAAAAAAGCAGGTATATCTAAGTATGCCGTATCAATAGGCTTATCTGCAGCGGGTGCTGCTTTACTCGCCACATCTTGATTTTCTCGAACAATCGTTGGGATATCGAGGTCCTCTTCTTTTAAAGAAGCGACGTGGATAGGTTCTTTAACCACTTTCACGATAGGCGTCACCTCAACTACGGCTTCTTTACGACCCAGCCCCGTTGCAACAACAGTAACCCGCATTTCACCGTCTAACTCAGGATCAATAACCGTACCCACAACCACATTGGCATCATCCGCGGCAAAATCCCTTATCGCTTGACCCACTTCCTCAAACTCGCCAATTGACATATCCAGGCCAGCGGTGATATTCACCAAAATACCACGTGCACCTTGCACATTAATATCTTCTAACAGAGGACTGTGGATGGCTGACTCAGCCGCTTCTCTCGCACGGTCTTCACCCTTTGCACTACCTGTGCCCATCATCGCATCGCCCATTTCAGACATAACGGTTCTAACATCCGCGAAATCGACGTTGATTAAACCCGGACGAGTAATAAGTTCAGCAATACCTTGAACAGCGCCCAATAACACATCATTAGCCGCCTTGAATGCATTTAAGAGGCTCATTTCTTTACCTAGTACATGCAATAGCTTTTCATTAGGAATCGTAATTAATGAATCGACATGATGGCTTAACTCTTCTATCCCAGCATCGGCGATGAGCATTCTCTTTTTACCTTCAAACGGGAACGGTTTAGTCACAACAGCCACCGTTAATATGCCCATTTCCCGAGCAATTTCAGCCACAATAGGGGCTGCACCGGTGCCTGTTCCGCCACCCATACCTGCGGTAATAAAAACCATGTCGGAGCCATTAATCACTTCTTGAATTCGCTCTCTATCTTCCAGCGCCGCTTGACGACCAACATCAGGGTTAGCACCTGCGCCTAGGCCTTTTGTTTGTGTATTGCCTAACTGCAACACAGTTCTGACCTGTGAGTTTTTAAGTGCTTGAGCATCTGTATTGGCACAGATAAACTCAACCCCTTCGATTTCACTGCTCACCATATGGTTTACCGCGTTACCACCGCCGCCGCCAACACCAATTACTTTAATTACTGCGTTTTGTGAATTTGCATCCATTAATTCAAACATGTCGTTCCCCTGTTATATTTGTTCAATATTTTTTAACTTAACTTTTTTTGTTTAAAAATTACCCTGAAACCAACTCTTCATCTTTTCCCACATAGCCTGAAAACCTACCTTATCGTCAGCACTATTTACGACGCTATTTTGCTGACCAAACAGCAATAGACCCACTCCCGTCGCATAAATTGGGTTACGAACCACGTCGCTTAATCCTGAGACATACTGCGGGTAACCCAAACGAACTGGCATATGAAAAACTTCTTCTGCCAGCTCAACCAAACCTTCTACTTTAGAGCTACCACCGGTTAGCACAACACCCGCGGCCACAATACCTTCAAAACCACTACGTCTTAATTCGTCCTGTATCAATATCATCAGTTCTTCATAACGTGGCTCAATAATTTCAGCCAAGTTACCCCGTGATATTTTACGTGTTGGACGATCACCGATACTCGGCACATCAATCATTTCATCATCTCGCACCAATTGCGTTAAGGCACAAGCGTATTTTAATTTTATGTCATCAGCATGCTGAGTCGGCGTTCTTAATGCCACGGAAATATCGTTAGTGACTTGATCCCCAGCAATAGGAATAACGGCCGTGTGACGAATAAATCCATCACAAAAAACCGCAATATCGGTCGTTCCACCGCCAATATCTACCAAGCAAACACCCAGCTCTTTCTCATCATCAGTCAGCACAGCGCTACTCGATGCGAGCTGCTCTAAGATAATGTCATCCACCTCTAAACCACAGCGACGCACACATTTAATAATATTTTGTGCCGCACTCACCGCTCCGGTCACAATATGAACCTTAGCTTCCAGTCGAATGCCCGCCATACCAACGGGTTCTTTAATGCCTTCCTGCCCATCAATAATGAATTCTTGCGGCATGATATGAAGAATCTTTTGGTCAGCAGGTATTGCAACCGCCCTAGCAGAGTCGATCACTCGTTCTATATCTGAAGGGATCACTTCACTGTCCCGTATTGCCACCACGCCATTTGAGTTCAAGCTGCTAATATGGCTTCCGGCAATACCCACAAACACTGAGTTTATTTGACAACCTGCCATCAGCTCAGCCTCTTCTACAGCTCGCTGAATGGAATGTACGGTGGATTCTAAATTAACAACCACACCCTTTTTTAACCCTCGCGAACGGTTCGAGCCAAGGCCAATAATGTCTATCGAGCCATCTGGGGTTATTTCCCCCACAATCGCCACAACCTTGGATGTCCCTATATCCAAACCAACAATTAAATTTTTATCACTATTCTTCTTCATCGTCTCTAGCCTTTAATGAGGCGTTGTTTTTTAAGGGTCGCTAAGTCAGCGCTAGCCGTTGATTTACCCCATTTATAGTCATCACGCCATATCACCGCCATTCCATTCGGGTAACGTAAATCAATACTCACTATATGCGTCAACAAATCTCCATCTAGTGATGACAAGATGGTTAATGATTTACTAATCTTCTTTATTGGCTGCTGCTTACCTGCTTTTATCATCACGCCATTGCTTAACCCTATCGACCAGCTTCCATGGTTTGCCAATTCCAACCGCGCGACTGTCAGGCCTAATACTTTAATGGCCGCATTAATTCTTTGCTGTGCTTGAAAAACAGTCTTATTATTATCATCTCGCCCCGACAAATGAGGTAGCGTGAGTAAGTCTTGCGTCATTTCAGGCTGAAAAACACCACCGACATCATTAAGTAACTGCTCATCATTCCAGACAGCAACAGGGTTCTGCTCATTAAATGACAAGACGATGGTGTCGGGCCAAACTCGCAAAACACGTGCATCAGCCACCCACTCCAACTCAATTAATTTAGCGAGTATCCTTTCGCTATCCATCGCAAAGTAACCTGTTTTTACTAACGTTGCTAACGAGTTAGACACTGCCTCTTTTGAGACATGACGTAATTCTCCCTCAATACGCACGTGCTTAATGGGCATTGTCGTCGGTTGCTGCAACCATTCCTGTAATTGCCACAGCCCAACAATTAACAGCAACAACATAGCGAGGTATTTTATTTGCGTTGATAAACGTTGATAAATCATCTCAGCAGACTCTCTCATTTTACCACCTTCTGCGCGGTGATAGTCGCCTGTAAAACACGCCAAACCAAGTGATCAAAGCTCATACCGGCCTGCTTTGCAGCCATCGGCACTAAACTATGGCTGGTCATCCCTGGCACAGTATTAATTTCTAGTAACTGTGGTTTGCCGTTGGCATCCAACATAAAGTCAACTCGCCCCCATACTGAACCCCCAAGCACTTCAAACGCCTCCAGCGCTAATGCTTGTAATTCCTGCTCATGCTCTTTTTCCAAACCACAAGGGCAGTGATACGCCGTGGTATCTGTTTTGTACTTTGCTTCATAGTCATAAAACTCATTCGGTGTTTCCAACCGAATCAGAGGCAAAGCAACGCCTTCTAGGATGGCTACGGTAAATTCAGCACCTTCCATCCATTGCTCGGCCATTACATCACAAGAAAACTGAGTGGCGTGATTGAATGCGTCATGCAGTTGTTCTAAATTATTCGCTTTTGCCATGCCTAAACTAGAGCCTTCTAAAGCTGGCTTTACCATTAGCGGAAAACCTAGTTTCGTTGCACAACGCTCCACATCCACCGTGTTGGTTAACTTCATCCACGCTGGTGTAGGAATACCCGCCCCCAACCAACAAAGCTTCGTACGTAACTTATCCATACCTAAGGCAGACCCCAATACACCACTGCCTGTATATGGAATGCCCATCAGCTCAAGTGCACCCTGTAGCAAACCATCTTCACCACCACGGCCATGAATAATATTGAATACACGATCAACACCTAGCTGACTTAACTGCTCCAAATGTTGAGTTTTAGGGTCAAACTGCATAGCATCCACACCTTGTGCGAGCAATGCATTTAATACAGCTTGTCCGCTCAGCAACGATATTTCACGCTCTGCGGCATCGCCACCCATCATCACAGCTACTTTGCCAAAAATGGAAGGGTCTTTATGTTCATTCATTGTCATAAAACCTCCCCTAGCATTCGCACTTCTGTTTCTAAGCTTACGCCCTGTTGCTCAAACACCGTTTGCTGTACTTCGGCAATTAGGCTTTCTATATCTTTCGCCGTTGCAGAACCTACATTAAGAATAAAGTTCGAGTGTTTTTCAGAGACTTGCGCACCACCAATTTGTTTGCCTTTCAAACCACATTGCTCGATTAAACGCGCTGCGTAATCGCCGTCAGGATTTTTAAATACTGAACCACAACTGGGCATATTCGTGGGTTGTGAAGCTGCTCTTGCCGCTAGTAATTGACGGATTTTTTCTCGACTCTGCTGCTTATCACCCGCAGGGATTTTCAAATAACACGCCACGAACCATTCATCAGCCGCTAACGATACATGTCGATAAGCCACCTCAAAGTCATCCGCCTGACGCTCGATTAAATCACCTGCTCGGTTAATCAACACAACCTTACTGACTAAAGACCATGTCTCACCACCAAAAGCACCGGCATTCATCGCTAATGCACCGCCCATCGTACCGGGAATGCCTGCTAAAAATTCGGCGCCAAACATCTCTTTATCGGCCGCCCATTTAGCAACATGCGCACAGGGAACACCCGCTTCAACATAGACTTCATTTTGCTCTACATCTCGTAGCCCTTTTAAGCAGCCACGGGTATAAATAACTGAACCACGAAGACCACCATCACGAATTAGCACATTACTGCCCAAGCCCAACCAAGTAACAGACTCATTGGTAGGCCGCGAGCGTAAGTAGCCCTGCAAGTCTTGAATACTGCTAGGTTTATATAAATAATCAGCAACTCCACCCACGCGCCAAGAGGTATAGCGAGCCATAGGCTGCTGCTCCATCAATTGTCCGCTTAGTTGGTTTGTTGTTGACATTGCCTGCATTGATCCTTTATTTCTCTGCCTTATTTTCAATCATCTTATTCAACGTTTCAGCCAAGCCTGCTGACATTGCACCAATATTTCCAGCACCCGATGTCAATACAATATCGTTTGGCAATAACACGTCTTTTAGCACCATGGGCAACTGCTCAATATCTTTTACAAAAATAGGAATCAATTTCCCACGCTGACGAATCGCTTTACTCAACGCAGGGCCATCAGAACCCGCAATGGGTTTTTCACCTGCCGCAAACACGTCTAATAGCACCAATACATCCACCTCATTGAGCACCTCAACAAAGTCTTCAAACAAGTCGTGAGTTCGTGAATATCGATGCGGTTGGAAAGCCAGCACCAAGCGCTTCTCTGGCCAGCCTTCACGCACCGCTTTTATTGTCGCGATAACTTCACGAGGGTGATGGCCATAATCATCAACTAATAAGGCAGAACCAGCCTCAAGCTGAATATCGCCATTCACCTGAAAACGCCGTCCAACACCCTTAAAGTGATCAAGACCCGCAACAATCGCCTCATCCGATACGCCAAGCTCACTCGCCACAGCAATAGCCGCTAACGCATTCAGTACATTATGTTGTCCCGGCATATTTAAGGTCACATCCAATAAGGAGTTATTACCTAAGCGCTTTAATTTAAAGTGTGTACGAAAACCTTCTTGACGTATGTCTAACGCCTGAAAATCAGACGCTTGTTCAATGCCATACGTTAAAATGGGCTTACCAATTGAAGGCGATATTTCACGGATATTGTCATCATCCGCACACATCACCGCCAAACCATAAAATGGCAGCTGGTGTAAAAATGACTTAAACGCCTCTTTAACCTGCTCGAAGTCTCCACCATAGGTACTCATATGGTCTTCATCGATGTTGGTTACTACCGCAATCATCGGTTGTAAGTGTAGAAAGGACGCGTCACTTTCATCCGCTTCAGCCACTAAGTAATGGCTTTCTCCCAATTTAGCATTCGTTCCCGCACTGTTTAGCAAACCACCAATAACAAACGTTGGATCTAAGCCACCTTCAGTCATTAATACCGCTAACAAGCTTGTGGTGGTGGTTTTACCGTGAGTACCCGCAATAGCAATACCAAACCTAAAGCGCATAATCTCAGCCAACATTTCTGCACGAGGAATAATGGGTATTCTTTGTTCACGCGCAGCCAACACTTCTACGTTTTCTTTATTAACGGCGGTTGAGGTAACGATCACATCAGTATTTTTGATATTCTCCGCTGCATGGCCAATATAAACCGTCGCCCCTTTTTCTTGTAAACGTTCGGTCACCTTGCTCGCACGCATATCTGAACCCGACACGTGATAACCCAAGTTAATAAGCACCTCGGCAATACCGCTCATACCCGCGCCACCAATACCAATAAAATGGATATTCTTAAGTTTACCGAACCCTAAATGGGCAGAATAATGTTTATGTGTATCCGGCATCATAATGCCACCTCCAAACAGCTATCAGCGACCAGCTTAGTGGCCTCCGGTTTTGCCAACGATCGAGCTTTACTCGCCATCGTTAACAAGGTTTCTTTATTGTTTAATAGTTCACGTAATTTACTTGCCAAACTTGCTGCCGTTAACTCGCTTTGAGGCATTAAATAAACAGCGCCTTCATCCGCTAAGTAGGCAGCATTTTTTGTTTGGTGATCATCAATTGCATGAGGTAATGGTACTAAAATAGCGGGCAAGCCCATCATGGCTAACTCAGAAACAGTCATCGCGCCTGCACGGCAAATAACCAAATCAGCCCATTCATAAACTACTTTCATATCTTCTATAAAACTGCGAATATCTGCGGCTACGCCCATTTCCTTATAACGCGCATGAGCTGTTTCGATGGTTGCTTTGCCCGCTTGGTGAACCACTTTTACCGCAATATCTTGCTGTATATTATTGATCGCTTCGGGCACCACTTGATTCAAAATAGAGGCCCCTAAACTACCCCCTAATATAAGTATCCGAGGCGTAGCGCATTGTTCTTTCTCTTTACGTGCTACAAGGTCTTTACGTATCGGGTTGCCACTAAAAATAGCATTGGCACTGGGCTCAAAGCTTTTTGGGAATGCCTCAAGCACTCGGCAAGCAAAGCGTTTTAATATGCGATTTGTCGTGCCTGGCACTCTATTTTGCTCGTGAATAACCAGAGGTCTACGATGAACCCAACTCATAAATCCGCCGGGGCCTGAAGCAAAACCACCTAAGCCCAAAACCACATGAGGTTTGCGCTGACGAATAATACGTGATGCTTGCCAGCAGGCTTTTAATAACATTAAAGGTGCCAGCAATAAACTCAGTTTCCCTTTGCCACGTAAACCCGACACACTAAGCCAATCAATATCAAAGCCTGCATCAGGCACTACACGCGCCTCAATACCTTGCTTTGTTCCTAACCAAGTGACTTGATGCCCCGCTTCACGCAAGTATTGCGCAACAGCGAGTGCTGGGAATACATGCCCACCCGTGCCACCCGCCATAATCATTACGCGTATTGCCATGGAGACCTCCCTTTCAATTGGTCTTCCAAATCCAATTGAGTCTCATGGTGAATGCGGCACAACAAACCTATCACTGCGCACATAATAATCATGCTACTGCCGCCATAACTCATCAATGGCAGAGTCAATCCCTTGGTCGGCAAAGCGCCCATATTAACCGCGATATTGACAAACGATTGCAAGCCTATCCAAACGCCAAGCCCGTATGCTAGTAAAGAATAAAAACGTAAATTTAAACGCTCCGCGGCTTTGCCCATTTGGAAGGCTCGCCAAACGAGTAAACCAAACAGTAAAATCACACTAACCGAGCCAACAAAACCTAGCTCTTCTGCCATGACTGCAAAAATAAAATCGGTATGTGCCTCAGGCAAATAAAATAATTTTTGAATACTGCTACCAAGCCCAACGCCCAACCATTCACCACGGCCTAATGCTATTAACGACTGTACCAATTGGAAACCAGACCCCAAATGATCTGCCCAAGGATCCATAAAGGCGGTAACTCGATCCATTCTATAGGCCGATGTGCCAATCGCCACGACTCCTAAAATAATGGCAATAACCACTAGTGTTGCAAATTCAACTAAGCGTGCACCACCTAAAAACATCATGCAAACAACGGTAAAGGTAATCACAAACGTTGCACCAAAGTCGGGTTCCGCCAGTAATAAACCAAACACTAAACCTAACGGTAGCATCGGTCTAAAAATCCCTCGAATAGACTCATGCACAACAGTCACATGCCGTGTTAGAAACCCCGCCATGTATAAAATACAAATGAGTTTTACAACCTCAGATACTTGTAAGCGAGCAACACCTAAATTAATCCAACGGTAACTGCCGTTTACCTTCACCCCAATACCCGGAATAAACACCAAAACCAGCACACCCACCGCCAACAAGATTAAGCTTGGGCCACTTTTCTCCCAAACGCTTAAAGGCATACTGGCCATAAATATTGCCATTAAAATACCAATAAAAATATGTACTAACTGACGTACGGGGTAATGCCAAATATTATCAAACATTCGCTCGCCAATATGTAAAGACGACGACACCACCATCACATAGCCTAACGCCAGCAAACTGAGTGCAGCAAATAGCAACCAACCATCTAGGTAATAACGCCCTCGTCTTACCGACAAGGTCGTTTCTGCTGAACCAAACAAAGCCGCACTCATTCTTGCAACCCCATAACCGCTTCACTAAAACGATCACCCCGTTGCTGGTAATTAGCGAATTGGTCTAACGATGCACAAGCTGGGGACAATAAAACCGTATCGCCTTTGCTTGCATTTTGCGCTGCTAATTGAACCGCTTGCTCTATACTTTCAGCCATTATAAAGGGGGTTTTAGTAGCCACTTCTGACTGGAATCTTTCCGCATCACGGCCAATTAAAATCACTAGGCTAACGTGTGTTTCAATCGCTTTCGCTAACAACGTAAAATCAGCACCCTTACCATCACCACCCGCAATAAGAATAATAGGAGCATGCAAACCTTCCAACGCAGCTAAACAAGCACCAGGGTTCGTGGCCTTTGAATCATTAATCCATGTAACGCCGTTAATATTAGCAACCCACTGCGTTCTATGCGCTAGACCTGTAAAGCTGGTTAAAGCTTGTTTTTGTGCGGTTCTAGCAATTCCAAGGCTATCGGCCATAGCTATGGCAGCGAGTGCATTTTGAATATTATGTGTGCCTTTAATTTTTAATTCGGCGCTAGAAATAATCTGTTCATCACCTTTTACCAAATAAATGGCACCATTCGATTCTAAGACACCATAGTCATTAGCACTTGGTCTATCCAATGCAAAGCTCAGCACATCACGTTTCGTATTTAAGCCCATAGCCTGCACTGAATCATCATGCCTGTTAAGCACCGCAACACCGTCGCCATACAATACTCGCTCCTTCGCATTGCTATAACTGGCAACGCTCGAGTAACGATCCATATGATCTGCACTGATATTTAACACCGCTGCAACACTAGCGCGTAATTGAGACGTACGCTCAAGCTGAAAACTAGAGAGTTCTAAAATATATAAATCGGCGGCTTTCTCTGTCAACAAGTCCAAGGCAGGTATCCCCAAGTTGCCACCCAATCTCACATCTAACCCAGCATTCTCCGCCATTTCTCCAAGCAAGGTCGTCACCGTACTTTTTCCGTTTGACCCGGTAATGCAGGCAACAGGTGCATCAACACACACTGCAAACACATCTATATCGCCAAACACTGGCACACCACGCTCAGCAGCAGTTTGAATTTCTTTTTCATCCAAGCTCACGCCGGGGCTAACGATAATATGTGTTGCCGCTTCAAAAACAGAATGATTAAAACCCGACGTAAAAACGGCAACATCTTTATACGACTGCTCTACCTCTTCTAAACCCGGTGGGTTTTCTCGGCTGTCTATCACCGCAACTTCAACACCGTTTTGCTGTAAAAATTTAATAACAGACACACCAGTAACACCCAGACCAACAACTAACACACGCACGCCATCTTGATCTAGACCTAAACGGGCCAGACCAGTACGTTGCGTTGTTAGTATGTTGTTCATCGCTAAATCCATTATCTTAATTTCAGGGTCGATAAACCGATTAGCACCAAAATAACGGTGATAATCCAGAAACGAATAATAATCCTTGGCTCAGGCCAGCCCTTTAACTCAAAGTGGTGATGAATAGGCGCCATTCTAAAAATACGTTTGCCCGTTAACTTAAATGAAGCCACTTGCATAATGACCGACACCGTTTCCATAACAAAAACACCGCCCATAATCATTAACACTAATTCTTGACGAACCAATACCGCTAAAATACCCAGTGCCGCACCCAGCGCCAGCGCACCTACATCTCCCATAAACACCATGGCGGGGTAGGCGTTAAACCACAAAAAACCTAAACCAGCACCCACAATTGCTCCACTAAACACAACTAACTCACCTGTGCCGCGTAAATTGGGAATGGCTAAATATTCAGCAAATTGAACATTGCCTGATAAATAAGCAAATATACCCAGCGCACCCGCCACTAAGACTGTTGGCATAATCGCCAAGCCATCCAAGCCATCCGTTAAGTTAACGGCATTACTCGTCCCCACAATTACAAAGTAGGTTAATGGCACAAATAACCAGCCTAATTGAAAACTCACCTCTTTAAAAAACGGCACAAATAAGGTCGTTTCCAACGGTGAAGTCGCGGTATAAAACAAAAATAGTGCAGCACTCAGTGCAATCACCGATTGTCCTAAGTATTTTTTACCGGCTGACAACCCTTTAGGGTCTTGCAAAGCTACTTTTTTGTAATCATCAATAAAACCGATCACCCCTGTTAGCAGGGTTACCAGCAACACCACCCACACATAGCGATTACTCAAATCAGCCCAAAGCAAGGTACTAAGACCTACCGCAACCAAAATAAGCGTGCCGCCCATGGTCGGTGTGCCCGCTTTTTTGAAATGCGTTTCAGGTCCGTCATCACGAACCGCCTGACCAATCTTATGAAAGGTAAGTTTCCGAATCATCGTTGGACCAACCAAAAAAGCGATAAATAATGCCGTTAAAGTACCCAAAATTGAACGCATGGTGAGGTATTGAAATACCCGAAACCCGCTGTGATACTCAGATAGCCATTCTGCCAAAATTAACAACATGCTCTATCCTCCGAATGAGTTATTTCTTCCACAACAGTTTCTAGCCCTTGCGAACGCGAACCTTTTACCAAAACAAGTACCTCTGATTCCAACTCTTGCTGCAAAACTTCCGCCATTTGTTGTTTATTTTTAAAATGCTGTGCTCGTTTTGAAGACGAGGACAGTTGTTGATTGAAAGCATTCACTGCAGCCAACATTTTTTCACCCACGGCAAAAAAGTGTGTCACGCCACTTTTTGCAATGTCTTCACCTATCTGTTGGTGAATTTTCTCACTATCGACCCCGAGTTCAGCAAAATCACCCAACACTAACCAAAGCGGTTTATCGACATGAGACAGACACGCCATAGCCACCTCAAATGAACGCGGGTTAGCGTTATAGCAATCATTCACCACCAAGCTTCCACCCTTACCTTTAATCACTTGCAAACGTCCATCCACTGCATTGAACGCCGCCAAACCTTGCTTAATTTGTGTCAAATCACAGCCCAGTGCCGTTGCTGCACTAGCCGCTGCTAATGCATTCATCACATTATGCTGGCCAATCAAATTCAAACGTATATCAATTATTTGATCTTGGTAATGCAAGTCAAAATCAGTAACAAAGTGGTTATCTTTTAAGCCTGTTTTAACCGTCTTAGAATCCACCCATAAATCAGCACGGCTGCTACACCCAAAACTTAACAACTGGCGATCTGCCAGCAGCTCCACCCACTGGTCAAACCACGGCTCATCTCTATTCAGCACCGCAATACCATCACTCGTTAAGCCTGAAATAATTTCAGCTTTTGCCTGTGCAACCCCAGCAAGACTCCCAAAGCCTTCTAAGTGTGCAGCGGCAACATTATTCAAAATAGCCACTGTTGGCTTAGCAATTTGGCATAGGTGCGCTATATCGCCTTTTTGGCTAGCACCCATTTCAATCACCGCCACCTCATGCTCAGGCTTTAGCTTTAACAAGGTCAATGGCACACCAATTTGATTATTCAAATTACCTGCCGTCGCCAACACACTTTTTGATTGGACCAAAATACTCGCCAACATTTCTTTAACGCTGGTTTTTCCGTTGCTTCCGGTAATCCCTACCACAGGAATATTGGTTTTTTCACGTTGCTCTGCTGCCAGCGCTGTTAATGCCTCCAAGGTATCATCAACCTTGATATACGGAATATCTAGCGCCACATCAGCATTAACTAAAGCGGCTACCGCGCCCTTTTCAGCTGCCTGTACTGCAAACTCATTCGCGTTAAAATTATCACCCTGCAAGGCAACAAATAAATCTCCGGGCTGAATACTGCGCGTATCACTACTTACCGTATTAACCTGCAGATTAGCGCCATGTAATTCACCACCCACAATAGTAGTTAGTTGCTGAAGACTCATCGTGATCATTGATTCGCCTCCGCTAACACTGCTTTTCTACGTTGCAATGCTTGTAAGGCTACCTCAGCATCACTAAACGGGATCTTTTTATCAGCTATCTGCTGGTAATCTTCATGACCTTTACCTGCCACTAAAACAATATCGTCTGCCTTCGCAGCAATAATCAATTGCTCAATCGCTTTTGCTCTATCTAACTCTACTGTTAAGCTAGCCTCTTCGCTTGCGCCTTCTTTAATGTCGGCGGCAATATCCGCAGCATTCTCAAACCGTGGATTATCATTACTAATAACGACCTCATCAGCATATTTACTGGCTATCGCACCCATCAAGGCTCGCTTCGCTTGGTCCCGATTTCCGCCACAACCAAACAGTAATTTTAATCGCCCTTTCGAATGCTCACGCAAGCTCACTAACGCTTGTTTTAGCGCATCTGGGGTATGCGCATAATCAATAATAACGCTAGGCTCATTCGCCCCGTTAGACAACAACTGCATACGCCCTGCCACGCTGGCAACTTGCTGAACTTTATCTGCCGCTACACCAAACGCATCACCTTTAGCCATTAATACGGCTAACGTCGCAACTAAATTATCAATATTAAAAAGGCCGAATAAAGCAGACTTAATAGCACAGCTCTCACCACCGTAAGTCACCGTAAAAGATAAGCCGTTAGTCGTTAAGCACTCGTTTGAAATAAACAAGCAACCTTTTTCAAATCTATTACCTTGTCGTGTAAACGCATACACATCAATATCTTCAGCTAATGCTTCACGTATCGTTTGGCTAAACACATCGTCATCATTTAGCACAACAAACTGCAAGCTCGGCATTTTGAATAAAGCTAACTTTGCCTGCCCATACGCAGCCATCGTCTTATGGTAATCAAGATGATCATGGCTTAAATTAGTAAACACGGCCCCGTTAAAAACCACCGCTTTCACACGAGCTTGCTCTAAACCATGTGAAGACACTTCCATAGCAACCGCAGAGCAATCATCGTCTAACAATGTTGCTAATTGCGCCTGCACACTCACCGCATCGGGTGTGGTATTAATCGTTTGTTGCAGCGCCGAAAGCTTGCCCCAGCCTAATGTACCAATAACAGCACAATCATTTAAAGCTTGTGCAATAAAGTGGCTGACTGATGTTTTGCCATTCGTTCCCGTAATGCCTACCACGTTAAGCTGTTGCGATGGATGCGCATAAAAGCGCCCAGCAATTTCACTGACCTTTTCGCTGAGCTTTGCCAGTTCAATCAAACAAACACCGCTCTGCTTTTTAAGCCTCATCGCCAGCAAGCTGCCACCAGCCGCAGGGTCATAAATGATCACTGCTGCACCACGCTCAATTGCTTGATCCGCATACGTCAAACCATGAGACTCTGAACCAGATACCGCTAGGAAAACGCCATGACTCTCAATTCGACGGGCATCAAGCGATGGTTTAGCAACCAACACATCTGACTCAAGCTCCACCATATTCGCTAGTAAATGGCTTAATGAAACTTGCGCTGTTACTGTCTCTAAAGGCATCATTGAATACCTCGATCAAGCGCAGCGACTACCGTTGGTTTTGCAATATTATCTGGTGCTATATTCATTAAACGCATTGCACCACTCATAATGCGTGAAAAAACAGGCGCAGCAACTAAGCCGCCATAGTAATCCCCAGCCTGAGGTTCATCAATAAGCACAACCATCACTAACTCAGGCTTATTCGCTGGCACCATGCCGGCAAAAATACCTAAATATTTATCTTCTGAGTAACCACCTTTCGCAAACTTTTTCACCGTGCCGGTTTTCCCAGCCACGGTATACCCCTGTACTTGCGCCCTAGGAGCCGTACCAGCCTTACTCACTACGCCCTGTAACATCGCTCTTATCTGTATTGCAACCTCTGCCGTCATCACTCGCTCGGCAGGCTCAGCACGCAGGCCTTTAATTAAGCTAACTGGCTGCAATAAACCATCATTAGCAATCGCGCTATACGCGTGCGCCAACTGTAAAACAGAGGTCGACATACCGTAACCAAACGCCAGTGTTGCCCGCTCAATGGGCCGCCAACGTTCATAACTTACGAGTTTGCCATGCGCCTCACCAGGGAAACCATTACGCGTTGGCTGACCAAAACCTAGCTTGTTCAACATGTTCCAAAAACCTTCAGGCTCAACGGTCATCGCTATTTTGCTTGACGCAACATTACTCGATTTAAGCAGTAACGTGGCTAAATCAATTTCACCATAGTTTCGATGGTCTCGCACTTGGCTCCGACCCACTTTCATTCGCCCAGGGTTGGTATCAATAATACTTTTATCATTGAATAAACCAGATTCCATACCTGCTGCTACGGTAAAAGGTTTCATCGTTGAACCTGGCTCAAACACATCGGTAAAAGCACGATTACGCACGTGGCTTGGTTTTAGCCTAGAACGGTCATTAGGGTTAAACGCAGGCTGATTAGCAACCGCTAACACTTCACCTGTTGTAGGGTCTAACATCACGAGTGAACCCGATTTAGCTTGCTGCTGTGCAACCGCCACTTTTAATTCACGGTACGCTAAGTACTGTAAACGACGGTCAATGGACAGCTGAACATCCTTGCCCGGGATCGGTGCACGAATATCATCAATATGCTTTACCATTCGGCGTTTACCATCACGCAACACACGCTCAACACCCGCTACACCTTTAAGTTGCGAATTAAGCGCGAGCTCTAAGCCTTCCTGCCCTTCGTCATCTATATTAGTAAAGCCGACCAAGTGCGCAGCCACTTCACCATCGGGGTAATAACGACGGTATTCTTTTTGCAAATACACACCAGATAATTGCATCGCATCAATTTGCTCGGCAACTTGCGGGTCCATGTGTCGGCGCAAATAAACAAAGCGTCGAGCACCCACTTTTTTAAGCTTCTTATCTAAGTTGGCAACACTCAAACCCAACAACTTAGCAAACTCGACCTTTCTTCCGGCCAAATCCAGTTGCTTTGGATTAATCCACACCGAACTAACCGGTGCGCTAATAGCTAAGGCATGACCTTCTGCATCACTAATTTTGCCCCGGTAAGCGGGTAATTTAATATCACGAAGGTAAACTGCTTCGCCTCGTTTTTGTAAAAAAGCATTATTTAACACCTGCAAATCAATCGCACGCCAAATAAGCGCACACATTACCAACATAAAGCACGCCAGAATAAAACGACGGCGCCCAGCCAGCTCAGGCACAATTACCTTTGCAGCATGGTCTTGACTATGTTGATTATCGAAGCTCATTTAACCTTCAGGTAAATAATTTGTTCCGCAGACGGCACCTGCAAATTTAACTTTTCACGTGCAAATTTTTCAATACGGTTATTTGACGACCACGTATGCTGCTCTAATTGCAACCGACTCCACTCAACGCCTAAGCGATCTTGTTCGCGGAACTCACCTTGCAATTGGTTAAACTTCAGCCGTGAATCATATTTAACATAAACCACTGACAGCGCCGACACCATAACCAGAACAGCCATTAAAACGACCCCACCTGTTAAGCCATTGGCCACCACTATAGTTTTTCCGCAATTCGCAATACTGCACTTCGCGAACGGACATTAACTGCCACTTCATCACGCGATGCTTTAATCGCTTTACCGATACACTTGAAGTTTAATTTTTCTTGCTCTAAAGGCATCGGCATATGACGCGGCACAACAATGCCACGAGACTGTTCTCGCATGAAGCGCTTAACAATTCGATCTTCTAGTGAATGAAAGCTAATCACCACCAAGCGTCCGCCCGTTTTCAAAATACTGGCGGCATCACCTAGCAGCTGCTCAAGATCATCTAGCTCACGATTCACTTTTATACGTATCGCTTGAAAGCTTCTAGTCGCTGGGTGTTTGCCCGGCTCTCGCTTCTTCACAACACCTTCAATTAGTTTGGCTAACGCTCCTGTTGTCTGCAAAGGCGTTTCTTCACGCTGTAATACGATCTCAGAAGCAATTCTACGGGCAAATTTCTCTTCACCGTAGTCACGCAGCACCATTGTTAACTCTCGCTCTTCGACACGCGCCAACCATTGCGCAGCAGACTCACCTTGGCTAGCATCCATTCGCATATCCAAAGGACCATCCTTCATAAAACTAAAGCCACGCTCAGCCACATCAAGCTGAGGTGACGAAACTCCCAAATCGAGCAGAATCCCATCAGCTTGACCTAAACGCCCTTGACCGCTTAGCAATTCGCGTAACTCTGCAAAACTACTATGCGCCAACTCAAGCCGCGAGTCGTTCAATAATGTCTTCGCTTGCGGTGAGTTCAATGCATCCAAGTCTTTATCGGTTGCAAGTAATTGACCTTGTGGCGATAGGGCCTGCAAAATAGCCGAGCTATGCCCACCTCGACCAAACGTCCCATCAATATAAAAACCATCCGTTTGCTGAATCAAGCCCTCTAATGACTCATCCAATAAAACAGACTTATGTAAGCTAATTTCAGACATCAGAAAGACAATGCCTCAAGTTCAGGTGATAGCTCACCCTTTTCTTCATTTTCCTCTTCAAACCAAATATCACGTTTAAGCACCCAATCCTGTTCATCCCAAATTTCAAATTTATTACCTTGACCAATCATGACCACTTTTTTTTCTAATCCTGCAAATTCACGCAGTGGGGGTGAAACTAATACTCGACCTTGACCATCCAACTCACACTCTGTTGCATGACCAATCAACAAGCGCTTCAAACGTTGTGCCTGCTT
>Ga0209826_1000503_pt1 | contig 27985 bp, 26 predicted proteins | sample GOMGulsemesocosm_5_FD_184637 | JGI IMG/M metagenome (GOLD analysis project Ga0209826, IMG submission 184637) | Methane-oxidizing microbial communities from mesocosms in the Gulf of Mexico - GOM15C Gulf of Mexico (SPAdes) (version 2) | ecosystem: Environmental > Aquatic > Marine > Cold seeps... | reverse complement strand
AGCCTATGCAGCTCTCTCCCCCATGGCAGGGCGCAACAAGTTGGAAGTTGGGTTTGGCGCCTATGCGGGATTCAAATTATTATATCCGGCGGGGCCCTTGATCGTCGCAACAGGATTGGGTGTAAAAGACACGTCCATTGCCCTGTACGGTGCTGCTATACTAATCCCAGTATGGGCTGCTGGCCATTTGTGGGTCCGCATGAACACAACTGCTGCAGAAGACCTGGACACGCAGAAAAACTCTAGTGACGTCGTTGACTTACTGGGCGTATTTGCCCCCTTTTTCATTCTTGCAGTGTTGTTGATAGTCGGTGCGTCCGTAGATTTTTCAGTCCTGCCGTTGGCTGATTTTACCACAAATCCTAAAGGCGCTTTAATAATTGCAGCGATCTGGGCCCTAATTGGGGTGCCACGAGACAAAAGGCGCCATTGCCTTGATCAAGCAATCGGGCGCACAGGTTCGCTCCTTCTTGTAATCGGAATCGCCAGCGCGTTTGGCGAGATCCTAACGTCAGTCATCCCAATGGACGGTATCTTGCCTGTAAGCGAGTCAGGTACCGTTGGGATCATTGGTCTGTTTGTACTCGCCGCCGCCTTCAAACTTGCCCAAGGGTCCAGCATGGCCACATTCGCCGCGATCGCCCCTGTTGCTGGCCCGTTTGTAATATCCGCAAACCTTTCCCCCGTCGCTGCTGTTCTTGCAATCTGCATGGGCTCTTTCATTGCTATATTGCCAAACGACAGTTTCTTTTGGCTTTTGCGCCAAGATGCACTTTCTCAGATCAAAGAAGATTGGCGAGCGATCTATATTTTAGCAACTGGCGCGACCCTACAGGCACTAGTCGGATTAGCCGTCATTCTCGCAGCAATGAAAGGCGGCTTCATATGAGGATTGTAATAGGCGATTAGACGTTGTTTAAATGCAACGGGCACTTCAGTCAGCCTTTTCATTTTGAATTTGTGCCCACCAGTTTTCCAAAAGGGGTAACTCAGATAAGAGCAAATCGCCAAGTCCGCCGGTAAATTCAACCCATTTCTCTTTTGCCTGCATTGGGACCGCCACTAAAACCGGTATTCCCTCTGCCATGGCGCTTAAGATATCGTCAGCAAGTCCTTCACCCAATTGTTCCCGTTCCCCAAATTTTTCCACCACAATCAAATGAACTTTGGCCGCTATGGCCCGGCGTAACACCAGACTGGACTCTGTCAGAACAGACTGATTTAAGCCGCAGGAACCTGCTGCGAGATCTGTCTTACTCGGGCGAACGATGGGAAAACGATCACCATTGTCCAAGGCAATGGCGTCGACGCCAATGATCTTACCTTCATCATCTCTCACCGGTTCTTGTAAAATCCCGCCAACAGATAAACCATCACGCTTCAGCTGCAGAACAAATGTCGATAGCGCATTTTTATCTGGTGTTTGAGAGGAATAAAGGGCCGCAGCCGCATTTATTTTCATATCTTCAGACATTAAGACTCCCGATCTTCAACAACACTTCAGCATTTAACTTCTCAAGTAATGGTTTGATTGAAATACCAGCCGGTTAAAATGATTACAATCAAACCGGCATCATTATCGTTGTTACAATTAAACGAATTTGGGGGGAATAAAGAGCTCAATTTCACCGCCAACACCCCGCAAAGAATGTTTTCCAAGAGAGTGCCATTTCGGCTCAAGATGCGTTGCCACTTCACCTGAAATCAAAATATTTCTTTTGAGAAGTTTAGTCATTCCTTCAATGCGGGACGCTTCATTAACGGCAGCTCCAATGACACCAAATTCGATCCGCGCTTCAGTTCCAATATTGCCGTACATTACCTGGCCCAGATGCAGCCCAATGCCATAACCGAGCGGAGCAAGGCCGCTCGCTTGCCTTTCATCATTAAGCGTCTGCATTCGGGACATGGCCTCACGGGCGGAATTAACCGCCAGATAGCAGGCTTCTTTATAATTTTCTGTTTTGGGATCAATTGGGAAAATGGCCAGAACAGCGTCACCAATATATTTAAGGACTTCTCCGCCGCCATCCAATATGGCTCCTGCCATACATTCAAAATACTGATTGAGCAGGGCCAAATAGTCGGCGCTGGGAAGGGTATCCGCCAGTTCTGTCGATTGTCTTAAATCACAGAACCAGATCACCGAAAGAATATCTTCGCCGTCACCGCGTTGAATTTTACCGGAAAGAACTTTTGCACCTGACTGATGGCCAAGATACGCATCCAGTAAATTTATGGACACCCGCTTTAAGGCCATGATTTCTGCAAGTCGTGACAAGGCCGATTGAATGTTACGAAGTCCCCCTAATTGGGCCTCGGTAAAGCCGCCGGGCTGACAGGTTGACCAACTTGCAGCATGTATCTCCCCGTTGGTAAACTCCAGTGGCATGATGACGTAGTCTGTAATGCCTTCGTCTCTAAAGTCCTTCAAGACCAGAAAATCATCAGGGCAATCTGGGTCAGAAAGATGCCGCCTGATTTCGGTGTTTTTCTCCAAGACGTGCAAAATGGGGCTGCGTTTATATTCATCCGAATCCAGAAGACTGTAGGGCGCTTCCCCCACTTCAACGATCGGGTTATCTTTACGCCAATAAAAGGCTCTACCCATGATATTCGGATGTAGCGTTGTGACAAATACAGCCGACCTGAATAGCGGGATGCCGCAATCCATCAAGCGTTCACACAAATGGAGCAGAATATCTTGTGACAGGGGAGCGCCCGGCGCGCCGTCCACAAGCCAATCAACAACTGAGGCTGTGAGCGAAGGTTTCACCAATTGAATATCAGTCATGAATGATCCGTATGATTAAAACATTATGCTCTAAAAATATAACTTCCGCATATTGAGAAACAACTGAATTCGCAGGATTTATTGGCCTTAAACGCCAGACAGAGATTTAAAAACATCCTGCGCTGTTATGGACCCTACAATCGCACCGTCTTTCGCTACGTCCAAATTGCCAGTGTCTTCCCACATCATTTGAATCAAGTCCCGAAGGGGCGTATCTTCATTGACGGTTTGCATCGCAGCACCACCCGTTTTTGCTGACATAATATCGCCCGCTCGTAGAACATTCAGCGGGTTCATATGGGCCACAAATTCTTTCACATAATCATCACTTGGGTTCAGCACAATTTCCTGCGGAGTGGCAAACTGGTTGATCCGCCCTCCCTTCATGATGGCAATCTTGTTGCCAATTTTCATGGCTTCATCCAGATCATGGCTCACAAATAAAATGGTCCGTTTAGTCTTTTCCTGAAGTTCCAGCAACTCGTCTTGCAAATGCGTCCGAATGAGCGGGTCCAGCGCGCTGAAAGGCTCATCCATTAATAGAATTGGCGCGTCGGTAACAAATGCGCGGGCAAGCCCGACCCGCTGCCGCATACCGCCTGAAAGCTCGGTAATTTTGCTGTCTCCCCAGTCTTGTAAACCAACAAGTTCCAACTGCCGGGCAATTCGGTCTGCTTTTTCAGCCTTGGGAATGCCCGCAAGTTCAAGACCAAGACCTACATTTTCCGTCACGGTCCGCCACGGAAGCAGCGCAAAATTTTGAAAGACCATGGCGACTGCATCGGTACGCAGTGTACACAGCGCGTTTTTGTCGGCCGACCCAATATCCAGCATTCCCTGATCAGTGCGCACAGAAACTGTCCCCGAAGTAATGGGGTTAAGGCCGTTCACTGTTCGAAGTAGGGTTGATTTACCAGAACCAGATAGCCCCATCAAAACGACAATTTCACCGACACCAATTGCCAGGCTGCATTTGGAGACCCCAAGAACATTTCCCGTCTTCTCTTGAATGATCTCGCGGCTCTCTCCCTGATCAGCAAGGCTAAGGGCTTCGTTTGTTTTATCTCCGAATATGACAGAAACATCTTCGAACTGAATGGCAGTAGTCATCACTTAATCCTCAGACGAGCGGATCAAGCGATCCAAAATAATTGCAACAACCACAATGGCCACACCCACCTCAAACCCTTTGGCAATATTAACTTGGTTTAGCGCACGCAATGTTGGTACGCCAAGACCATCAGCACCAACCAAGGCCGCAATCACCACCATGGACAGTGACAACATAATAGTTTGCGTCAAACCTGCCCGAATTTGCGGCATGGCGTAGGGAATTTCAATCTTCCAAAGGATCTGCCAACTGCTGCCACCAAAGGCAACCCCGGCTTCCTTTAAGTCGTCAGGTGTACTTGAAATACCGAGCTGAGTTAGGCGAATGGGGGCCGGCAGCGCGAAAATAACTGTAGAGATGAGCCCCGGAACCATGCCAAGCCCAAACAAAATGAGCGCTGGAATAAGATAGACAAAAGTCGGGATGGTCTGCATTAAATCAAGTATCGGTCTAATCGCCGTGAAGAACCAAGGCTTCCGCGCCGCATAAATGCCAACGGGAATCCCAACAATCATGCAAACCGCGGTTGATGCCAATACCAGCGCCAGTGTCTGTGTTGTCTCTTCCCAATATCCCTGATTAATGATGAGCAAGAGACCCGCTGCAACAAAAATTGTGAAACCGATAGATCTCCGTAAAAACCAGGCAAGCCCTGCCGCAAATCCGACGATGATCAAAGGGTGTGGAAATTGTAGAACAAACAAAATGCTAGAAATAAAGGCTTCTAGTCCAACGGCCAATCCATCGAAAAACCACGCCCCGTTATCTGTGAGAAAATTTACGAACTTCTTTGCCAATTTTCCAATGGGCAATTTTTCTTCAGTTAGCCATTCCATGAGTCACGCCAAGGTTGGGAAAAAGAAAAGAGCCGGCAAAATTGCCAGCTCTTTATGGAATGCCTTAAAGGCCGAGACTTGATTTAACTGCAGCCAAACCGTCTTTACCGTCCAGAGTTTTCACTCCAGCGAGCCATTTATCAAGCACGGCAGGATTTTTCTTAATCCACGCCATGGCTGCTTTATCTGGATCCTCGTCATCGTTCAAGATTGCGCCCATGATCTCATTTTCCATGGCCAAGCTAAATTCAAGATTTTTCAGAAGCGCTCCCACGTTCTTACATTCGTCTGAATAGCCCTTGCGGGTGTTGGTATAAACTTCTGCGCCGCCAAAATTAGGTCCGAAGAAATCATCGCCGCCCGACAAGTAGGACATTTTGAAATTCGCGTTCATTGGATGAGGCTCCCATCCGAGGAACACCACATGTTCCTTCTTCTTACCAGCCCGTGCCACCTGCGACAGCATTCCTTGCTCTGAACTTTCCACAACTTTGAAACCCTTTAGGCCCAACGATTTGGATTTGATCATATCTTCAATCAAGCGGTTACCGTCATTGCCAGGCTCGATACCGTAGATTTTACCGTTGAGCTGGTCTTTAAATTTTCCAATATCTGCAAAAGATTTCAGGCCAGCGTCATAGGTATATTTGGGAACCGCCAAAGTATATTTCGCACCCACCAAGTTACGGGCAACTGTTTCAACAGTGCCTGCGTCGCGGTAAGCTTTGATGTCGCCCTCCATTGTGGGCATCCAGTTTCCAAGAAACACATCAATATCGCCGTTCGCCATAGCCGTATAAGTCACCGGAACCGACAGAACTTTTACATTGGTTTTATATCCAAGCCCCTGCAACACAGTAGATGTTGCGGCAGTTGTCGCAGTGATATCTGTCCAGCCCACGTCGGACAATCGAACGGTGCTGCAATCTGCATAAGCTGAGGCTGAAAACGCCACGCACCCCAATGCAACAACTGAAGTTTTAAGTAAATTACCCATGACAAAATCCCCTGAAATTTTTCTATGTTCTCTAATTTTTCGAAACATTTTTTAGTCGTTAAGCTTGAGATATTTGATTTTTTGCCACCCCTCGCAATGCGACACCCAGATGCACCATTGCGACATATCTAGCCTTGCAAAAAATCATACCGTCCATAATCCATACGATCACACTCACAGTTTAATTGCAATCTATGCAGATTATTTATCGGCTTTTCCCTTGCCGCATTTGACGTTATACATGCAACATAAATCTCTTCCAACCACTGGATAAAAATCATGAAACCATCAATTGCCTTCATCGGACTGGGTGTTATGGGACACCGAATGCTCTCAAACATGGATGCCCATGGTGGATTTAACCTCGCTGCTGCGTGGGATCCTAGCGCAGATGCTTGCACGGAAGCTGCCCGGCAATATCCAGGACTTAAAATCGGTAAAACAGCCGAAGAAATCATTACAAATACATCTATAGATGTGGTCTATATCGCCAGCCCGCCAAAATCACACCGGGAATATGCAACAGCTGCCGCCAAGGCCGGAAAAGTTGTGTTCTGCGAAAAACCGCTTGGCGTAGATGTGGAAGATAGCCGTAAACTTGTGGAAGAAGTAGAAGCCGCAGGTGTCCTAAATGCTGTCAATTTCCCCTTCGCCTCAAGCCGTGCAATCTCTACAATTGAAGAGGGCTTAAAAAGCGGGGAGTTGGGCGATATTCTAGGCGTTGATTTACGTCTTCATTTCTCAAGCTGGCCACGTGGCTGGCAACATTCAGCGTCTTGGCTTTCAGAGCGAAAAGAAGGTGGGTTTGTGCGGGAAGTGGGATCGCATTATGTGTTCCTTGTGGAAAAACTATTTGGTGCCGCTACTCTTATAAATGCGTCCGTTTGCTACCCAGAAGATTCAAACCTTTGCGAAACTCATTTCTTAGCTCAGTTAGATTGTGACGGCCTACCGATCTCCTTTGCCGGCGGCGCAGGCGGTGTGGGTCCTGACAGGGTTGAGTTTACCGTATGGGGATCAAAAAAATCCTACCGCTTGTGGGATTGGGTCAATTTAAAATCCACAACAGGCGATGACTGGCAAGACGCACTTGATAGCTCAATTGACCCGCGTAAAGACGGTTACACGCGCATGTTGAACAATCTTCTCAATCAGATAGCCGGGGAGAAACACACCATGCCGCCTCTAAGTGCTGCCCTTAGTGTTCAGGAAATTGTAGAGGAAATTCTGGAAGGTTAATTCCATCTGACACCCAAAAGATGTGTAAAGAGCGCCACACTTCCACCCTTTCTTAAGAAACATATGCTTTAAAAGTGATGTTACTGTCCTACCTAACTAGGTGAGGCGATTTAGTTACTGCAGGAGTATGGCAGTTTAAACAGGAAGAGAGCGCTCTTTTCAATGGAAAATAAACTACGAGGAGAAGTTGTCGGGTTGGTGCGGTATGTCGAGCGCCTTCGCAAAGAAATTGCAAATCTCGCTCTTGGTAAGGACGCCGACAAAACCAGTTTTGAGACCATGTCTGATCAATTGGGGGCTATCGTTACCGCCACGGAACACGCTTCTGATACCATTATGGAGGCAAGCGAGAATATAATTAACATCGCGGACCAATTGGATATCCATATGGCGACGGATGAGCAAAAACAATCTACAGATAACATCCGAAAAAATGCTGTTAATGTGCTCGAAGCGTGTAGTTTTCAAGACATTGCCGGCCAGCGGGTAACGAAAATTCTAAACTCGTTACAATTTGTCGAGAACCGCGTTGAGAAAATGATCGAAGTTTTCGGATCAGAAGCCTTGTTAGAATTGGCCGAGAACATCCCAAAACCCGAAGGCGCCCAGCATGAAGTTGAAATGCATGGCCCAGCCCTCGGCGATGAAGGTATCTCGCAAGAGGAAATTGACGCCCTCTTTGACTAACTATTCAAGCGTTTCTAGCTTTTAATCCTCGTCATTTTCGGATCATATAAGGGCTGCAAATGCAGCTCCGCTTTGATCCTGGTTGTTGCAACTTCAAGCTCATACTCTCCCGACAGAAGATACTCTTTATCAACTCCCTCGGCATTTCGGACAAACCCATAACCAATGGCTTTATCAATGGTATATCCGTACCCCGCCGATGTAAGCCATCCCACACGTTCACCATTTCGATATATGGTTTCCCGGCCGAGTAGAACACAGTTTTTGTCATCAACAGTAAAGCATGCAAGCTGCTTCTTTAACGGGTCAGATTTTTGACGCAGCAATGCATCTCGCCCTTTAAAATCTATATTAGATTTCAATTTCGCAGCCCATCCAAGCCCCGCTTCCAGCGGCGTGTGATCCGGGCCAATATCAGATCCCCATGCCCGGTATCCTTTTTCCAAACGAAGGGATTCGATCGCCCGATAACCCGCATTTTGAATATCAAACTGCGCGCCATTTTCCATCAACGCATCATATACTGAGGTTGCATACTCAACGGGAATGTGCAGCTCCCACCCAAGCTCACCCACATAAGTCACGCGAAGGGCGGTAACAGGTGCACCGGCTATAAAAACTTCCTGAGCTGTGCCGAAAGGAAACGCCTCGTTGGTAAAATCTGCATTGCTGATGCTTTGAAGAGCTAATCGTGATTTTGGCCCCATCACTGATAGCACTGCATTTGATGATGTCACGTCAATAAGCCGCGCATCCAGACCCTCTGGAATGTTCTTACTGATCCAGTTAAAATCACGTGTGGCAAAACCCGTCCCGGTAACCATATAAAAACGATCATGGCTTTTTCGGACAACTGTAAGATCACACTCGATACCACCCCGGTCGTTCAGCATTTGAGTATAGGTCAGGCTTCCTGAAGGTTTCGCAACGTTATTTGCGCATATCCAGTTAAGAGCTGCTTCTGCGTCTCTGCCCACCAATAGAAACTTGGCAAATGATGTTTGATCAAAAACCGTAACAGCTTCTCGGGTAGCTTGATGTTCCCGGCCCACCGCATCAAACCAGTTTTGACGCTCGTAACTATAGATATCTTTGGCTTCTTCACCGCGGCTCAAATCCGCAAACCAATTGGGGCGCTCCCACCCCAGTTTTTCACCAAAGCAAGCTCCCTGATCTTTAAGCCTGTCGAAAAGCGGGGACTTGCGCCCGTCTCGGCCAGAAGAATGCTCCTCATGAGGCCATGCTATTGTGTAATGTTTTCCGTATGCTTCCAGTGTTCGCGTGCGAACCCAATCCGTGTCCTGATGACGGCTTCCAAACCGCCGAATATCCACGGGCCACACATCAAAAGGAGGCTCGCCGTTTGCTGCCCATTCGGCAAGAACCATGCCTGCACCGCCACCAGAGGCAATACCGAATGCATTAAAGCCTGCACCGACGAAGAAATTTTTAAGCTCGGGCGCTTCGCCCAAAATGAAATTCCCATCGGGCGTAAAGCTTTCAGGTCCGTTCACCAAATCCTTGATACCTGCAGTCTCCAGTGCAGGTACGCGGCCAAGTGCCAATTCCATTAATTGCTCAAAATGATCATAGTTTGACCCAAGCAATGTGTAGTGAAAGTCTTTTGGAATTCCCGCTGACGCCCAAGGAATTGGGTTCGGCTCATAGCCGCCCATCACAAGCCCGCCAACCTCTTCCTTATAATAGGTTAGCCGATCCGGATCGCGAAGTGTTGGTAGGTTTTTGGGAACGTCTTTGATAACTTCTGTCACCATATATTGGTGCTCAACTGATACCAGAGGGACATTTACCCCAACAGTGGCAGCCAGTTCCCGGCTCCATTGCCCAGCGCATACAATCACTTTCTCGCATTCGATGTACCCTTGATCCGTATGAACGCCCTTAATCACGTCATTTTCAACATCAATGGAGAGAACTTTCGTATCCTCCTTGATAAGGACGCCGTTATTGCGAGCCCCTTTGGCCAGCGCTTGAGTGATATCTGACGGATTTGCTTGCCCGTCGGTTGGCAAAAATGCTGCCCCGATAACATCGCTTATATCCATCAACGGCCACAGATCTTGCGCCTCTTTTGGGGTGAGTAGCTGCATATCAAGTCCGAAGGAATGGGCGGTTGTCGCTTGGCGCTTAACCTCGGTCCAGCGCTCTTCGTTACAGGCAAGGCGCAGGCCACCGTTCATTTTCCACCCCGTTCCAAGGCCGGTCTCTTCTTCCAGTTTATTGTATAAATCCACTGAATAGCCGAGCAACTGTGTGATATTTGCGCTAGAGCGTAATTGCCCCACCAGTCCCGCCGCATGAAATGTGGTCCCCGACGTCAGTTTTTTTCGCTCCAGAAGAACGGTATCTTTATGTCCCATTTTTCCAAGATGATAGGCGGTGGAGCAACCAATAATGCCGCCGCCAATAATAACCGTTTTAGCGCTTTTAGGAAGTTCTGCCATTTTTTCTCACCTACAAATTCTGAAAATCTTGATATGCGTCTTTGTACCCAACCAGATTAGCATCTGTATAAGCTGGATAATCAAAGTCAATTTTTGAATGGATTTCGGAGACCATCGACCATAGAGCCTCGCGCAGCAATGACGCGCATTTCATCGCGCTATACCGATGCCAAAGCTCATCCGTGACGGGAGCTTCAAAGTAGGTTTCCAGCAACCATTTTTGTTGACTATCTGACAAGCCGTTATTGGATGATAGGCCACCTAAATCAAAAAGCGGGCTATTGAACCCGGCATAATCCCAGTCGATCAGCCAAATTTTGTCACCATCATCAATGAAATTGGCCGCAAGCAAATCATTATGCCCAAAAACCAGATCAATCGGGCCCACAGCAGTCTCAAGCTTGGCTGCTTCCTGCATAAGAAGGTTTAGATCCGAAGATCGGCGACCGCACCCTTTTAAAATTGTTCCCGCATAATTTCGCAGCACATGAAACACCCAAAAAGACAAAACCGGCCCCTTTATATATGTGGGGATGTCTCTGTGACAGCCTTTTAAAACCGGTAAAAGACGCTCCAACATATTTGGCTCTGCAATATCAGTTGGAGTGAGCGTCTTACCTTCAATAAAACGGAGTACCATGATACCTGCTTCGCTATGGCAAATCTCCGGCGATATTCCGGCTTCAAACGCTGCTGTGCTTGCTGCCAACTCGTTAAAGCGCATAACATGATGCAGCGGAATATCATCGCCAAGACGCACAACAAACTTCTGCCCCTGATCTTCCACGGCGAAGTTTGTGTTCGTAATCCCGCCGTCCAATTGCACGGGAATCACATCACCATTCCAGAAACTCAGCGCAGCAACTCTAGATGCCAACCCCTGCATTTGCACTCCCATCAAACGTTAAGGCCTGACAGTAGAGATTTTCCACAAAATACGTCAATGGTAAAATTGTCGCTATTATCCAAGTCGAAAGATCTCTGGCAAAGCAAGAGACATAAAATCTATTGTGATTTCAATTGCTCATAAATAGATTTCTAATGAAATATTAAACAACTCAGTTTAGGCCAGTAAGTATTCTGCTAATTGTGAAAAAAGAAGTTAAAAACCATGCCCAATAAAACAAGTCCAAACAAGCAGGTTCTCCACGTTGGCTGCGGCGAAAAAAGTAAAGACAGTATGCCGAATATTTTTCAGTCTGAAGAGTGGTCGGAGATCCGGTTAGATATTGATCCAGACGTCAAACCCGACGTCGTAGCCTCTATGCTTGAAATGACAGACGTTAAAACCGATACAATGGATGCTCTCTGGTCATCTCATAACATTGAACATTTATATTGGCATGATGTTCCCACTGCTTTTTCCGAATTTTTCCGTGTTATAAAGCCCGGTGGTTTCGTCTATATTACTTGCCCCGACATTCTGGAAATCGCAAAAAAGATTGTTGAAAAAGGCTCACTTAATGCGCCCATTTACCAGTCAAATGCCGGACCCATAACAAGTATGGACGTGCTCTATGGTCACTATCCATCGATGAAAGCTGGTAATCTTTTTATGGCTCACAGGTGTGGCTTCACCACGTTGGATTTAGGACGAGGGTTACACAAAGCCGGTTTTCGAAATATAAAAGTCGAAAAAGATGAACATTTTAATTTATGGGCAAGAGCCTACAAACCGGCGGCCAGTTAGATAAACCCAATTGCCGCCGGGCGAAGCGGCCTAGTTTCCTTTGAAATTTGGTTTTCGTTTTTCATTAAAAGCGGCAAGGCCTTCTGTTCGATCGTTTGATAGCGCGTGCAAAGCGTTCAACGACAGCTCGTACCTTAATGCCGCATCCACTGATTGCGCCAACCCGTCATCGACCATTCGTTTCATGCGCCGAAGTCCAATAGGACTTCTTTTTCCAAGCGTTGCTACCATTTCGCTCAATTCTGTGCCTAAGGCATCATCGGGGACCACATGATTAACCAATCCCCAGTCCATAAGTTGGCTGGCCGTCAGAAAATCACCGGTATAAATCATTTGCTTTGCGCGGGTTGGACCAATTTTACGGGGCAGGCGAACAGAACTGCCACCGCCCGGAACCAATCCATAATTCGCGTGAGCGTCACCCAATTTTGCACTCTCGGCTGCTATCACCAAGTCGCACGCCAACACCAACTCCAGCCCACCAGCTAATGCCAAACCGTTCACCGCAGCAATAACAGGCGCGGGAAAGTTTTCAATGCGCAGTAATAACCTACGAAGTTTGTCCAAAAACTGACTATTTACTAGCGCGGCATCAGCCCCCTGCATCCGTTTCTGTGCGCCTTTTAGGTCAACACCGGCACAAAAAGCCCGCCCATTTCCTGTAAAAGACACCGCGCAAAGGTCGGCACGATCTTCCGCGCTTTCAAGAACCCCGTCGATTTCGTCCATCATTTGCGGTGAGATACTGTTAAGAGCATCCGGCCGGTTTAAAGTAATGGCGATGTGGTGCTTTTGATCGATGACTTCAATTGTTTCAAACGGCATGTGTTTTCTCCCAAAGTCAGAGCGTCAGTTATTGTTTTCTTTTTTCGCTCTGCTCCGTCAGGCTACACCTTGAGATATTTTCTGTAAATATCACCCGTTATGGCTTAGCGAAATCACCTTGATTTGTGCGTCTATATTCTGCTTCCGCTTTTGGATTTTGGGCTGGTACACTGACACAGCCTGCAATGAGGGACACGAGTATAACTACAATAAAAACCTTCATCTTGCTCTCCGCTAATGAGTATATATGACTGAATATTGTGAAAAACTTCTGGGCATTCAAGGTAAGGGGCTGCACTATTAATTTTGAAACCGTTCGTACGTGCACCCTAAGACCAATAATAAAAGGCTCAAAGCATGACAAATTCGACTACTCAAACACTCATGGGATCACCAGCATCTCCCTACACACGTAAAATGACTGCACTGTTAAGGTATAGGCACATTCCCTATCGCCTGCTTTTAACAGAAGCCGACGCGCTTAAAACGCTTCCAAAACCAAAGGTCGCGTTGCTGCCGACTTTTTTCTTTGAGAGCGAGAATGGCGACGTTGAAGCAGCTGTCGATAGCACGCCGATTATTCGGCGGCTTGAAGGCGTTCATCAAGGCCGAAGCGTTATTCCTAAAAACCCTGTTTTAGCGTTTCTTGATTTTTTGATGGAGGATTTTGCTGACGAATGGCTGACAAAGGCCATGTTTCATTATCGCTGGTATTATCAAGCCGATATAAAAAAGGCTGCGACTACTCTTCCGCATTGGCGCAATCTCAAACCCGCTAGTGACGAAGATCTTGCTAAAATGAGTAAGAAATTCGGAGATCATCAGATTTCCAGGCTTTACGTTGTGGGGTCAAATGACACTACCGCTTCTGTCATTGAACAGAGTTATCACAGATACATAACTGCCCTGAATACACATCTGGAAAAACAAACATTCTTATTTGGAATGCGGCCATCCGCGGCGGATTTTGCAGCCTACGGCCAGCTCACGCAACTGGCAAAATTTGATCCAACCCCAGCAGAAGTTACTGAAAAAATAGCGCCGCGCGTTTTCGCCTGGGTCGATTTGATGGATGATCTATCAGGCGTAGACGCCCGCGAGGAAGATTGGATTGATGCCGCTGCAATTCCCGACAGCCTAGTCGCTATCTTAAAAGAAGTTGGACGGGTTTATACGCCTGTGATGTTGGCAAATGCCAAAGCCTTAATGGCTGGGGCGGATACTGTTGAAACCGAAGTTGAGGGCAAACCATGGGTCCAACAACCCTTTCCCTACCAAGGAAAATGCCTTCTATGGCTGCGAGAGCGGTATCACGCTCTAAATGAGGCTGACAGACAACAAGTAAGCCTCATTTTGGAAGGGACAGGCTGTGAGCCTTTAATAGCGTAGCGCTAGGAAGCGTTGCCAGAACGACTGCCGCGATTGGCTGACGGTCGCCCTTTTCTTTGCGGACCACTACCGGGTTTCGCACTGTGTGATTTCGGCTGATTAATCCGGCGGTTTGGTTTGTGCTTGCCCGAATTATTCCGCTTAGGAGCGCCTGGACGACCTGAAGGCTCTTTTTCTTCTTTGCCAGCGCCATTATTTCGAAGTTCCATTCCCTCGCTATGAAACGGATGATCTTCCATTAAGGGAACTTGCTGGCGAATGACTTTTTCAATGTCCCGCAAATATGGGCGTTCTTCATGATCGCAAAATGATAAAGAAACACCAGTTGCGCCCGCGCGCGCCGTCCGGCCAATACGGTGAACATAACTTTCAGGCTCGTTTGGCAAATCAAAGTTGATCACATGGGTCACGCCATCAACATCAATTCCCCGTGCCGCAACATCCGTTGCAACTAGCGCCCGGATTTCACCTTCACGAAACTCGTTAAGGGCTTTTTGACGGGCGTTTTGGGATTTGTTGCCATGAATAGCGGCAGACGAGATACCCAACTGATCAAGGTTTTTGGCAACTCTATTGGCGCCGTGTTTGGTGCGTGTAAAAATAAGAACGCGCTCAATGGCCTTGTCTTTAAGAACATGAGCTAAAAGCGCCCGTTTCCGATCTTTGGGTACGAACAACACATGCTGATCCACTTTTTCAGCAGTCGTCGATGTTGGCGCCACATCAATACGGGTCGGGTTTCTCAAAATGCTGTTTGCCAGTTTTTCAACAGTCTTGGGCATTGTGGCGGACAACAAAATTGTTTGGCGGTCTTTTGGAAGGCGCGCCACGATTTTTTGAATGTCGCGGATAAAGCCCATATCAAGCATACGGTCAGCTTCATCCAAAACCAAAATCTCAACTTCACCTAAATTGATATGACCCTGATTTTGGAGATCCAACAGGCGGCCCGGTGTCGCGATCAGAATATCAACGCCACTGGCCATAGCTTTAACTTGCGATTTCTGGGAAGCACCACCATAAACTAACGTAGTGCGCAAATGCATGTATTTTGAATAGGCTTTTACATTGTCAGCAATTTGGACAGCCAGTTCTCTTGTCGGCGCCAAAATCAATGATCGTGCGGCTTTCGGGTTTCTTTTCCCCTCGCCTTTGACAAGATGCTGAATAATCGGCAGTGAAAAAGCCGCAGTCTTACCAGTTCCAGTTTGGGCAACACCAATAAAGTCTTGGCCCTTCAAGATACACGGAATGGCACTGCTTTGAATCGGCGTCATTTCTTCATAGCCGCCTTCTTCAATGGCGCGTAGAAGAGATGCGTTCAGACCGAGTTCTGCAAATTTGCCCATAATGACTGCTTTCCACAGATAATAAAATGATACGAGATACGAAGCGGCTACCTATCCCTCAAGCCCGGAAGAGTCAATGCTTAACGGTGTAGAGACAGGCGACCCTGCACTTACGTTGCAAAGAGGACACGCCGCGCCCCTTTATACAGGGTTGTCTCTTAAGTAGGGCACTTTCCTTATATAAATATAGACAAAATCCACTCTTCTACTGATCAAGTGGTAGCGACTTCAATTTTTCAGACAAAAAATCCATTGCCCGGCGAATGCGGGGATTCGTTTTTAATTCTTGATGCGCGGCAAGCCACATTGGTAATGACGGCAATGACAACTCCGGAACCAACCTCACAAGATCTGGGCATTTTTGCGCGATAAAGACACCACCAAAACCTATTCCAGCACCCGCTTTCACCAGCTCCCAATTGGCAACTTGATTGTCCGTACGAAAGGCGAACATGCTGCGATCATGGGTATACCCAAAATCTGACATTTGATTTGTGATCAAATCGCTGCGGTCATATCCCACCAATCTGTGGGAAAATAACTCTTCAGCCCCCGCTGGTGTGCCGTGCCTCTCTAAATATTGTCGAGAGGCGAATGCACCAAGACGCATATCGTTCACTTTTTGGGCGATTAGGTCTTCTTGAACAGGCTTAATCATTCGCACCGCCATATCGGCATCACGGGAGAGGAGGTTTTCTATTTTGTTACTGGCAACCAATTCAATATCGATCTGAGGTTCAAGGTCCCGAAATTCTGTTAGAAGTGCAGGTAATATATAAGTGGCAACAACCTCGCTGGCCGCAATGCGGACCGTTCCCGATAGGACAGTGTTTTGACCAGCTGCTTTCAGGGCAAATTTTTCAGCCTCAAATGACATTTGCCGGGCATCATCGATTAAGGACAGCCCTGCCTCCGTTAAAGTCATACCGCTGCGGTTTCGAATAAACAGAGAAAACCCCATCTTCTGCTCCAGCTCACTAATATGACGCCCGAGTGTGGGCTGACTTACTCCTAACTGTTCCGCAGCCTCCGCAAGAGTGCCGATTTCTGCGACGATGAGGAAATGATGGATGTGGTGCCAGTTCAAGGGATGATCCTCACTATTCAAATATGAATACAAATCATACGATATCTTCTATTTAAGATACATAATTTAAATCATACATTTCTTTTAGTCACTCATCATTCAAGGAATGTCACATGAAGAAAATTGCAATTTTGGGAGCAAACGGTCGCCTTTCGAGCATGGCTGCAACGGCTTTCCATAAAGCGGGCTACACAGTGATTGGTGTCACTCGAAATGGTAAAGCGCACAATTCTGTTGCATATACAGAAGTTCGCGCCGCCGATGCCCTCAACCCAGAAAGTTTAATACAGGCAACAAAAGGCGTTGATTTCATTTTTAACGGCCTCAACCCGCTTTATACGCGGTGGGCTGCTGACGCTCTGCCAATTGCTGAAAATGTAGTGGCAGCCGCAAGCGCGAACTCAGCCGTCCACCTGTTTCCCGGAAATGTTTATAACTATGGCACAGAAATCCATTTAGATATGACTGAAGACTGCAAAGTCTCGCCATCTGTTGCCAAGGGACTTATTCGTATTCAGATGGAAGAGACCTTTCGTCGTTCTGCACAGACGAATAATGTTCAGACACTTATGTTACGCGCCGGTGACTTCTACGGCGGAACAGTTCCAGGCTCTTGGTTTGATTTGGCGTTGGTATCAAAATTGGGAAAAGGCATATTCACATATCCTGGTCCCATGGATCTGGCTCATTCTTGGGCCTATCTTCCAGACTTGGCGGGTGCTTTTGTCTCATTGGCAAACAAGGCTGACAATCTCGCTGTTTTTGAGCAGGTCAATTTTCAAGGACATACGTTAAGCGGAGCGGAAATGATGTCGCTGATAGATACTGTGTTGGGCAAGCCCATCAGATTTCAGAAATTCCCTTGGTTTCTTCTCAAAGCCGGCGGCCTATTTAATCCTATGTGGCGGGAAATTTCGGCGATGTCATATTTATGGAAAACACCTCATTCTCTATGCGGCCGTAAACTCGAGAAAATTGAGCCGGGTTTCAAACAGACTTCTGCTCAGGCTGCTGTGAGAAATGCATTGTCGGATTTGGATTTGGTGAGCTAGATCTTGCGATTCGTCACTCGCTTTAGAGCATTTTTTCCGGACAAATTATATGAGAGTCACGGAATTTGAAGCGTTTTTGTTGCAAAAATTTTCAAAAACAAGAGAATCTCATATGAAGGTTTTAAATAAATTGATATTTTTGAGACTAACAAACTGAGCGTTTCTGTCCTTTTTGCGTAATTTGTCGCATTTCTTGCAATGAATTTATAAGTTGTGCCTAACTCTTATTGACATATTTGAAGATGAGTCTAAATATTCCCATACGTGTTGCATTCGATCTGACGTACATAGCTTGTTGGTCACCCGACTGGTTAAGTTGTCCCCTGACAATGTGATCGTTTAATATCGCTTCGTTTTTCTAATTCTTGAGACGGAGCATCACGTTGCTATTAAGGAGATAACAATGGCTACTGGTACAGTTAAATGGTATAACCCAACTAAAGGCTACGGCTTCATTCAACCAGACGACGGGTCCCCGGACGCGTTTGTTCATGTGACTGCTGTTGAAGCTGCAGGCCTTTCTGGTCTTGCTGAAGGTGCAAAAGTTTCTTACGAACTCGTTCCTGGTCGTAACGGCAAATCATCTGCTGAAGAACTTTCCGTTACTGGCTAACGCCAACGGACGATGCCTCCAACTTCGGTTGGAGGCACTGCCTCCCCTCTATATACTGAATATTCAGAGTTATATATGAGGGTAGAAGGCATCCAAAAATCCACCACCCTACTTAGTCAATTAATCGATCGCCAACTCTAATTTTGCATGGCATTTTTCCGCGATTTTGTGTTACCTAGCACTGAAAAAGATTACCCTTTTTGGCATTTTAAACAATTAGTTACCCTGTGAACGAATTCGTAATGAATTCCATTCATGTTATTTGCAAATCGTATAAAATTCGGGTGGCTTAACATGACAGGTACTATAACAGGCGTTTTCAAAAAACTCTTACGCGCGCCAATCACAGTAATTGCGCTGGTCTTATCTCCTTTCTCTAAGATATTGAGTAAGTTTGGGATAAAAGGCCGTCTATTTTTGGCCTTTGGTTTTGTTGCCTTGTTAACCCTTGCAAGCGGTGGGCTTGGAATTACGTCTTTTGTTAATCTTGGAAATTCCATGAATAACATTAATGAAAGTACATTGACCTCATTTGGAATAGCCCAAAAACTATCCAAAGCAACTGCAGGCTTTATAGCTTCTGGAACACAAATCAGTGCTGCCACCACATATGACGTTCTTGAAGAAGAGCAAACGACGGCAAAAGAAAAATTGGCCAACCTTGTAGCGCTAATTGGAGAAGCTGAAACTGCCGGCGGCGACAAAGAAGCCCTTCGGCGCGCCCTTGAGACAACCACCCAAATGGGAGAGGTCCTTGAGAATCTCTCCAACAAAGCGACTGAACGGAACGGATCTGCTTATCAAGTTACAAACGAATTGCTTGAAATCGGCCTGATTAACGACGAGATCCAATATCTGATTGGCCCAGCTGTTAAAGAACAAGTTGCAAATTTAAACAAAGATGCGAAAGCCCTTCTAGCAGAGGACGATGTAGCTGGACTAAAAGCTGGTTTTAAGAAAATCGTCAAAAAAGATTTTCGCCTCGTCCAACGTCTGCTTCAGTTAAAAAGCGATATCAATGCAATCACCAGTATTTTGTTTAGAACTTCCAATCAGGATTCAACTTCAGACATTGAAGTTCTACAGGATGAATTTACCGAAATCAGCACCCGACTTAACCACGTCAGCATGCTCTCGGATTTTGAACAAAAAGAAGAGTTACAAGGTCTTGCAAAAGCCCTATTTGAGCTAGCAACCAAGAAAAAGAACATCTTTGTGGTTCGGACAAATTATTTGGAAAGCGTTGAAGCTATTTCAGCTGCCATCGAAGATGCGTCATGGATGGCATCCGAACTAGAACTCATGGTGGATAATCTTGTTATCGGTGCAGAACATAACTCCAAAGTCGTGATTGCAGACGCCAACAGCAATATTAAGCAATCAACAAATCTTCAGTTGATTATTGTTGGTAGCAGCTTATTGATCTCCTTACTGATTGCTTGGCTTTATGTGGGTCGTAATCTGATGAACCGGTTGAACGCATTTGTTGAAGATATGCGAGATGTTGCAGGCGGCAATCTTGAAACAGAAATCCATGTAAACGGTACTGATGAAATTCGCGAACTTTCAGATGCCCTTATTGGATTTAGGGATGGTGCTATAGATGCAGAAACTGCCCGAAATACTGCAGAAAATGAACGCTCTCAAAGAGAGTCTGATAAACAACTCGCTGATCAACAAGCCAATGAAGCTGAGCGAAAAGCCCATGAGGATAAAGAACAACAAGCTCTAGAAGCAGAACAAGCAAAACGCTCTGAAATGAACCTTCTTGCTGATAACTTCGAAGGTAGCGTCAAGCATCTAATTGAAAACTTTGCCGCAGCAACAACCCAAATGACTGCTTCATCACAAAGCATGACCGAAACAGCCAACACGACAAGTGATCGGTCAAAAACCGTTGCGAGCGCTTCTGATCATGCAAGTAATAGTGTGAATTCTGTCGCGTCTGCCACAGAAGAGCTTTCCAGCTCCATTAATGAAATTAGTCGTCAAGTTGGAACCGCAGCCAGCATAGCAACTGAAGCTGTTAGCGAGGCTAAACGTACCAACATTATGGTCAACAGCTTGCAAGAGGCCGCCTCAAAAATTGGTGACGTTGTCAGTCTTATTAATGACATTGCAGGTCAGACCAATTTGCTTGCTTTGAATGCAACGATTGAGGCTGCGCGCGCCGGTGATGCCGGTAAAGGGTTTGCAGTTGTTGCTTCTGAGGTGAAAAACCTCGCGACCCAAACGGGGCGGGCGACGGAAGAAATTTCAAGTCAAATTAAGGCCGTGCAAGACGAAACGAGCAATGCGGTTACAGCTATCGGCGGTATCAGCACAACAATTGGCCGCATTAGCGAAATTGCCACAAGTATTGCATCAGCTGTTGAAGAGCAAGGCGCGGCAACGGGCGAGATTAGCCGAAATGTTCAGCAAGCAGCCCAAAGCACACAGGAAGTCTCCCAGAACATCAGTTCGGTCAATTCAGCCGCCATGACCACAGGGCAGTCAGCCTCAGAAGTGAAAAACGTTGCCGATGGACTATCTAAAGATGTCGGAAACTTGGATACGGAAGTTAAACGCTTCTTACAATCCATTCGCTCCTAGTGGCAATCAGATGTCAGAATTGAAGAGGCAGAAGTGACTGAGCTTGCGGGACTTGGCATAGCGGCTTTTCTATCGGCAACATTACTGCCCGGCTCTTCTGAGGCGCTACTTGTTAGTCTTCTTCTTTTGGGGGAAGAAAGCCCAGCGTGGTTGCTAGCTTTTGCCACATTTGGCAATGTTCTTGGATCTTTGCTCAATTGGTATATGGGGGCGTTTTTTATGTCATTTCAACATAAAAAATGGTTTCCCATCTCACTACAGCAAATAGATAAGGCGCAGGTCTGGTTTAGCAAATATGGCATTTGGTCACTTCTTTTTGCTTGGGCACCCATTATCGGTGATCCGCTCACCCTAATCGCCGGCATGATGCGTATTTCACTTATCCCATTTATTCTTTTGGTGACAATTGGCAAATTTGCCCGCTATGCCTTGATTACCGGCATAGCTCTCGCCTGGATTTAGGGTTAAAAAAACCCGGACCTTTTTGAGAAGTCCGGGTTTCTATTATTAGGCGACCATTGCGCCGAGGCGATTTTTGATCAGCCCTTCCGCATCGCTCACAATGCGGGACACCAATTCATCAACACTTGGAATGTCATCGATTAGACCGATGCACATACCGGCAGACCAAACACCTGCATTCTCGTCACCGGTTTCATAAACCAAACGTCCCCGTTGTCCGCTGGCTACAGGGCCAATTTCTTGAATGGATTTACCTTCGGCTTCCATTTCGATCACCTTTAGGGAAACATCGTTGGTAAACATCCGTGCCGTATTCCGCAATGAGCGGAAAATCAAGGATGTTTGCAGCTCATTCGCGCCCATGATTTTTTCTTTAATGGATTGATGGATAGGCGCTTCTTTTGTTGCCATGAAACGGGTACCCATATTGATACCATCGGCGCCCAACGCAATCGCCGCCGCCAGGCCGCGACCATCGGCAAAACCGCCGGAGGCAATAATAGGAATATCTATTTGATCAGCAGCCCGCGGGATCAATATCAAGCCCGGTGTATCATCTTCACCGGGGTGTCCTGCACATTCAAAACCATCAATACTGATGGCATCAACGCCCACTTTTTGCGCTGAAATAGCATGACGCACGGACGTACATTTATGAATAACCTTGATATTCGCTTCTTTAAGTTTTGGCATGAAAGCTTTTGGGCTGTTGCCTGCGGTTTCAAGAATTTTCACGCCCGACTGAATAATCGCATCCATATATTCTGCATAAGGAACAGGTTTCAGTGTCGGCAAAATCGTAAAATTAACGGCAAAAGGTTTATCGGTTAAGTCCCGAACGCGATTTATTTCTTTTACCAGCTCTTCTGGGGATGGCTGGGTAAAGGCTGTTAAGCACCCAAGCGCGCCTGCGTTTGCAACGGCGGCAATAAGTTCTGCGCGGCCAACCCACTGCATACCGCCTTGAATAATTGGATGTTCAATGCCAAAGGCTTCAGTAAATCTTGTTTTCATTTTTATTATAATTCCCAAAGTTTTTTGATGGGAAAAAGTTAAATTACCAACCCTTGCGGCGCAAGTGATTTTTTGCAAACCCTAGTGTAATCAAGGCATCTAAACGCCAAGGAACCGATTTTCCAAGTCTCGGGTCAGGTCCTCAGATTTACCCTGCCACACAGTTTGGCCCTTTTCCAAAATGACACATTTATCTGCAATTGGCTTAAGCTCAGACAGGGTTTTGTCAACGATCAGGATTGATTGACCTTCTGCCTTCAAATCTCGAATGGATTGCCAGATTTCATTGCGGATAACCGGCGCAAGGCCCTCTGTCGCTTCATCCAAAATCAACAACGACGGATTGGTCATCAACGCCCGGCCAACAGCTAACATTTGTTGCTCCCCGCCCGATAGCGTATTTGCGTACTGCTTGTAACGCTCCCGCAAGCGCGGGAAAAGAGCGTTTACGCGGGTCAAAGTCCAATTTCCAGGCCGGGCCGCCGCAATCAGATTTTCATACACTGTCAAATTTGGAAAACAGCGCCGACCTTCCGGCACCAGCCCCACGCCAAGCCGTGCAATTTTATGGGATGGCAAAGATCCAAGGTCCGTACCGTTAAAAGTAATAGAGCCACGAACATATTGCTCAAGCCCGCAAATGGAGGCAATAGTCGTACTTTTTCCCATACCGTTTCGGCCCATCAAAGCCACCACTTCGCCCCGGCCAACAGCTAAGTCCACACCAAATAACGCTTGGGACGGTCCGTAAAATGTCTCAATTTGCGTAACTTCCAGCAAGTTTTCCATTACGCATCCTCTCCCAAGTAGGCTGTTCGCACAACTGAGTTTCCGCGAATTTCATCAACAGTTCCGCTTGCAATGATCTGCCCATAAACCAGTACCGAAATGCGATCAGCGAGGGCAAAAACGGCATCCATATCATGTTCCACTAACAAAATCGGTGCTTGGTGACGCAAATCACTTAAAAATCCGGTCAGCGCTTTCGATCCCTCTGGACCCATACCAGCCATAGGTTCGTCGAGCACAAAGGCTTTCGGTTTCAGTGCCAACGCAATAGCCATTTCAAGTTTTCTTCGCTCACCATGGGATAGTTCCGCAGCCGGAACATTTGCCCGAGATTGCATCTCCACTTTCCCTAAAAATGACATTGCAGCATCCACGAGGGGCTGATCTTTCATAACTGGCTTGAAGAATTTGAAGCTAGACCCAGATGTTGATTGAACCGCAAGCATGACATTTCTAAGCGCAGAAAACTCCAGCGCAAGAGAGGAGATTTGAAAGGTACGACCAAGGCCCAGTTGTGCGCGATCCGCAACGCCGCTATTTTTTAAGTCATTTCCAAGGAAATGAACGCTGCCATGATCAGGTTCGAATTCCCCGCAAATTTGCCGGATAAGTGTCGATTTACCAGCCCCATTTGGGCCAATCAATGCATGGATTTCACCAGGCATTAACGTCAAGGACACATCATCCGTCGCCTTCAGGGCGCCAAAGGATTTATAGAGGTTCCGAATTTCTAAAACGGGTGCATCTCCGCCGCCTGAATAATCAGTCATAACGCACCTTTCCGGCTATTGTTCCGATGAGCCCGCCCCTTGCAAAGAGAACCACTGCAAGTAACACAAGACCTAAGAAGAACATCCAATGCTCGGTCAGGCCGCCAAAAATAAATTCAAACAGAATAAACAAAGCCGCGCCCGCAACTGGTCCAAATAACCGGCCCACACCGCCCAATATGACAAACACCATTATCTCGCCAGATGTATGCCATGACAGCATGCTGGGGCTCACGAATCTGTTCAAATCTGCGAATAATGCACCAGCAAGTCCTGTAATCATCGCCGAAATAACAAAGGCTGCTAGGCGAATATAAAACGGCTTGATGCCAACTGCCGATAACCGATCTTCATTTTGCCGTGCCGCTTGCAAGGCCGCGCCAAACCGTGAATTTCTGAGCACAGCAACCAAAAGGATTGCCAGCATCAAGACGCCAAATGAAATCATGAAAAAGTTAATAGGAACCAAGGTATTCACCCCCGGAAACCCATTTCTCACATAAATAGGCAGGCCGTCTTCACCGCCATATGCAGGCCATGAGATCGCAAAATAGTAGATCATCTGAGCGAACGCCAGTGTGATCATAATGAAGTAAACACCAGAAGTTCGCAGGCTAAACAATCCAATTATCAGGGCCGCAAGGCCGCTGACAATCATTGCAACACCCCACAATATTACCATCTGGGTTGTGCCTTCGATTTCGAACGGCGAGGACATCAAAGGTTCATAGTTCAGGGCGTGGCTTGCCAAAATACCAACAGCGTAGCCGCCAAGACCAAAAAAGGCAGCGTGACCAAATGAAATAAGCCCGCCAAGACCAAGGGCGAAATTGAGCCCAACGCCTGCCAGTGCAAAAATAGTGACCCGCGTTGCAAGCGTTACATAAAACGGCTCATCAATTGCCAAAGCGGCGAAGGGAATACCGAGCAACAGAAGCGTTAAAACAGTGTTCAGTATGGTTTCACGGGAATAATTAAGCATTAGCAGAAAACAATCCCTTGGGCTTCGCCACAAGAACTAGAGCCATCAGAATATAAATAAGCATAGAGGCAAGCGCTGATCCGATTGATGTGGCCTGCGAGGGGTCCATGAATAATTTAAACGTCCACGGCAATAAGAACCTGCCCATGGTGTCAACGAGCCCAACAAGCAATGAGCCAAACAAGGCCCCTTTTATGGATCCAATACCGCCAATAACGATCACCACGAAAGCCAAAATCAAAACCGGCTCTCCCATACCAACTTGCACGGATTGAATGGCACCAACCAAAGCCCCGGCTAGGCCTGCAAGGCCAGCGCCCAATGCAAACACGACAGTGTATAAAAAGCGAATATCGATCCCAAGGGCTGCAATCATTGCCCGGTCTGATTCCCCTGCCCGTATTCGAATACCCAGCCGCGTTTTAGCAATAAGGAGGTAAAGGCCAATGGCAACGGCAAAACCGATTACAATAATCGCAAGACGGTAAAGCGGATACTCTACGCCAAGGGGCAGAGACACTGGCCCTGACAGCAATTCTGGGACGTTCAAATAAAGCGGAAAGGATCCAAAAACCCACCGCGTGCCTTCGGAGAAAATCAAAATAAGGGCGAATGTCGCCAATACTTGATCCAGATGGTCTCTATTATAGAGCCGTCGGATCACAACAATTTCAACGATGGCGCCTGCAGCTGCGGCAGCGGCAAGGCTGGCCCCCAAACCTAGCCAGAACGAGCCTGTGAAATTGGCAACTGCGGCGCAGGCGAACGCCCCCACCATGTATAATGAGCCATGGGCCAGATTAATCAGTCCCATGACACCAAATACCAGCGTAAGACCCGCTGCCATTAGAAACAGCATTAGCCCAAACTGCACACCATTGAGCAATTGCTCAGCAAAAAGAGCCACAGTCATTTAATAAATACTCGAAAATTTAAAGGAATAGAGGTGCACTTAACTACACCTCTAATCTGGTTAGCGCAAAGATTACATTTTGCAATCTACGGCGTAGGCATCCTGATGGTCTTTAATGGCAACACCATTTGTTTTATTGGTGTAAATGTCACCTTCTTTGATCACTTCACGCACGTATATCGTCTGAATAAGGTGCTGATTATTACCAAATTTCAACGGACCACGTGGTGACGCAATGTCGATTTTTTTCAACTCGGCGCGGAATGCTTCTGTGTCCTTAACATCTGCTTTTGCCATCGCTGATAAAATCAGGCTTGCTGTATCAAAACCTTGAACCGCGTACAAAGACGGCAGACGGCCATATTCAGCCTGGAAACTGGCGACGAACTTTTTGTTGGCCGCAAAATCCAGATCTTTTGCCCAATGGGATGTATTCTTAACGCCCATGGCAGAAGGTCCAACGGCTTGCAAGATCCCTTGGTCAAACGAGAAAGCAGGTCCCATAACAGGAATATCAACACCCGATTGTGCATATTGCTTCATAAACGCAATGCCCATACCACCTGGCAAGAAGATGAAGACACTGTCAGCGCCTGAGGCTCTGATCTGTGCAATTTCAGCCGCGTAGTCGCTTTGGCCAAGCTTGGTATAAACTTCCGAAGCAAGTTCGCCTTTATAGAACCGCTTATAGCCATTTAGAACGTCTTTGCCTGCTGGATAGTTTGGCGCCATGATGAAGGAGTTTTTAAACCCATTCTCCGATGCATAGGCGCCCATTGCCTCTGGCAGATTATCGTTTTGGAAGGACGCGTTAAAGTAATTTGGATGGCACCCTTTGCCGGCAAGTTTACTGGGGCCCGCGTTTGGTGAAATGTATATTTTACCTTGGGCAACAGCACTTGGAACCACAGCCATCGCCAAGTTTGACCAGATGATACCGGTCAGGATATCTACTTTTTCGCTTTGGATCATTTTGTCAGCGATCTGCACAGCCAAACTGGGCTTGCGGGCATCGTCTTCGATCACAACTGTGAGGTCTTTATTACCTGCCTGTTTCACCGCTAACATAAAGCCGTCACGTACATCTACGCCCAGACCCGATCCGCCGCCTGACAACGTAGTGATCATGCCAACTTTCACTGGATCCGCTACTGCAGTTCCCGCAAGACACATGGACAGGCCGACTAAGCCCGCCTTCATAATCTCTAATTTACCCATTTATTCTCTCCATAACCTGTTAGTCGCTGCGCCACCCAAACATTATTATTTTGGACACTGTTCACAGTGTTGCCCATACAGTGCCGTTAGCACCCAGCCACACGCAACCCAAAACTTACGGTTTTCACCGATTTCTCGAAGAAAACAGCGGTTTTTCATTTAAATAACTATATAACTAGTTTTATGGTTGTATTATATTGCATAAATAGTTATGTTCTTTTTATGGAAACAAATGAGATTGCCAAAATACTAGCCGAACTTGGCAACGAAACACGGCTTGAGATATTCAGATTACTGGTGAAGGTAGGTCTTCCCGGAATCACCATCGGTGATATCGGAAAACGCTTGTCTCTTCCAGCATCCACCCTAGCGTTTCATTTAAAAGGACTGGCAGAAGCGGAACTCATTAAGCAAGAGAAGTCTGGGCGTTCTGTTATTTGCTACGCTAATTTACTGACACTTACCGGTGTCATCAATGTGCTGTCCATTGAATGCTGCATTGAACAGGAAGGGCTTAATAATGAGCAACATATCCCCCACTAACACACCTGAAGGCTTCAACCTATTTGGCGCAGCCAAATCGTTCAAACAAACTTTCGGAACCCCCGTAATCTTGAGCATTGCTGTTGTCTTAGGACTTGCATTCTATGATATTTCTGCAGTTCCGGGACGATTAATCTTCACCGGGACTTCCCTTCTTGAAATTCTGCCCTTTATCTTATTATCCGTTGGTGTGGCCGCTTACCTAAAAGCATCAGGCGCTGACCAATTGGTTGCCCGTGCATTTGAAGGAAACCCCGTTCGCGCCATTGCGGTTGCCTCTATTTTTGGCGCGCTATCACCCTTTTGCTCCTGCGGTGTCATTCCGCTTGTGGCGGGCCTTTTGGCTGCCGGAGTGCCGCTTGCACCGGTTCTCGCCTTTTGTATTGCCTCCCCCATTATGGACCCTGAAATGTTCATTTTAACAGCCGCTAGCCTTGGGATAGATTTTGCGATGATTAAGACTGCTGCTGCCATCGGTATGGGCTTAATGGCTGGCTATTCAACACTTCTTATTTCCAAAACTGGACTGCTTGCCAATGGTCTCAAAGAAATCGCAACACCTTCTTGC
>Ga0209826_1000502_pt1 | contig 28025 bp, 21 predicted proteins | sample GOMGulsemesocosm_5_FD_184637 | JGI IMG/M metagenome (GOLD analysis project Ga0209826, IMG submission 184637) | Methane-oxidizing microbial communities from mesocosms in the Gulf of Mexico - GOM15C Gulf of Mexico (SPAdes) (version 2) | ecosystem: Environmental > Aquatic > Marine > Cold seeps... | reverse complement strand
ATTCGGAATAAAAAATTTAACGCGTTTTATTTAAAGAATAATTTTAGGATGTTAATCACTTCATGAATACTGCAACAGACTTTACTCAATTTAATCATGACATTAAAAGTATTCTCACCCCTGAAAATATAATCGCGCGCTATATTCAACGTTTTGCTTACGGCGGAGATGCAAGTTTTTATCGTTTAGTACCTAAATTGGTTCTTAGAATTGACAATGAATATGAATTAATAAAAATACTAAAATTAGCATCTCAATACCATTTACCCGTAACATTTCGCGCCGCAGGTACAAGTTTATCAGGTCAAGCGATTACCGACTCTATACTTATTGTGCTTTCACCTAAATGGAATAATATACTTATTCATCAACAAGGTAAGTTAGTTACTCTGCAACCTGGTGTTATTGGCGCTCACGCTAATCAAGCATTAGCGCCATATTCTTATAAAATAGGACCTGATCCAGCATCCATTAATAGTTGTAAAATTGGCGGTATTGCTGCAAATAATGCATCAGGTATGTGCTGTGGCGTTAAAGATAACAGCTATCATACCTTAGAGAGTATTAATGTTATTTTTGCTGATGGCACACAGCTTAATACAGGTAATAAAAGTTCGTGTGAACGTTTTTTATCAACACACCATACGTTTGTTAAATCTTTAATGGCACTTGTTGCTAATATTAAAGCGCAGCCTGCTTTAATTCAAAAAATCCAACATAAATATCGGTTAAAAAACACCACAGGTTATGGCATTAATGCTTTGATAGATTATCAAAATCCCATTGATATTATTAGTCATTTAATGATTGGCTCAGAAGGCACGTTAGCTTTTATTAGCGACATTACTTATAACACGGTAACAATCCGTCCTCACAAAATGACAGGCTTTTATATATTTGACAACATGCAAACTACTTGTCAGTTAGTGACAGCGTTAGCTAATGAAGCGGTAGATGCCGTAGAAATTATGGATACGAGATCTCTCGATTCTGTATTTGAGCAAATAAACACATTAGTCACTTTACCTAAAGGATTTTCAGGCTCTTTACCTAAGGGCAGTACCGCTTTATTAATTGAATTTAGTGCAGATAATCAAAACGTATTAAGTCAGCTTGAACAAAAGCTAAATAACCATATAAATAAACTTGATCATAACATTGTTGCGAAACAAGCATTCACCACGGATAGTGAAGTGATTGCAAATTTATGGAAAATACGAAAGGGTATGTTTCCTGCCGTTGGTGCGGTTCGCGCTACAGGTACAACCGTTGTCATTGAAGATGTTGCCGTTCCTGTTACTCAACTTGCTCAAGCGGTTAAACAGCTGCACTTGCTATTCAATCAGTTTGGTTATAATGAAGCTATTATTTTTGGTCATGCCTTAGCGGGTAATTTACATTTTGTGTTTACTCAGGCTTTTGAAACACAAACTGAAATTGAGCGTTATCATAAATTTATGACTGCTGTTTCCCATATGATTGCTATTGATTACCAAGGCTCGTTAAAGGCTGAGCATGGTACAGGGCGAAATATGGCTCCTTTTGTTGAACTGGAGTGGGGGAGTGAACTGTATTTAGTGATGAAAAAATTAAAACAGTTATTCGATCCTCAAGGTATATTAAACCCTGGTGTTATTATCAATGATGACGATAAAGCTCACATTAAACATTTAAAAACCATGACAAAAGCTGATGATGCTAATGTAAATTCAATGATTGATAAATGCATCGAATGTGGCTTTTGTGAATTTGTATGCCCATCATTAACTTTAACGCTTTCACCACGGCAGCGAATTTCAGTTTGGCGACAAATATCCTTATTACAGCAAAAGCGTCAAGCGGGCGTTATTTCTCAAGAACAACAAAAAGAGTTAGATATTTTAACGCAAGATTACCAATACTTTGGCATTGATAGTTGCGCGGCAACGGGGCTTTGTGGTCAACAATGTCCTGTAGGAATAGACACCGGCTTGTTTATTAAAGGGTTAAGAGCAAAGAGAAATACGGGAATAGGAGTAAGCCAAAGTATTGCTAAAAAGTTTAGCAATGCCAGTCAAATCGCTAAATTTGGGTTAAACTCTCTGCAATTTGCACAAAAAGTTGTTGGCGATAAGGTGATGTTTCACACTTTTTCTGCAATAAACAAAGTGTCAGGTAACACTATTCCTAAATGGTATAAATCTTGGCCTGCAGGCGCTAAATCAGCATATTCTATTTGTAACAGTAAACAATTTGCCACTAAGGTGGTTTATATTCCTGCTTGCTCAAATAGAGTTTTTTCTGCTGATAATAAAGCACACGACCAACGAGCTATTCAAGAAGTTGTTATTTCGCTATTAAATAAAGCAAATATTGAAGTTATTATTCCATCACAATCTAATAAACTTTGTTGTGGCATGCCGTGGCAGTCTAAAGGCTTAAATGATATTGCTCAGTTTAAACAACAAGAATTTATTAACGTAATTAAACAAGCTTCTGCGCAAGGAAGATGGCCAATAATAACTGACGCAAGTCCTTGTGCCCTTGCTTTACAACAAAAAAACACTAACACTCTAAACGTTAAAACCTTAGATGTTATTCAGTTTGTTGCTGAACAAGTATTAAATAAACTGGTTGTTAATAAAGTCGATGAAACTTTTATGCTACATACAACGTGTAGTAGTAAAAAAATGGATGAAGGGAAGTTTTTATATAAGTTAGCATATGCTTGTAGTGACCATATTATTGTTCCTAAAGATATTTATTGCTGCGGTTTTGCTGGAGACAAGGGTTTTTATCAACCAGAATTAAATAAAGCAGCATTAGCGCCTCTAAAAGCGCAAGTGCCAAATAACTGCACTAGAGGTTTAAGCAATAGTCGAACCTGTGAAATTGGTTTGTCTGAGCAATCAGGTATTTCCTATCAATCAGTATTATATTTGCTTGACCAAGTTAGTTGTTCAAAAGTTTAAAATAACAATGAATGTAAAATGATAAATATGAGTCAACCTGTTATGAGTCAATCAGTATGAACGCCTTAACTAAAATATTATTAAAATTAACACTCCTATCTACAGGTGTTTTTTTGAGCAGCTGTACGTCAAATACGTTATCTATAGAAGAAATACATTCGAAAAATTACGGTCAGCGTATTAAGTTTTTAATTATACATAACACTGCTGATGACTATCAGCATGCGTTGCAAGAGTCAGTTGATGAAGGTGGTATTAGCTCACATTATTTATTACCAGAAAGCCATGATAAAACTTACCTTAATGATGAACTCAAAGTAATTAAGCTAGTTAATGAAAACGAACGTGCTTGGCATGCGGGTAATAGTTATTGGCAAGGAAGACGAGCTATTAATGATCAATCTATTGGCATTGAACTTGTTAATGTACCTAAATGTGATCGTTTGTCTCAGGATAAAACCGAGCTAGTACGTGGTAATGATGTTGCTGACGTTGCTAGTGTTTCATTCGTTCCAATGTGTTTTTTTCCAGATTATGATCCTAAGCAAATAAGCCTACTGATTGAGCTATTGAAAGAAGTTTTAAAGACAAACCCTGATATTTCACCCACTAATATTATCGGCCATAGTGATATAGCCCCTTTACGAAAAAAAGATCCTGGTCCGCGTTTTCCTTGGTTTCAACTCTATCAATCAGGCATTGGTGCGTGGTATGAACAAGAAGCTGTCGTTAAATATGGGCAATTGTTCAGTCGACAAATGCCAAATATTGGTCTAGTTCAAAGGGCGTTAAAAACGTATGGTTATGATGTTACTGAAACAAGTGAATTAGATAGCCAAACTCAATTAGTCGTGCATGCCTTTCAAACCCATTTTATCCCCTGGAAAGTGACAGATCGTATAGATGAACAAACAACGGCTACTTTATTCGCACTTCTCGAAAAATATATGCCTAAAGCGGCAAAAAAATTATTAATTCGTTATCAAAGTGAACTTAAACCTACAGACTCTGCTCAGACATTTGTCAGTAGAAATGGTCAAATAGATGAAACTTTTCCGCAACAAAACCGTAGTAATCGTAACTTAGTTAACGATAGAGATATTTTCAAAAGCTACAAAGGGCGGGGTGAAATAATTATCGACAATCTAAATGCTACCTCTGCAGATATTTATATTAATGGTGAAAAACTTAATATAGCTGAGCCATTACAGGCTTATAACCGCTATCAATATAGTTTAAAAAACCGCACTAGAAATGGCGACAACACCTTTAAAATTGATAATATTTTACCTGAAGGCTCTAGTCTAAATATCACCATCCCTTACTCTACCCTTGAAGATGAAACCCATAAACATAAAAGCGACTTTACTAAAGTAGATGCGTTAATTCATGATGATATTGTACATGGTTTCCCTGGCGCAGTTCTTGTTGTAGTAAAAAATGGCAAAATTATTAAAAATAGTGCTTATGGTTATGCTCGCAAATTTTCTGATGGTGGAAAGTTACTCCTAAAACCTGTGAAAATGTCGACCAAAACTGTATTTGATCTTGCCTCAAATACAAAAATGTTTGCGACTAATTTTGCCTTGATGAAATTAGTAAGTGAAAACAAACTCGATGTTAGTTTGCCAATAAATCATTATTTAGCCACTTACCGTGGTGCTGGGCGAGATTTAAGAACGGTAAAAGATATACTTACCCATAATGCGGGGTACTCGCCGCAAGTTAAATTTTTTACTCGTGATAATTACTTCGGCAGCCATTTTTTTTCTCAAGATGATAAGCGAACTAAAGCGCTAATATTAACTAAAATACCTTTTGCGGTAGGACGCTCAACTAAACGTATGTATAGCGATACTGATTATATACTACTGGGCATGATCGTTGAAAAAATCACAGGTATGTCATTAGATAAATATGTTGAATATAATATTTATCAGTCGCTTGGTTTAAAGAATACTGCTTTTAATCCGTTAATAAAAGGCTTTAGAAAAAACCAATTTGCAGCCACAGAAATACACGGAAACACACGAGAAAACCGAGTAGATTTTGAAAACGTACGCCGTTATGTTTTACAAGGTGAAGTGCATGATGAAAAAGCTTATCACTCTCTTGGTGGCGTTGCAGGACACGCAGGGTTATTTTCGACCGCTCAAGATTTAGCTGTATTAACGCAAGTACTTTTAAATCAAGGTGGTTATGGTACAAAGCAAATATTCTCAGGTAAAGTTCTCGATCAATTTACCAAGCCTGATGATGGTAATGGTACCTATGGATTAGGTTGGCGTAGAGCAAATAATGGTGATCTAAAGTGGCATTTTGGCCCTTATGCAAGTAGCTCTGCTTATGGTCATACTGGCTGGACAGGTACGGTAACTGTAATAGACCCAGAGCATGATTTAGCCATTATTTTATTAACAAATGCGCGTCATAGTGAAATTGAAGGTGGCGATAAAGTTTATCAGTTTAAAGGCAAACAATTTGAAACAGGAAAATACGGCAGTGTTATATCGCTTGTATATGAAGCTGTTTTATCTCTATGAAGCTCGTATTTTGAAATATCATAAGTATTGTCACTCCCCAAATTTAACCATAAAACAAGTATTTAGAGGCGTGTTATACTTTAACTAGAGTCGCTAGTAATAAAATAATATCAATATTTTATTACTAGCGTTGTTCTGCAGCTAAAAAATAGATTTTGTCATGGTATACTTAGAGCAATATTCTATTGCTGACAGAAAAATATCATGTTACCCCGTATTGAACATCAAACACATTTACCGCCACTTTACGATAACTTTAAAAAAGCATTAATACGCAGTAACTTTACGGGTGATATTAGTGCCAAATATAGTGCTCGTTTAAGTGTTGCTACTGATAATAGTGTTTATCAGCAATTACCACAATTAGTGATTAATCCTCGTACTCAACAAGATATTGTCGTGTTAACAAAAACAGCCAGTGATGAGCTGTTCAGTAACATTAAATTTAGTGCTAGAGGTGGTGGTACAGGAACTAATGGCCAAAGTTTAACACCAGGTATTATTGTTGATTTATCTAAGTATATGAACAAGGTGCTTGAGATTAACGTACAAGAAAAATGGGTGAAGGTTGAAGCAGGAGTAGTTAAAGATCAGCTTAACGACTTTTTACGCCCTCATGGTTTTTTCTTTGCTCCAGATTTATCAACCAGTAATCGTGCGACGGTTGGTGGTATGATCAATACCGATGCATCAGGGCAAGGTTCACTTGTTTATGGTAAAACGTCAAATCATGTGTTGGGATTAACTTCAGTACTGGCTAACGGTGATATACTCGCTACTGAGCCAATGACTATAACAGCAGCTCAAGCGTTAGCTAAAGAGAACACCAGCCATGGTAAAATTACCAAACAAGTGCTTGCTTCAAGTCTTGAGAATCGAGATTTAATTCTTGATAAATTCCCTCGTTTAAACCGTTTTCTAACAGGGTATGATTTAGAAAATGTTTTACAATCTAAAAAGTCAAAAAATGCTGAGCTTGATACATTTGATCTCAGTCGCTTGATCACTGGCTCTGAAGGTTCACTGGCATTTGTTTGCCAAGCAAAACTTAATATTACGCCGATTAGTCCTGCGAAAACGCTGATTAATATAAAATATGACAGCTTTGATTCGGCACTTCGTCATTCACCTTTTTTAGTTAATGCTAAAGCAACGTCAGTAGAAACCATTGACAGCAAAGTATTAAACTTAGCCAAGCAAGATATTGTTTGGCATAGCGTTAGTGATTTAATCACTGATGTGCCTGATAAGGTGATGGATGGCATTAATATTGTTGAATTTAATGGCACTTCCGTTGAAGCGCTCGCTGAGCAAGTTGCTATTTTAACTAAAGAGTTAGATGAAACTATTGCAAATGATGATAGTAGTCGTTCTTGTGGTGTCATTGGTTATCAAGTTACTTCTGATTTAAGCAGTATTAATAAGCTTTATGCCATGCGTAAAAAAGCCGTAGGGCTGCTTGGTAATACTGATGGCAGTCAAAAGCCATTAGCGTTTGCCGAAGACACTGCTGTGCCGCCAGAAAACCTAGCTGATTTCATCGCCGAATTTCGTACACTACTCGACGGTTATAATTTGCATTATGGTATGTTTGGTCATGTCGATGCTGGCGTATTACATGTACGTCCAGCGCTTGATATGTGTGATCCTGAACAAGAAAAGTTACTTCGTACCCTATCTGATGAAGTGGTTAAGCTTACCGCTAAATACGGTGGTTTAATGTGGGGTGAACACGGTAAAGGTTATCGCTCAGAATATGGACCAGAGTTTTTTGGTGAAGCGCTTTTTACTGAACTTAGAAAAATTAAAGCCGCTTTTGATCCGCTAAATAAAATGAACCCAGGCAAAATATGCACGCCCATAGATTCAACCGAGAAGTTAGTGAGTGTTGATGATCAAAAGCGTGGTTATTTTGATAGACAAATTCCCGTGACAGTAAAAGACTCATTTACCGCTGCTATGGACTGTAATGGTAATGGTTTGTGCTTTAACTACGACATTAACAGCCCAATGTGCCCATCAAGTAAGATTACTAAAGACAGGCGTCATTCGCCAAAAGGCCGTGCGGGTTTAATGCGTGAATGGTTACGTTTATTAGAAAAACAGGGTGTTGATGTGTTAGCGCTAGAGCAAAACATCAATGATTGGAGTATCAAGAAACTTCTTAATAGCAGCGTTGCTAAATTTAAAATCACTTTTTTGAATAAAAGTGAAAATAAAGATGATTTTTCTCATGAAGTAATGGAAGCAATGCAAGGTTGTTTAGCTTGTAAAGCTTGTGCGAGTCAATGCCCTATTAAAGTCGATGTACCTGATTTTAGAAGCCGCTTCATTAATCTTTATCATTCACGTTATCCTCGTCCATTAAAAGATCATTTGGTCGCTAATGTAGAGATTTTAGCACCATTAATGGCTAAAGCACCTAAATTAGTTAACAGCATTTTAAGCTTGAAGGCGTATGATAAATTATCAATAAAAACGATTGGTTATGTCAATACGCCACTGTTAAGTGTTCCTACTTTGAATAAACAAGTTAAGCAAGCTGGTTTTTCTGGCTTTGATCTAACTAAGTTACAATATTTAACCGATAAACAACGCGCAGGCTATGTACTTATTGTTCAAGACCCATTTACTTCTTTTTATGATGCTAACACGGTGCAAAGTATGATGGCGTTAATTAGAAAGTTAGGTTTAGAGCCCATTTTGTTGCCTTTTAAACCTAATGGTAAAGCACAACATGTGAAAGGGTTTTTAGCACGTTTTGCTAAAACAGCTAAATCATCAAGTGAGTTTCTAAATCAGTTAGCCAAATTAAATATTCCGATGTTAGGTATGGATGCTTCTATGGTGCTTTGTTATCGCGATGAATATAAGAAAATATTGTCAGATAAACGCGGTTGCTTCAACGTACTCTTGGCGCATGAGTGGTTGTTATCATTTATTAAACAAGATAACAAATTTAAACGCGATCATGATGATAAACAGCAAACGTTTAAACTGTTTTCTCATTGCACCGAAAAAACAGCTTTGGTAAATAGTGAAAACGAATGGCTAGACATATTCAATCATTTTGGTTTAGCTTTAGACAAAGTTAGTGTCGGTTGCTGTGGTATGGCAGGTACTTATGGCCATGAAAAATCTAATTTAAACAACTCAAAAGGGTTGTTTGATTTAAGTTGGCAACCTAAGCTTGCCGAACTTGAAACAGAACAAATATTAGCGACGGGGTTTTCATGTCGTTCACAAGTAAAACGTTTCACAGAGTATAAGGCTAGGCATCCTGTTGAAGCATTACTTGCGTCATTGAGATAAAGATGATGTAGCACAACCATTGTTAAAATAACAGGTGTATAGTTTCTTTAAGTCATTTATTGAAGGAGCTATTCGTCATGTCTGAGCAACGTTTAATTACTTTATTGAAAATATCTATTAGCATTGGCCTCAGTTTACTTGTGCTTGGTGTTTATTTGCATAATTTTAATGATTATATGGAATCTTTAGGTGTTACTGGCATTATTATTAGTGCTGTTTGTATCGCTTTTGGTTTGATATTTTCTTTACCGACTAAAATGTATCTAACCTTTATTTTAGTCAAACGTGAATCAGACCAACAAAAAATTGAACGAGAAAAAGATAAAGTATAACTTGTCGCTTTAATCACGAATCATTAAATCGACAAGTTTTTCCTCTAAAAGTACTATTTCCTCTACATCAACATCAATATTCGTGTAAAATAATCCCCATTTTTACGATTAAAATCAGTCTAATTATATTAGCCCTGTTTAGAGGAAGTCATGAGTTTAGACACAACCACCATAGATGGCATTGTAGCGCAGGCGATGAGTGCCATTAGTGAAGCTAGCGATCCTAATGCACTTGATCAAGTGCGTGTTAATTTTTTAGGTAAGAAAGGTTTATTTACTGAGCAAATGAAAGGCTTGGGTAAATTACCTAAAGAAGAAAAACCTAAAATGGGTCAAGTAATAAATATTGCCAAGCAAAAAGTGCAAAAGTTATTAAATGAGCGTGGTGAGATACTTCGCGCAGAAGAAATAGCTCAAAAGCTAGCAGCAGAATCTATTGATGTAACATTGCCAGGTCGAGGAACACAGATCGGTGGTTTGCATCCCGTGTCACGCACTATTGCTCGTATTGAAAGTTTTTTTGGTAATTTAGGTTTTGAAGTTAAAGTTGGCCCTGAAGTGGAAGATGATTACCACAATTTTGATGCGTTAAATATTCCAGAACATCATCCTGCACGCCAAGATCATGATACCTTCTATTTTAATCCTAAATTAGTCTTACGTACGCAAACTTCTGGCGTGCAAATTCGTACCATGGAAGTAGAAAAACCGCCATTACGTATTATTTCTCCAGGTAAGGTTTATCGTAACGATTATGATCAAACTCATACGCCAATGTTCCATCAGGTAGAAGGTTTAATGGTTGATAAAGATGTTAGCTTTACTCATCTTAAAGGTATTTTACATGACTTCTTGCATCACTTTTTTGAAGAAGAAGTAGAAATTCGTTTCCGTCCTTCTTATTTTCCGTTCACTGAACCGTCGGCTGAAGTAGATATAATGGGAAAAAATGGTAAGTGGTTAGAAGTGTTAGGTTGCGGCATGGTGCATCCTAATGTTTTAAAGAGTGTTGGTATAGATCCAGAAGTATACACAGGTTTTGCTTTTGGCATGGGCGTAGAACGCTTAACTATGCTGCGTTATGGCGTAAATGATTTACGTGCATTCTTTGAAAATGATCTTCGCTTCTTAAAACAGTTCAAGTAGGAAAAACCAAAAATGAAATTTAGTGAATCTTGGTTACGTGAGTGGGTAAATCCTGCACTTTCATCTGATGAATTAGCTCATCAAATAACGATGGCTGGTCTTGAAGTAGACGGCGTTGATCCCGTTGCAGGCGAGTTTAGTGGCGTTATCATTGGTGAAGTGGTTGAATGTGGGCCACACCCTGATGCTGATAAATTACAAGTCACCAAAGTTAGCTTGGGTGATTATAGCTCTGATAAAGTTGAACAAGGTGTTTTAGTTGATATTGTTTGTGGCGCAAAAAATTGCCGCAAAGGCTTAAAAGTTGCTGTTGCTACGGTTGGCGCGGTATTACCAGGTGATTTTAAAATTAAAAAAGCTAAATTACGCGGTGTACCATCATTTGGCATGCTTTGTAGTGAATCTGAAATAGGATTAAGTGATAGCTCAGATGGCATTATGGAGTTAGCTCAAGAAGCTCCTATTGGTACGTGCTTACGCGAATACTTAGACTTAGATGACGTTACTATTGACGTTGATTTAACCGCTAACCGTGGTGATTGTTTAGGTATTAAAGGTTTAGCCCGTGAAGTAGGTGTACTTAATTCACAATCAGTAAGTGAAGTAGAAATTACAGCGGTTACGGCAACGATTGATGATGTACGTGAAATTACCATTGAAGCAGGTGACGCTTGTCCGCGCTATTTAGGTCGCGTTATTAAAGGTATTAACCCAAATGCACAAACACCATTGTGGATGGTTGAGAAGTTACGTCGTTGTGGCACTCGCGCCATTGACCCCGTAGTTGATGTTACCAATTATGTTTTGTTAGAGCTTGGTCATCCAATGCATGCATTTGATTTAACTAAAATTGACGGTAGTATTAAGGTTCGTTTTGCTAATAAAGATGAGAAGTTAACTTTATTAGATGAAAATGAAGTAACACTAAATGATAAAACCTTAGTTATTGCTGACGATAACAAGGCGCTTGCCATTGCTGGCATTTTTGGTGGTCTTGATTCTGGTGTCACTACTGCATCAACAGATATTTTCTTAGAAAGTGCCTTTTTTGCTCCTTTAGCTATTTTAGGTAAAGCACGTCAATACGGTTTACATACTGATGCATCACACCGATATGAACGCGGTATTGATCCAACATTGCAACATGATGCAATGGAGCGCGCTACACAATTATTATTAGATATTGTTGGTGGTCAAGCAGGGCCTATCGTTGAAACAAAATCGGATGAAAATATTCCTCAAACTAAAGATGTTAGTTTACGCCGTGAAAAATTAGATAGACGCATTGGTCATCATATTGAAGATATAAAAGTATCAGAAATATTAACTCGTCTTGGCTTTACTTTAAGTGAAACGGGTGAGGGCAATGCTAAAGAGTGGCAAGTAATAGTACCTGCTTATCGTTTTGATATAAAAATTGAAGTGGACTTAATTGAAGAAGTTGCTCGCATATATGGTTATAACAATATTCCTAATATTGCGCCAAAAGCAAGTTTGAACATGGTTGCAAAAAAAGAAGCTGTTATTGAATTAGCTAAGTTAAAGCAAACACTTGTTAATCGAGATTACCAAGAAGCAATTACCTATAGTTTTGTTGATCCAAAAGTGCAGTCGTTAATTCATCCTGAGCAAGAAGTGATGACATTACCTCATCCTATTTCTTCTGAAATGTCAGTGATGCGATTAAGCCTGTGGACTGGTTTGTTGCAATCTGTTGTTTATAATCAAAATCGTCAACAGGGTAGAGTACGTCTGTTTGAAACAGGTTTACGCTTCATACCTGATGAAAATAGCGAGAATGGTGTTCGTCAAGAAAATATGATTGCGGGTGTTATTAGTGGGAACCGTGTTGATGAACATTGGGATATGGAAAAAGCAGCTACTGATTTTTATGACATTAAAGGTGATGTAGAAGCACTACTTTCTCTAACTGGTTCGTTAACGTGTGACGTTAATGGTTATGAATTTTCAAAAGCTGAGGTTGCAGCATTACACCCAGGACAAACAGCTCAAATTACAAAAGATGGTCAGTTAGTCGGTTTTGTTGGTACTTTACATCCTGAATTAGAAAGAAAATTAGGATTGAATGGTAGAACATTAATTTTTGAGCTATTGTTATCAAAAGTATTAGGTCAAAAAATACCCGAAGCCTGTGCTGTATCTCGCTTCCCTGCGAATAGAAGAGACCTTGCAGTAGTCGTTAAAGAAGATGTTGATGCAAAAAAAGTGCTACAACTTATTGAAAAGGTTGGCGGAAATTATCTAATTGATCTAAACTTGTTTGATGTATACCAAGGTCAAGGTATTGAAAAGGGCTTTAAAAGCCTTGCCATCGCCTTAGTATTACAAGACACGAACAAAACGCTTGAAGAAAAAGACATCACAGATGTTATTGATCGAGTCGTTGATTCCTTAAAAACAGAGTTAAATGCATCACTGAGGGACTAAGCAATGGCGCTTACCAAAGCAGAAGTAGCAGAACATTTATTTGAAGAAGTTGGGCTTAGCAAGCGCGACGCAAAAGATATGGTTGAAATCTTTTTTGAAGAAATACGCGAAACCTTAGAAAGCGGTGAGCAAGTTAAGCTTTCTGGTTTTGGTAATTTTGATTTGCGTGAAAAGAGCGAACGCCCAGGTCGTAACCCTAAAACGGGTGAAGATATTCCTATTTCTGCTCGTAAAGTTGTTACCTTTAGACCAGGTCAAAAACTGAAAAGCCGAGTTGAAAATGGTAATAGCGACTAATTGATTCTATTGCTGTTTTAATGATTTTCTAGTTTAGACAATCAAAAATAGTTATCAAAAAAAAACACATTATCGCAGAGCGTTAGTGTGTTTTTTGTTTTTTATAATCTTTTCTTAAATATATTGAAATAATTTATGCGCCCAACAAGCTATTCTGAAAACGAAGCGACCACTATTAATTGGCAAGCCTTTAAACTGATTTTGCCTTACCTATTTGAATTCAAAAAGCGCATTGGCTTTGCCATGCTATGTTTGATATTAACTAAAATTGCTAGTGTTTATCTGCCTTTTATTTTAAAAGATATTGTCGATACTTTAGATGCGAAAGCTCCCGAAAATTTACAAGCACTTGTGGTTCCTTTTGGCTTAGTACTCGCTTATGGTAGTGTGCGACTTGCTATTGTTGTCTTTGCTGAAATTCGAGATACCTTATTTGGTCGTGTAACAGAGCGTGCTATTCGTCGTATTGGTTTAAAAGTTTTTCGCCATTTACATCAGCTCGATTTAGATTTTCATTTAAACCGTCAAACAGGAGGGTTATCGCGCGATATTGATAGAGGGACTTCGGGTATTAATTTTTTAATGCGCTTTATGGTCTTCAATATTGTTCCCACCCTTCTTGAAATAGTGATGGTGGTGACTATTCTATTTGTTAACTACGGTATATGGTTTGCGTTGATCACATTAAGTTCTATTTTGGTTTATATTGCTTATTCTATTTACGCAACCGAGTTACGAACTCGTTATGTACGAGCAGCAAATAAAGCTGACTCTTCTAGCAATACCCGTGCTATTGATAGCTTACTTAATTATGAAACGGTTAAATATTTTACCAATGAAGCGTATGAAGCTAAGGCTTATGATGAACAATTAGCAACATGGGAACAAGCAAAGGTTAAAAATCGTTTATCACTTTTTGCTTTAAATGGTGGACAAGCTTTGATTATTGCCATTGCTATGACGGCAATGTTGGCATTGGCGGCCATGGAAGTTAGTGAGGGTAATATGACCTTAGGTGATTTTGTTTTGATCAATGCTTTTATGATGCAGCTGTTTATGCCGCTTAATTTTTTAGGCTTTGTTTATCGTGAAATTAAAGGATCATTAGCCAATATAGAAAATTTATTTGGTTTGTTAAATAAGTCGCCAAAAATTGAAGATGTTCAGGGAGCTATGGCGTTAAGTACAAAACAAGCAGATATATCATTTAACCATATTACTTTTGCATATAATAAAAAAAGACCGATCATTAAAGGGCTTTCTTTTAAGGTTAATGGCGGTGAAAAAGTAGCGGTAGTTGGTGAAAGCGGCTCGGGTAAATCTACATTAGTAAAACTTTTATTCCGTTTTTATGATGTTAGTTCAGGTAGCATTACAATTAATGAACAAAATATTAGTCAAGTAACGCAGCACTCTCTTCGTCAACACATTGGTATAGTACCTCAAGACACTGTGTTATTTAATGATACCTTATTTGCTAATGTTAATTATGGCGATCCTGATGCTAGTATAGAGCAGGTAATGCAAGCAATAGAAATGGCACATTTAACTAAGTTTGTTAATAGTTTACCCGATGGTATAGAAACTATGGTAGGTGAACGTGGCTTAAAGCTTTCAGGCGGAGAAAAACAGCGAGTTGCTATTGCTCGTACTATTTTGAAAAATCCACAAATACTCGTATTTGATGAAGCAACATCGTCACTGGATAGTCAGTCAGAACAAGCTATTTTAACGGCAATTAATGAAGTGGCAAAAAATCGTACTAGTCTAGTTATTGCCCATCGATTGTCTACTATAATTGATAGCGACAATATTATCGTCATGAGTGATGGTGAAATTGTTGAACAAGGTAATCATCAACAATTGTTAGCACAACAAGGAAAATATAGTAAAATGTGGCAACTACAGCAATCTAGCACAGTAGAGAGTAAGTAAAGTATATGAGTTCAGCGACAGATACATCATTAGAAGTAGAAATCACAGCAACAAAGCAATGGTTAGAAGAAATCATTATAGGGCTTAACTTTTGTCCTTTTGCAAAAAAAGAATTTGTTAATAATACCATTCGTTATCATAAATCTAAGGCTGAGCAAGTAAAGCCTGCGTTGCATGAATTAATTGAACAATGCCGTTATTTACAAGCGCATGATGAACTAGAAACAACATTGATCATTTATAGTGAAGGTTTTCGCAGCTTTGATCGGTATTTAGATTTAGTAGATTATGGTAATGATTTATTGGCTGAATCAGGCTTTGAAGGGATATTTCAATTAGCTAGTATGCACCCTGAATATTGTTTTGATGGTGAAGATTATGATGACGCAAGTAACTTTACTAATCGTTCTCCATACCCCATTATTCATATCATTAGGGAAGCGAGTATGGCTCGAGTTTTATCTGTTTATAATGAGCCAGAGAAAATACCTGAAAATAATATAATGTTAGCTAATGAAAAAGGAACAAATTTTTTTCAGCAAGTATTAACACGTATTCATCAGCAGCATATCTTACAATAAACATTATTTCTAACATTCGGGTATAATGCCAATCACACCGTTGCTTTCAAGCCTAATAGCCAGCTATTAGTCAATCAAGCGCCTTGTGCTTGAACATTTATTCTCATTTTAAATTGAAGCATTAATTAATCTGATTGGTATAATACCTAAGTTATTTCATTCATATTAAGTCTTAAGTATAAAAGGAACGCTAGTTTGCCTGAAAAAATAACGATAGTACAAGTTGGTGGTAATATTGAAAGTGCGCTTAAAGGCGACTATCAAATTGATGTTAAAGCTATCTTAAATGAAGCTTGGCAACAAACATTGAAATCTAGGTTGGCAATTAATGTAGGTTTGCTATTTTCTTTAATGCTTGGAATTTTAGTTTCCTTTGTTGTTAGTAATTACCTTGGTGGCATCGAAGCAGTGTTGACTAATCCAGAAGCAAGTATGCTACTTAATGTTGTTGTGACTATTGCAGTATGGCCTTTTGTTGGTGGTGTTGAGATGATGGGCGTGTTGCACGCTATTGGCATGAAAACTGACGTGAAGATGACTTTTGCTTTTTTAAAGCGTGCTAGTTGGGTTGTATTATGTGCACTGTTTACTTCTGTACTCATTAGTTTTGGTTTTCAATTGTTTATATTGCCAGGAGTCTTTCTTGCCGTGACTTTATCTTTGACTATTCCTTTAGTTATAGAGAAAAAAATGACACCTATGAAAGCTATTGTGTTATCAATTCAAACATTACGTTTTAAATTTTTATCGTTGTTTTTTTTATATTCTATTTTATTTATGCTGTTAGTGGTTTTATTTATTCCTTTAGTTTTACTTCTTGAATCAAGCTTTGCACCATTAGGAATCATGATTCTTATGTTAGGCGTTTCGTTTCTTGCTCCACTATTTTACAATGTTAAAGGTATACTCTATCGTGAAATTTTCGGTGTTAGTTTAGCAACTAATGATACGTCAATAAAAGGTAGTGATGATCCTTTAAACTCGAAAAATGTAAGTGTAAGAAAACTTGATTCTGATTCTGATGATACTTTCTCAGCGTAATTATAATAAAGTTATGGAGTCTCTATGAAAAGTCCAATATTAATTAAAATTGTATTATTATTACTTTTATTTGTTTTTCTGTTAGCGCCTTTTACGTTTTTGAAACCTAAAACTGACAGTAATACGGTTGATGTTTCAGCCATAAAAAAGTCAGAAAAAATTGAAAATAAACCCATAATAAAAAAAGTTGATGAAAAGCCGTTACATACCGTGATTTTGCCTGATTTTGCGGCTATTAGAGATGTTAAAACAAAGAAAAAAGCTTTTTTTGATTTTATGAAACCTTCAGTGGTTAGACAAAATAATTTGTTATTGGCAAAAAGAGAAAAAATTAATGCTTGGCTTGAACATACTTCCCTTGAATTACCATTATCAGAACAAGAACAACAACAGCTTGATCTTTTAGTTAAAAAGTATCGGGTAAATAACAAGTCTTCAACTTTATCTCAATTGAATGAATTGTTATTGCGAGTTGATGTTGTGCCTATGCCATTAGTTTTAGTGCAAGCTGCTAATGAATCTGCTTGGGGAACATCACGTTTTTCACGTATAGGTTTGAATTTTTTTGGTATTTGGTGTTACCGACAAGGTTGTGGCATGGTACCTAGTGGCAGAAATACGGGTGCTAAACATGAAGTGGCTGCTTTTAATAATTTAGATGAAGCGGTAGCACGTTATTTTCACAATATTAATTCACATAATGCGTATCGTGTATTTAGAACGATTCGCTTTGAATTAAGATCACAAGATCAAGTGTTAAATCCTGAGATTTTAGCGACAGGTTTATTACCTTATTCTGAACGTGGCGCTGATTACGTTATAGATATAACTAAAATGCTCAGACAAAACCAACAATACTTATAGAAGAAAAAGCTAGTGCTAAAGCCGTTGTTGGAGGTTGATTTAGTGAAAAATGATGAATTAATAACTTTAAATAAAGTTTACTTTTATTAATGTCTTTTTAACTTGGCCACTTCAACTCGCTGCTTGTGACGGGTATTATTATTTTACTTCCACTACATTTAACTCATTAGTATGATTGGCTTTCTCATCTGAATTATAGTTTATTTCACTATCATCAAAAGCCAAATCGCCACCATTAATCACCCCTGATGAACTATCAATACTTTTAAAGTCGAATAAGTTGCTATCACAAAGGTGTGAAGGAACTATATTGCGCATCGCAGTAAACATAGACTCTATTCTACCTGGTGATTGCTCATGCCATTCATTCAACATGCGTTTAATGTTTTGACGTTGTAAATTAGGCTGTGAACCACATAAATTACAAGGGATAATAGGGAAGTTTTTTAATTCACTGTATTGAATTAATTCTTTTTCTTTGCAAAAAGCTAACGGACGAATGACAACATGCTCGCCATTATCTGAAACCAGCTTTGCAGGCATGGCTTTCATCTTTCCGCCATAAAACATATTCAGCATTAATGTTTCAATCATATCATCGCGATGGTGACCTAAAGCAATTTTAGTTGCTCCTAAATTTTTAGCCGCTTTATATAATACGGCACGGCGTAATCTAGAACACAAACTACAGGTGGTTTTCCCCTCTGGAATTTTATCTTTTACAATAGCGTAAGTATTTTCTTCTATTATGTGATATTCAATACCTAGATTGTTCAAGTATTGAGGAAGAATATGCTCAGGAAATCCTGGTTGTTTTTGATCTAAATTTACCGCAATCAATTCGAAGTTTATAGGGGCGGATTCTTTTAACTTCATTAGTATGCTTAGCAGCGCATAACTGTCTTTACCGCCAGATAAACACACCATTATTTTATCGCCATCTTCAATCATATTGTATTCAGCAATTGCTTGACCAACGTTACGTCTAAGGCGCTTTTCTAATTTGGTTAATTGAGTTTTTTGAACAGGCGTTAGGAAGGTGTGACTCATACAGCTATATTTCGTTTATGAAGTAGATTTCGCGGGCATTATACGCGTTTTCTATACTGAAACCAAAGGCCTTTGTTCGCTAACTCAGTACAAGTGCAATATATACCTAAACCACTTCATCTTGGGGTGGCTTGGGTATAACTTGCACTGAGTGCAGCGGAGAGGTTATTCGTCAGCTAATGGTGATACATAACCATCAGGTTTTAATGCGAGTACATCACAGTTAAGTTGATCAATAACATGCTCTGCTGTATTGCCAATTAAGGCAGCTGAAATGCCTGTTCTTCCAATCGTACCTAAAATAACAAGCTCGGCATCAATTTTTTCAGCAACCTGCTCTATAACCGTTTCAGGAAGGCCTTCTTCAACATGAGTGTTGACGATACTAATACCAAATTTATTAGCGTGCTTAATCATGGCCTGCTCATGGTGTTTGAGCATAGTGTCATTATATTCGCTTGAGTTAAACTCAGGTATTTCAATAGCTATATTCACTGGTGTACCCGGAAAAGAGTTAACTAAGTGTACATTTGCTTGAATTAATTTTGCTAATTGTTTGGCTTCTTCGGTTATTTTTATATCGAGTGAGTAATGTTCAGCTTCATCACTACCAACATTTAAAGCGGCAATAATATTGCCATTACTTGGCCATTCATGCTCTTTTACTAATAATACAGGGCAGGGACATTTACGTAAAATATGCCAGTCAGTAGGTGTAAATACTACTGATTTGAATTTGTCATGTTGGTGAGTTCCTTTAATAACTAAGTCATAATTATTTTTTAATACTCGTTCAATAATGGCTTCAAAAGGGCGATTATGCCAGACTACTTGACAATCTATTTCTATTTCAGGCTTCAAGTCTTTAATAACATCCTTTAGCCAAAACTCTCTATCCTTAATAACTGATTGACGCATAACATCACGTTCATCACGTGAAAGTATTGTAGTCATTTCATAAGAAAAATCAAAAACACTTAAAAATGCACTAACACTAACTTTGTTACTGCCACTAGCAATAATCCTTGTGGCTAAATCAATGGCTCTTTTCAATGCCTTTTGTTCGTCGGTTGTTGGATCAATAACAACCAAAATATTTTGGTAAGTTTCCATGATAAATCTCACTTTCTTTTATTAATAACTTTAACTTTAATTAAGCTTAGTTAACTTATAGCAAAAGTATGAAATTAATGCTTGTTTTAAATCATGTTGTTGGTAACTTTAGGCGTTAGCACTAAATGGGTTTAGTGCTAGTTTTATACTCATGAGACCTAAAAAGACTCCTGAAACAGGTGTCTTAAGACATTATGAGTTTAAATGTAGGGAATTATAGCTCTGCGCAATCAGTGAGATTATCAATATCTAAAATGGTAATAAGCTTACCATCAACTTTAATTAAATTATTTTTATGAAAGCGATTTAATAGTCGGCTTATGGTTTCAACGGTTAAACCAATATAATTGCCAATATCACTTCGGGTCATGGTTAAACGAAATTCAGTCGCAGATAAACCACGGATATGATAACGCTCACTTAAACTAACTAAAAAAGTAGCAACACGTTGTTCAGCATTTTTACGATTTAGTAAAGTAAGCATTTCTTGATCAGTGCGAATTTCATTGCTCATCAAACGTAATACTTGCTTTTTAAGTTTAGGCATCGTGTTAGATAATGTATCTAAATTGTTGTACGGAATTTCACAAACCATTGAAGTTTCAAGAGCTTGAGCAAAACTTTTATGTTCAGTATCTGCAATAGCATCAAAGCCCAGTAAATCACCAGCTAAATGAAAACCAGTAATTTGTTCTTCGCCTTGTTCGTTTACTGTAAAGGTTTTAAAAGTACCTGAGCGAATAGCATACAGAGCATGCATTTCTTGGCCGTCGGAGAAAATCTTATCGCCTTTGTGTATAGGACGTTTACGATCAATAATTTCATCAAGCGTAGTAAGCTCTTGGTCATTTAAAGTAAAAGGCAAGCAAAGTTCGCTAATGCTACAGTTTTGACACTTTATATGTTGTGTGTTGGGGAAACTATTATTTGGCATGCATTACTCAACTGGTTTAGGCTGACTATTTTAGATAAAAATTTAAGTACAACAAGGTGTTCACTCTAATTTTGAGGGTTAGACTATGGTATTAGAACATTTGTTGATATGCAACAATAAAACTATAAACTCCGAAGGATATTAGTACTAAAGCCATTGTTTTTCGTAATATTGGCTTGACTAGTATGTTTTTTATGCTAGTAAATCCGATAGACAATGTTAGTAGTGCAGGTAAGGTGCCTAAGCCAAAGAAAAACATGATACTAGCTCCTGTTAGTATGTCTCCACTTGCTAATGCCCAAGTTAGGGTTGAGTAAACTAAACCACAAGGTAACCAGCCCCAAACAATCCCAAGGCTTAATGCTTTAATGGGTGAGTCAACAGGAATCGCTTTACTTGCTAAAGGGGAAATAGTTTGCCATAACCTCTTTCCTAATGCTTCAATATGATTAAGCCACATTAGCCATTGGCCAAGATATAAGCCAAGCAAAATAACAAAAATGGCTGAGAACATTCTTAGACCAGCAAGTGGCATTCCAATGTTTTTTGCTGCAATAGAACCTGTGAAACCCACAATAGCGCCAATAATACTATAAGACGTTATTCTTCCTAGGTTATAAAAAAAAACTAAGGCCGTTTTACTATTAGCCATAGTGGCTAGGTTTTGACCGTTGACAGGTATAGAGTGCGTTTGGTATTTATTTGATGCGGGTAGAGCAGAAGTTAACATGGTAGTAATACCACCACACATTGCAATACAATGACCAGAGCCGAGTAAACCAATAATAAGAGCAGAGAATATATCTAAACTCACTGGTTTTTATTCTCATCTTTTGATGTGTTTAACTCAGAGGTCAGTTCTTTTTTTTTCTCTTCATCATCAAAAAGAATACTCATTCCTTGTTTCTCAAGATCATCAAATTGTTCTGTTTTAACGGCCCAAAAAAATAGATAAACGCCCAAAGCCGTAAATACTATAGCGATAGGAATTAAAATATAAATAATGCTCATGATTTATTACTCAGTAGTAGTGAATTTTTACACTAAATTTAGTTGTTATTTTGACTTTTTAGTAATCGCAGCGAGTTGGTTATTACTAAAATTGAACTTGCAGACATACCAATAACTGCCATATAAGGCGTTATGTTACCACTTACCGCTAAAGGTAAAACAATAGCATTATAACCAAAAGCCCATAAATAGTTTTGAAAAATAATAGCGCGTGTTTTTATTGCCACTTGACTCATGACATGAATACTAGCCAGTTGATTATTTAATAAAATAACGTCGGCACCGCTTTTAGCTATATCCGTACCACAGCCCATTGCCATAGAAACATGAGCAGCACCAAAAACAGGTGAGTCGTTAACACCGTCTCCTATCATGGCAACGGTTTTATTTTCTTGCTGAATACTTTGTAGTTTAAGCATTTTGTCTTGGGCTGATAAATTACCATAACATTCTGATATGCTAAGTGACTCAGCAACACGTTGACAAGCTTCTTGGCTATCACCAGAAAGCATGATTATTTGATGTTTACTCTTTAAATTGTTGATTAATACTTGTGCATCGGGACGAATTTCATCTATTAAATTAAAGGTGGCAATGAGTTTTTGTTCACATATTAATACACATGATGCAGATAAGTAATCTTGATTATCGGTTAATTTGGCAATTAACCAACTAGGTTTACCTATGTGATAAATTTTACCTTTGATAACACCACTAACTCCTTTACCTGAACGCACTTCAACATTACTAGCATGAATAGTAAAATCACGATATTTACTAAAGGGTTTTGCTAAAGGGTGTTCTGAGTGTGATTCTAACGCTGCTGCAAGCGCTAATACATCATCAATAGTTAAATTTTCAGAAGCAATGACATTGGTATTATTAATTGAAAACTCACCCGTGGTAATGGTACCTGTTTTATCAAAAGCAAAAGTATCAACTTTAGGCATGGTTTCCATAACATGCGCTGACTTGATCATAATTCCATCGCGGTTAAGACGTGTGGTGGCACAAGTTAATGCTGTCGGAGTAGCTAAAGAAAGAGCGCAAGGGCAAGTAGCAACTAATACTGATAAGGTGATCCAAAAGGCTTGTTCAGGTAAGTGTTGTTGCCAATAAAGTGCTGTACCAATAGCTGTTATTAAAATAATTGCAACAAAATATTGTGCTACTTTATCTGAAAATTTCGCTAATTTAGGTTTGTGTGCTTGGGACTGTTCACTTAAACGGATCAGCTGACTTAAAAAGGATTGATTACTGAGTTTGGTTACTTTTACCGTTAAATTACCATCGCCATTTATAGTGCCTGAGAAAACAGTATCATCTATATTTTTATTTACAGGAAGTTGCTCTCCTGAAAGCATGGCTTCATTTACTTGGGAGCTGCCTTGAGTAACAACGCCATCAGCAGGGATAGTTTCACCTGGTTTAATTAAAACAAAATCATCAACAATTAATAATTTAGCGGCAACAAGCTCTTCTTTTATTACTTTACTTGCGTTTGTTGTCTTGCTTGTTGTTTGTTGTTTGTTGCTTTCATTTATCACTACACGAGTCGCGGTCATTGGCATAAGCTTTAATAAATTTGCTGATACTTGCGCTGCATGAGAGCGAGCACGAAATTCTAAAAACTTACCAATGAGTAATAAAAAAGTGAACATAGAAACTGATTCAAAATATACTTCACCTTGCTCGGTAATAGTTGCCCATGCACTAGCACTAAAGGCGAGAATAATAGCGATAGAAACAGGAACATCCATGGATAAGCGTTTTAATTTAAGCGCATTTATTGCACCAATATAAAAGGGCAGTGCGCCATAGCTAACAATAGGTAGCACTAAAATAAAACTTATCCAGCGTAAATAAACTTTATTATTTTCACCAATGCCTGAGAACGCGCCAAAATATAAACCAATAGCAATCATCATTATTTGCATCATTAAAATACCGCTAATACCTAAACGTTTAATGAATGTTTTATTTTGTGCTTTATTACGCAATTCTACTTCATTTGCCTTAAATGGCATGGCTTGATAACCAATATGTTCAACGGTATTTAAAATATCGCTAAGTTTTAAGGTGTCATCTTGCCATTTTACTGTTGCTCTTTGTGTTGTAGCATTAACGCTAACACTGTGTAATCCTTTTAACTTCCCAAGCTGCATTTCTATTAACCAAGCACAGGCAGCACAACTTATACCTTCTACGGTTAATATGGCTTCTTTAAAATCATTATCTTGATAGATGAATTCACTTTGCAGTACAGCCTCATCGAGTAATTGGTTTTTTTGTAGCTGCTCAGGTACAAGCTCTGCGCCTTTGGTCGCAGGCTCTGTTCTAACTGTGTAATATTGAGTTAGATTATTATCAACAATAGTTTGTGCTACTGCTTGGCAGCCTATGCAGCACATGGGCTGTATTGTGTTATTTATGTTAACACTAAGATCAAGCCCTTCTGGAATAGGCTCATTACAATGAAAGCATAGGCGCGGGGTAATAGACATAAATAAGGTAGTACTCAGTTTTTGAAAATTAAACTTTTAGAGATTATTGCGCTTTGGTTGGATCTGGAATAATGTCGATAAATTCGCTTTGCGGTAGGCTTATCACGTCTTGAATTTTCCAAACATTATCAAATGGTGTGATTGTTATTTTCCATTTACCTGTAATGTTTTTATCAAACTTTTCTCTAAAGTGACCATTGCCATCAGGTGTTAACGCTAAATGAAAATCTCTTTTTTCAAGGGTAGGGTGATAAAAAACAACATTAAGTAAAGGGAATGTTTTTTCAATACCTGTTGGTTTTATTAAAAGTTCATTATCACTAAATTTCAAGGCGAAACGCATACCTAGTTTTTGTGCTTGTCTTACTTTAGCAACTTGTAAATTAATTGCTTTACCTTTTTTATAATAATCACCAACAACGTAAGTGTCAGGGTTTGTATTAGCAATAATATAGGTAGCAATACCGGCTACAACAGCAGTAAAAGGAAGAATAAAAACTAACCAAGCCCAAGGCTCACGATACCAAGATGTTTTCATAAGAGTGTTTATAGTTATGTTGTGTAAAATTGGCAATTATTATAGCTTTTTTCTTTATCGGAGGCTAGTTTTGTCGTTGCGCTAAGTGTAACAAAAAGACAATAAAAAAGGTTAATTAACAATAAGTTAATTAACCTTCTTATATAGCTTTAATCTTAGGTTAAATATTTAAATTAAACACTATCAATTAATCTTGAGAAAGAGAATAAACATAAGCACTAATTACATGCACTTTTTCTTTACCAAGAATTTTTTGCCAAGGTGGCATAACGCCAGCACGACCGTTGCGAATTGATTCTTCAATGGCTCGCTGAGAACCACCATATAACCAAGTGTTATCGGCTAAGTTTGGTGCACCCATTGGTAAACCAAGCGCTAAACTTCCTTGACCATCCGGGCCGTGACAACCTGCACACATGCCAAATTTAGCTTTACCAGCTTTAGCAAGGTCAGCATTAACAGAGCGACCACTTAAACTAATAACATAAGCGGCAACCTCTTTAACACCTTGTTCGCCGCCAATAGCGCCAGCCCAAGCCATCATGCCTACAGCATTACGACCATGCATGATACTTTCTTTGATTTTCTCAGGTGTACCACCGTATAACCAGTCTTTATCAGTCAGGTTAGGGAAACCAGTAGTACCACGAGCATCAGAGCCATGACATTGTGAACAGTTTTGAATAAACAAACGCTGACCAACTTTAAGCGCTTCACTATCTGTTGATAGATCCTCAATACTACGTGCTGCATAGGCATCAAAAATTGGACCGTATTTAGCTTCTGCTTGTGCTATTTCACGGTCATACTGTACTAAAACACCAGAATCTTTTTTCAAATATTCAGTTGTTTTCGCTTTTGATTCAGCTATGTTCATAATGCCTTGGTTTGAGCTTTTCCAACCTAAAAGGCCAGTCCAATTACCTAAACCATATAATGCAATATAACCAAATGCCCAAATGATTGTTAATAAGAAAAAGGTACTCCACCAGTTAGGTAGTGGATTATTTAATTCCTCAATGCCATCGAAGGTATGTCCCATAGACTCACCTTCTCCAACATCTGCAAAGTTTTTTAAGCACAACCGTAATAGTATAAAACAACCTACTAACGTGGCTAAGGTTAAACCCCAAACCCATATATTCCAGAAGCTAGACATTTTTATTCGTCTCCTGTTTGCTATCTGTTTTAAGATGGCGTTCTTTATCTTGTGTTGTTTCTTCTTCAAAAATCGAATTAGCAACATCATTAAAAGATGACTTACGCTTTTTCGAATATGACCAAGCTACAATAATTATAAATAACGCAAATATTAGGAGGGCAACAAGCCCTCTAAGTGTTCCGTAATCCATTGGCTTACTTCAATGCATGGCCAAGTGATTGCAAGTAAGCAACCAAGGCACTCATTTCAGTTTTACCTTTTACCGCATCTTTAGCACCGTCTATTTCGGCTTGCGAATAAAGCGGAATTCTTTCACCAGTTTCTTTATCTATATGGCTGCGGTTACGAGTTAACCAGTTGAAGGTTTCAAGCTTTTTACCCGTAATTTCACCATCAAGCGTGTTGTCATTTAGCCAATGATAAGAAGGCATGTTTGACTCAGGTACAACAGAACGAGGATCAATTAAATGGGCTATATGCCAATCATCACTGTAACGACCACCAACACGAGCTAGATCAGGACCAGTACGTTTTGAACCCCATAAAAATGGATGTTCCCAAACACTTTCGCCAGCAACGCTATAATGACCGTAACGTTCAGTTTCGGCTCTAAATGGACGGATCATTTGACTGTGACAGTTGCTACAACCTTCACGAATATAAATATCGCGACCTTCCATTTGTAAAGCAGTATAAGGCTTTAGGTTATCTACGGGGGTTGTGGTTTCTTTTTGGAAAAATAGAGGGGTAATCTCTACTAAGCCACCAATACTGATTGCAATTACAGTAAATAGAAAGAATAAACCAACATTCTTTTCAACAGTTTCATGTTTATTTGTCGAAGTGTTTTTTGAAGTTTTTTTCATGTTAGTTCTCCTTAAGCTTCTTCAACAGCTTTTAGACTTCCGTCTTTAGCGCCGATAGTTTTAAACATGTTGTAGGCCATTAATAAGAAACCTGTAACAACTAATACACCACCTAAGAAACGAATAAAGTAGAATGGATAAGAGGCGGTTAAACTTTCTACAAAGCTATAGGTTAAAGTGCCATCTGCATTTACTGCACGCCACATTAAACCTTGCATAACACCTGAAATCCACATGGCAACAATGTAAAGTATAATACCTGTGGTATGAATCCAAAAATGTATATTAATCAAGCGAATGCTATACATACGACCTTGATTAAATAACACGGGGATTAAATGATACATAGCACCAATTGTTATCATAGCTACCCAACCTAAGGCGCCAGAGTGAACATGACCAACCGTCCAGTCAGTATAATGAGATAAAGCATTTACTGATTTAATTGCCATCATTGGCCCTTCAAAGGTAGACATACCATAGAAAGATAAAGATACAATTAAGAAACGTAAAATAGGGTCGCTGCGAAGTTTATGCCATGCGCCTGAAAGTGTCATAATACCATTAATCATACCACCCCAAGACGGTAGGAATAGTACAATAGACATTACCATACCAATAGACTGAACCCAATCAGGTAGTGCGGTATAATGTAGGTGATGAGGACCTACCCAAATATATAAAGAAATCAATGCCCAAAAATGCACAATAGACAAGCGGTATGAGTAAACAGGACGTCCTGCTTGTTTAGGAACAAAATAGTACATCATACCTAAGAAACCAGCAGTTAATAAGAAACCAACAGCATTATGACCGTACCACCACTGCACCATGGCATCGATTGCACCAGGATAAATAGAGTATGATTTCATAAAAGAGACAGGGACTACCATTGAATTACCGATATGAAGTACAGCAATGGTAATAATAAAAGCACCAAAAAACCAGTTAGCTACATAGATGTGAGAGGTTTTACGTTTAACTATTGTACCAAAAAACACAACCGCATACGCAACCCAAACAATGGTGAGCAGAAGATCTATTGGCCATTCTAGCTCAGCATATTCTTTTGTAGAAGTGTATCCTAAAGGCAAAGATACTACCGCAGCTAAAATAACTGCTTGCCAGCCCCAAAAAGTAAATGCAGCCAACTTGCCACCAAACAATCGGGTTTGGCAAGTTCGTTGCACAATATAATAAGAGGTTGCAAATAAAGCACTAGTACCAAAGGCAAATATTACTGCATTGGTATGAAGTGGACGAAGGCGAGAGTAGGTTAACCAAGGTGTATCAAAGTTTAACGCAGGCCAAATTAATTGAGCCGCGATAAGTACACCTACGAGTGTACCAACGATCCCCCAGATTACAGTCATTACAGTAAATTGACGTACAACATC
>Ga0209826_1000501_pt1 | contig 28034 bp, 17 predicted proteins | sample GOMGulsemesocosm_5_FD_184637 | JGI IMG/M metagenome (GOLD analysis project Ga0209826, IMG submission 184637) | Methane-oxidizing microbial communities from mesocosms in the Gulf of Mexico - GOM15C Gulf of Mexico (SPAdes) (version 2) | ecosystem: Environmental > Aquatic > Marine > Cold seeps... | reverse complement strand
GCATTTTTCACGCTTTTGCCTTGGATTTCGGCACTGACGTACTGGCCAATTTTTAGCGGCGTTTTTACTTGGCCGTTGGCGTCGAGGGTGCGGGCAAAGGGCTGGTTGATTTGTGCGACCACGTAGAGCTGATTGCTGCTGGCGTCGATGGTGGCTTCGGTGCGCACAATTTTTCCCTGCCAGCGAGTGGGGGTGCCAAGGCTGCTGATCAACGTGACGTTGGGCAGGGCTTGGGCTTGGTGTTTGTCGTTCTGGCCGTGCGCATGCTGATAATCTTCAGGCAGGTTGATGAGCGCTAGCTCGCTGTTTTTAAGCGGTAAACGCACTTCTAACCGGTCAGTGGCGAAGATGTCTGCCAGCTGTGTGTTTGCGCTGACGTACTGGCCTAGGTCTACTTGGGTCTTCTTTAAACGGCCATCGAAGGGCGCGCGAATTTTCGTGCGCTGTAGGTCTAGTTCGGCTTTTTCGAAGTTGGCTTGGGCAGAAAGTACACCGGCCTCACTGGCGGCCAATTGCGGTTTACGCAATACCAGTGCCGGTGCTTCACCGCCGTCACCGAGTCGCTGCCAATCGATCAGGGCTTGTTGTGCTCGCGCTTTTTCTTCTTCAAAACTGAGTTGGCTCTGCAGCAATTCGGCTCGAATAATTTTGGCGGCCGTCTGATAATCACGCGGGTCTATCTCGATCAGTACGTCGCCTTTTTTGAAAAAACCACCGTCGCGAAAACTGTTGGCCACCTTGAGTATCTGCCCGCTGACTTGGCTCACCAAAATACTTTGGGTGTGTGGCTGCACGGTGCCAAAGCTGTTAATGGTGAATTGAAAATCCTGCGGGTGCAGCGTTTGGCTTTCAACTTTGAGCACCGGTTTGGCGCGCTCAGTGTGACGTTTGGCCTCGGGCTTACTGGACATAACCAGTAGGCTGGTAGCAATGAAGGCGCCGAGTACGCTGGCGGCGATGGCTAATTTTTTACGATTGGTTTGCATGTTTTTAAACTCGTGGGCTTCTTAAGCTCGTGTGCGTCTTAAATTCAAAGGGTTAAGCGTTACTCGGCGGTTGCCTGTGCATCCGCGGTTGTCGCCTGTGCTTCGCCGCCGAGCGCTAGGTAGAGCGCGACACGGTTCTGCAGTAATTCATTCTGGATGTTGATCAAGTTGTTTTCTGCGTTGAACGCGCGGCGCTGGGCGTCAAGTACCGAGGTGTAATCCTGTAAGCCTTGTCGATAACCTTCAAAGGCGATTCGCTCGGCGGCCTGGGCAAAGCGGCGGGCATCGGTGAGGTGTTGGTATTGATCGCGCAGGGCAACCTCTTTATCCAGTCCGCTCTCAACTTCATCAAACGCGGTGTAGAGTGCGCTGAGGTATAGCTGTTCTTTTTGGCGCAGTTCGGCGCGGCTTTTGGCTTCCGACGCTTTTAAACGGCCGCCGGCAAACAGCGGTTGTGTCAGGTTGCCGAGCAGGTTCCAGGCGAGGTTGCCTTGGTCGAGCAGGTCTTTGAGTTCTTTGCTGGAGTCGCCGACACGGCCGGTGAGGGTAAAACTCGGGAAACGTGCTTTGTGGGCGACGGCCAGATCACGGTCGCTGGCTTGCAGCTCAAGGAAGCTGGCTTGCACATCAAAGCGCTGGCTGACCACTTGTGCGTTGATTCCTGCTGGCAAAGCCTGCTCTAAGCGGGGCAGCGGTGGCAATGTTTGCTTGGCGCCCAGTAGGTCTGCTCCCAGTAAATCCTTGAGGCGTCCACTCGGGTAATGACCGAGCAAAAGTTGCAGGCCGCGCACCGCGGCTTGCGTGGTGTTTTTCTGAGCGCTGCGGCTGCTCTGCTCGCTGGCCAAATCACTGCTGGCAAGGTAGACGTCAAGGGCGCTGTTGATGCCCTGACGGTAACCGTTATTGATGATGTCGAGGTTGGCTTGCAGGTTGTCTACCCGTTCATCGAGCACATTGTTGAAGTGCTGGTTGGCCAGCAATAAGAACCACGCGCGGGTGACATCGCCGGTGAGTGAGAGGCGCGCGGCGTCAAACTGCGCCTGTTGCGCCTGGAAGCGATATTCGGCCGCTTTGCCGCTGGCGCTGAGCTTGCCCCACAGGTCGAGCTCCCACGCGAGGCTTACATCGACGCTGTTGCTGTCGGCGTAGGTGTTGCTGGTTTTAGTGACGCTGGAGCCGTCGAGGCTGCCATTGACACTTTTGACGCGTTGGCGACCGGCGTTGAGGTCGAGTGTTGGCCAGAGGGAGGCGCCGGCAATGATCGCTTGCTCGCGAGCAGCGGTGATGCGCGCTCGGGCTTCCCGCAGGCTGAAGTTACCGGCCAGCGCGGCGCGCACAAATGCATTGAGCTGCGGATCATTAAACTCACCGAGCCAGTCGCTGGGGATCGGAGCCGCTTGGGAATTGGACTGAGCTTGCAGCTCACTCAGCTGCAATTGAATGTCGCTGCTGATCTGGCTCGATTGGCAGGCGCTCAGCAATAAGCTGCCGAGCAGCACCGAGGCAATAAGTGTGCGGCGTGGTCGCGCTGTGGATAAGTCTTGGGTCACGGTGTTCGATTCTTCTTTGTGAGTAACGGCTTAATGTGCGAGCTAAGGGTTTTATGTAAGCGTAGTGCTCAGCAATATGGTTTCTAACTGGGAATGAGTATCGCTATTAATTGGGTGTTAGATTACTGCTTTTTTCGTATTCTGTCTTTACTTGGCATTACCTACTCTCTGTTTGCGCACCGAGGGTTCGGTTAACCCCTGCAGTTTAGGTCTTCATTTTTACTTATCCGAGACAAGGTCTAGGTAAGTGATCGATGTTTGGCTCACTTTCACGTGGTGGGGCCAGCACAGAGTGGTCGACTTCTCGTCTAATGAGAGGGCAGTCCGTTCGACACACTAAGGACCATTAATCGCCTTTTGGGTTCCTGTAACGGGCGTTTGTATCGATTAAAACGACTCGAATTACAGCAACAACGTGTCAGGGGTTAAATGGTTGACAGAGCTGTCGCTGCGGGGCTTTTTTTGAGATAATAGGCGGTCTATTTCCCTTCTTTTTGTAGTGGTATTCATGGCACGTCCAATGGCTCAGCCCGTCAGCGCACCTAACTTATTCGGTTACCCCAAGTACTGGGCCGAATGTTACGGCGTCGCCCCTTACTTACCCATGACCCGCAAGGAAATGGATGGGCTGGGTTGGGACAGTTGCGATATCATTTTGGTGGTGGGTGACGCCTATGTGGATCACCCAAGTTTCGGCATGGCGGTGATTGGCCGCTTCCTTGAATCCCAGGGCTTCCGTGTCGGCATCATTGCCCAGCCAGATTGGCGCAGTACCGCCGACTTTACGGCTCTCGGTAAGCCAAACCTGTTTTTTGCTGTCTCAGCGGGCAACATGGATTCCATGATTAACCGCTACACCGCCGACCTCAAGGTTCGCAACGACGATGCCTACACACCTCACGGCGAGCCGGCTAAACGCCCAGACCGCGCGGTGATTGTCTACAGCCAGCGCTGTAAAGAAGCCTTCACCGATGTGCCGGTCGTACTCGGCGGTATCGAGGCCAGCCTGCGCCGTATTGCGCAGTACGATTACTGGAGTGATCAAGTGCGTCGCTCGGTGTTGATCGACGCCACCGCCGATATCCTCTTGTACGGCAACGCTGAGCGCGCGCTGGCCGAGGTGGCGCACAAGATCTCCTTGGGCATTCCCGTCAGCGAGATCACCGATGTGCGCGGTACCGCTATCCTGCGTGACAGTGTGCCAAGCGGTTGGACCGAGTTGGATTCGTCCCGCATCGATTGGCCTCAGCACATTGACGCCCATACCAATCCGTACGATTACGGCATGGACAACAAGAAAGACGACGGCAGCTCGTGTGACAAATTTCCGGGCTCCACTGAAGCGGCGAGAAAATTAAACACCACCTTCGATGAGAGTGACGGCGGCGCCGATGGGTTGGGGGTGACCACCGTTGATCCGCTGATGGTCGAGCCGGAGATGCCGGGCGCTGAAGTTGTGGCGGCAGTCGTTGAACCCGTCGTTGAAAAGACGCCAGCAGAGCGCTTAGAAGCCACGCCAGAAGAAGCGATTCGTATTATCCCTATGCCGCTGCAGGGCAAGAGCGTTTGGGAAATTGAGAAAACCTGTATTCGCATACCGTCATTTGAAAAGGTGAGCAAGGATGCGGTGCTCTATTCGCACGCCTCACGCGTGCTGCACCAAGAGTCGAATCCAGCCAACGCCCGCGCACTGGTGCAAAAGCACGGCAATAAAGAAATCTGGGTGAATGCGCCACCGATTCCGTTGGAAACCCCAGAGATGGACGCGGTGTTTGCGCTGCCGTTCACGCGTCTGCCGCACCCAAGCTACGGCGACGCCAAGATCCCCGCGTTCGACATGATCAAGACCTCGGTCAACATCATGCGCGGTTGTTTCGGCGGCTGTACCTTCTGCTCGATTACCGAGCACGAAGGTCGCGTGATTCAGAGTCGTTCAGAAGAATCCGTATTGAAAGAAATTGAAGCCATTCGCGATACCGCGCCTGGTTTTACCGGGGTGATTTCAGATTTGGGTGGTCCGACGGCCAACATGTATCACCTCAACTGTAAGGATCCGAAGATCCACGCCAACTGTCGTCGACTGTCGTGTGTGTTCCCAAGTATCTGTAAGAACCTTGAGACAGATCACTCGCCGACCACGCAGTTGTACCGCAAGGCGCGTGCGCTGCCGGGTGTTAAGCGTATCTTGATCGCCTCTGGCCTGCGCTATGACTTGGCGGTACGCGATCCAGAGTATGTGCGCGAGCTGGTGATGCACCACGTCGGTGGGCGTTTGAAAATTGCCCCGGAGCACAGTGAAGCGGGCCCGCTGAGCAAGATGATGAAGCCGGGTATGGATACCTACTATCAGTTTAAGGATATGTTCGAGCAGTACTCGAAGGAAGCCAAGAAAGAGCAGTATTTGATTCCGTACTTCATCGCCGGTCACCCGGGCTGTGAAGACGACGACATGATGAACCTGTCGCTGTGGCTCAAACGCAACAAGTTCCGCGCCGATCAGGTGCAGACCTTCTACCCGTCGCCTATGTCGTTGGCCACGGCCATGTACTACTCCGAGCGCGATCCGCTGCACAAGATCAGCTACAAGGGTAAGAGCATATACACGCCCAAGACCTACGAGCAGCGGCGCTTGCAGAAGGCTTTTTTACGCTACCACGATCCGGATAACTGGGCCTACATGCGCAAAGCGCTGATAAAAATGGGCCGCAAGGATTTGATCGGTGACGATGATAAACACCTGATCCCTTGGGAGGATGCCCCTAAGTACATGGGTCGTGGCGGCTATAAGGGCAATGGTGCGGGTGGTCATAAGGCCTCTAGTGGTCACGAAGGACGTGGTCGCAACGGCAAGAACAGCAAGGGCGGCTACTCTCTCAACCGCTCTGGCAGTGTTAATCGTTCCACCGACGCTAAGAAAGGCCGCAACAATTCGGGCGGACGCCCGGAAGATGACTTCCAGCCAGCCATCGGTGGCCAGGCGCGCAGCTTTAAAGAAGGCCGTGCGCAGGGCACCTTTGTTCAAGGAGAAGCTCGCGGCGCGACACCTGGAAAGTCTCGCGGTTCAGCGCCAGGTCAATCTCGCGGTTCAGCGCCAGGCCAGTCTCGCGGTGCGATACCGGGTCAAGCTAAAGGGGGCGCTGGTCGTTCGGCGCCTGCCTCGGGCCGCGGTCGCGGTGAAGCACGCGCAGATGGTACGCAGGCAAAGGATTCGCGTGGGCAGGACTCTCGTGGCGGGCGTGGTAATGGGCGCGCAGGTAGTAAGCCATCTACCACCCCGGCAGGCCGCAGTGGTGGGCGTGGCAACAGTCCGAGTAAACCTCGCGGTCGCCGTTGATCGATATTTACAGCGGACTGTTGCGTACGCAACAGTCCGCCCTCGCTTGTTTTTTTTCCTTCCCTTCCCCCAATGACCCGTGCCCTATATGACCTCCAGAACAATTGATGCTGTCGACCTGACCCTGAGCTGGGCCTATGCCTTTGGTAATCCAGAAGTGGCGGGTGACTTTCGCACCACGCCGGAAGACTTCGTGGTAGATGAATTTTTGGGTTTCGAACCGTCTGGCGAGGGCGAACATGTTTACCTTCAGGTGCGAAAACGTAACAACAATACCGCGTGGATCGTCAAGCTGTTGGCGCGCTTGGCGGATGTCAAGCCGATGGATGTCGGTTACTGCGGACTGAAGGATCGCAACGCGGTGACCAAACAGTGGTTCAGTGTTTACTTGCCGAAAGGTGAGGAGCCTAACTGGTCTGATATTAACGATGACACCGTCGAGGTGCTGAAGGTATCGCGCCACAATAAAAAGCTGCGTCGCGGTACCCATGTCTGCAACCACTTTCAAATTCGCCTGCGCAACCTCAGTGGCGCGCTGGAGTCTTTGCCTGAACGACTGGCTAAGATTGAAAGCCTAGGCGTGCCTAACTACTTTGGCGAGCAGCGTTTTGGGCGCGGCGCTCAAAACCTCGTGCGCGCTGAAGAGTTGCTGGTTAGTCGTATAAAAGTGAAGAACCGCCAGCTACGTGGCCTGTATATTTCAGCGGCTCGCTCTTACCTATTTAACGCGGTGCTGAGCAAGCGGGTTCAAGACACCAGTTGGCAGCAATTGTTGCCCGGTGAGGTGAGCAGTGAGGCGGGCTTGGCCACCGGCCCGCTCTGGGGGCGTGGTCGCCCGCTGGTCAGTGAGCGGGTGGCAGAGTTAGAGCAGCTGCAGGTGAGTGCGCTGCAGAGTTGGTGTGATGGCTTGGAGCATGTTGGACTTGACCAGGAGCGACGTCAATTGCAGCTGCTGTCTGCGGGCTTTTCTTACCAGTTGGTAGACACCGATTTGACCTTGAAATTTGCGTTGCCGCCGGGCTGCTACGCAACCGCGATGCTGCGTGAGATTTGTCAGCTCAATGAAATGCCTGCGGCGAGTGATGTGGTATAGTCTTTGGCTTGCTGCGACCGGCATATTGACAGAAGATATGCACAATAAAAAATAAAACGCGGCAGTTCGACGACACGTCGAAGGCACGCGACATGCAGTACTTGGGGGATTTAGGTGAGCAACATGCAGTTACAGGGGGTTGGTATGACCTCCCAGCGCACGCGCCAACGCTTGGTGCAGCGCTTGATGGACCAGGGTGTGACGAATATTCAGGTATTGGATGTCATGGCCGCCACACCACGCCATATCTTCCTCGATGAAGCATTATCACACCGTGCCTATGAGGACACCGCTTTGCCAATCGGCTTCGGCCAAACCCTTTCCCAGCCTTATATCGTTGCGCGCATGACGGAAGTCCTGCTCGGCGCGGCGGGTAAGCTTGATCGCGTTCTAGAAGTAGGCACAGGCTCTGGTTTTCAAACCGTAGTCTTGGCGCAGTTGGTTAAAAAGGTGTATTCCGTCGAGCGCATCAAACCCTTGCAGGACAAAGCGCGTGAGCGCTTGCGCCGTTTAGGTTTGCGTAATGTTGAGCTGCGTCATGCCGACGGTGGCTTTGGTTGGCCTGAGCGTGGGCCTTTCGATGCCATTCTTAGTGCTGCGGCGCCCCGGGAGGTGCCTGATGAACTAAAACAGCAGTTGGCGCCAAACGGTGTTTTGGTTATTCCGGTCGGCGGTGAGAAACAAGAGTTACAGTTGATTATTCGTGAGGGAGATACCGATACCTTCCGCACGCAAGTGCTGGAACCTGTTAAATTTGTTCCCCTGCTTTCTGGTGTTACCCGCTAACGCCTCTTCACCCTTTATATAAAGCCCCCGCTATGAATGTAAAAACAGCCCCCCGTGCCGATATCTCTGATTCTGACTCGGGGGCTGCAGCGGTTGAATCTCGTACTTTATATGCTTATCTGGGTCTGCTAATTCGCGGGCTGGCTATGGGGGCTGCGGATGTTGTACCCGGTGTTTCCGGCGGCACCATTGCTTTCATCAGCGGTATCTACGATGAGTTGATCGATTCGTTGCGACGCTGTGATCTTGTCGCGTTACAGTTGGTACTGCGCCTGCGTATTAAAGATGCGTGGCAGCGTATTAATGGCCATTTCTTGGCGGCTGTATTCAGCGGTGTCTTGATTAGCGTCTTATCTTTGGCCAAAGCGGTCACCTATCTATTAGCCACTGCGCCAATTTTAGTGTGGTCTTTCTTTTTCGGCTTGATACTCAGTGCTGGGCTCTACATCGGTAGGCAAATTCCACAGTGGAATTGGCAGCGCTTGGCGCTGCTGTTACTGGGGCTTTCGCTAGCGTTGGCGATATCTGACCTGAAGCCCGCGCAGTTGCCAGAAACATGGTGGATACTTATGGCAGCAGGGGCCATAGCCGTTTGCGCGATGATTTTACCGGGTGTTTCTGGCGGTTTTTTACTGTTGGTGATGGGGCTCTACCAGAGTGTCATAGCCGCTGTGGTTGAGCTGAACATCTTGTTTTTGGCTTCGCTTGGCGCAGGCTGTGTGGTGGGTTTACTTCTCTTTTCACACCTGTTGCACTGGTTGTTAGAGCGCTATCATGCCGCCACTATGGCGCTTTTAACGGGTTTTTTATTGGGCTCTCTCAAGTTGGTTTGGCCTTGGAAGCAAACGTTGACATCGGTTCAAGATCGTCACGGTGAATGGGTGCCATTGGTGCAGGAGAATGTGCTGCCGTTGCAATACAGTGCGCTCACCGGAGTCGATTCACTGTGGGGCTTGGCGTTACTCTGTGCCGTGTCAGGTTTGCTGCTGGTGGGTTGTTTGGAGTGGCGCGCGAGGGTGGGCAATACTGCAGGGCGTAAATGAGAAGTGGTTTATTTGCACAGGCTTGTAGCAAAATGTCACGGGAAAGTTGGCCCATCTCGGAACAGTGTCAAAAGTGGTGAGCTGATCGACATTTGGAAATGAAGGTTTTAGATGTTTTTCGCATAAGTCGAGATCATTAATCACAAAAGCACATATTGATGTGGCTTTTTTTTGATCAAAAAGGGACTGGGGTTATGCCAGTGGCGTGCAAAATAGCTAATGGAAATCTTCGTAGGGTGTTCATAATATTGAGCATTACCCTGCTGTTGGCTTCCTGTGCCTCAGGTCCTAATCAGGCGCCAGTACGTGATCGGGGCACGGTCGTCGATGATCGGCTGGGTATTCATTATGTATCGCGGGGGGAGACCCTCTATTCCATTGCTTGGCGCTATGGAGTGAACTACGCGAGCCTCGCTAAGCGAAACGGTATTGGTTCCCCCTTTACCATCTACCCAGGTCAGAAGGTCCTTCTCCGGGGCCAGGTATCACAAAAGCCCAAGGCTTCAAGCGTGAAAAAAGTGGTGCGTAAGACCGCAACGCCAAAATCTGACCGTTCAAAAACAACAACAAAAAAGGCGCAAAGCAAAGGTTTTGTACTGCCGTCTAATAAAGCTTGGAAATGGCAATGGCCGGCGCGTGGAAAAATATTGGCACGCTACTCGGCGAGCAGTGCGCTCAATAAGGGTGTTGATATCGCTGGGACTTTGGGGGAGCCTGTAGTTGCAGCTGCCCCAGGCGTTGTAGTTTATGCGGGGAATGGCTTGCGAGGTTACGGGAATTTACTGATTATTAAACACAGTGAGCGCTACTTAAGTGCTTATGCCCACAACAAGAAATTATTGGTTGTGGAGCAAAATGTCGTTAAAGCTGGTCAACAAATTGCCGAAATAGGATCTAGTGGTACTGATAAAAGTAAGCTGCATTTTGAGATACGACGTGATGGCAAACCGATTGATCCACTGAAGTACTTGCCGAGACGTTAAAAAAGTTGCTGAGTTTATCTAACAAATCTGTAAAAAAGGCTGCTCTGTAACGGACTAAAAGCGGCCATATAATAAAAATACAGAAGATTAGGTCCACCTAGGGTGAAGTAAGTACAGGCATTCAAATGTTTACTTGAATGTACTGATACCAACAATAAACCGAGAGACTCAAGGGCTAGAAACATGGCAGTAGCAAAGACTGTAGCGCACAAACCAGACGACGCTGTTCTCCTTCAAAATATTGATTTGGATGCAATGGATAAAGCGCCACTCAAAAAAATAAAAGCAATAAAAACTACGGCAGCTGTTAAGGCAAAAGCCGCGGTAAAGCCGAAAGCTGTAAAAGCGAAAACGGCAACACTGAAGACCAAAGCAGTATCCCCCGTAAAAGCCAAAACAAAAGCAGCCGCCAAACCTAAGGCAGCCGCAAAACCCAAAGCAGCCGCAAAAACGAAAGCCGGGCCTAAAACCAAAGTTGCAGCTAAAACCAAGGCTGCCAGTGCAAAAACAGTCGAGCCTAAGAAAGTACCTACTAGGGGGCGTCGCGCTAGCACGACCTCTCTTTTAGATGATGGTAAAGCCCCTAAAAACCTTGATGCCACACAGCTCTACTTGAATGAAATCGGCTTCTCGCCACTGCTCAGTGCTGAAGAAGAAGTGTTCTTTTCACGTAAATCTCTGCGGGGTTGTGAGGCTTCTCGCAAGCGCATGATTGAAAGTAACCTGCGTTTGGTGGTGAAAATTGGACGTCGCTACGTGAATCGTGGTCTGGCGTTGTTAGACCTGATTGAAGAAGGGAATTTGGGTTTGATTCGCGCGGTTGAGAAATTTGACCCCGAGCGTGGTTTCCGTTTTTCTACCTATGCGACCTGGTGGATTCGTCAAACCATTGAGCGCGCGATTATGAATCAGACGCGCACGATTCGCCTGCCAATTCACGTCGTTAAGGAATTAAACGTTTACTTAAGGGCTGGACGTGAACTCTCACAAAAGCTTGATCACGAGCCTACGCCAGATGATATCGCCACTCTGTTGGATCGCCCTGTGGCTGATGTCCAAAAGATGTTGGGCTTGAATGAGCGTGTTGCCTCTGTCGATGTACCGATTGGGCAGTCCTCTGATAAGTCGTTAGTGGATACTATTCCCGATCAGCAGGTCTCGGATCCTGTTGCGTTGCTGCAGGACAGTGACTTGAGTGAGAGTATCGATGGTTGGTTGACGGAGCTGACGGAAAAACAGCGTGAAGTGGTGGCGCGTCGATTTGGTTTGCGTGGCTATGAGATGAGTACGCTTGAGGAGGTGGGCCGTGAGATAGGTTTAACCCGTGAGCGTGTCCGCCAGATTCAAGTAGAAGCCTTGAAGCGTCTGCGTGATATTTTAGAAAAGCAGGGCCTTAATGGTGAGTCCCTCTTTAATCATGTGTGATTGGGTATATTGATACCGCCTCATGGCTGGAACTAAAAAACCCGCTCTCTGTCACCAGGGAGCGGGTTTTTTGTGGCTGCTAATCAGGGGAGGGATAGCTGGGGGGGGCATCTCCGCTGATCGCTGGCTAGCTGCGAGAAGGGGCTTAGCGCTCCAGGTATTGCAGCTTATTTTCCACGCCGTCCCACTCATCTGCATCAGCAGGTGAGTCTTTCATCTCGGTGATGACAGGCCAGACTTCGGCCAGCTCAGCGTTGAGCTCGAGGAAGACCTCCTGACCTGCGGGTAGCTCATCTTCAGAGAAGATGGCTTCCGACGGACACTCTGGCTCACACAAGGCGCAGTCAATACACTCGTCAGGGTGAATGACCAGAAAGTTAGGACCTTCGTAAAAACAGTCCACAGGACACACTTCCACACAGTCGGTGTGCTTACACTTAATACAGTTATCCCCAACCACAAAAGTCATGGCGAAAACTCCAAATCTATTTTAGTTATTACTCAGGCTAGTCGCGCATTCTACCAGTATCTAACGGCAGGTGGCGGTAAGGGGCGAGACTATATCAGATATCACAAATCGATTTTACTGTTTATCTCGATCTATTAGATGTTGCCTTTCTGTAAATGTAAGTGATTATTAATTACAATTTAGTCATCGTTTTTAGTCGATAGAGCTGCTCAAGGGCTTGTCGGGGGGTCAGGTTGTCAGGTTCTAGCTCTTCGAGTGCATCCACCGCTGGGTGAGGTGTTGCTGCGTTGAACATATCGCTCTGCTGCGGGCTTTCGGCGGCCCCTGATGCGATGCTCTCGATCGTATTTACGAAATCCGGTGCGGCCGTGTCGGCGTAGTTGATCTTAGTGCTTTGCTGAGCCTCCAGCTGGTTGAGCTGGTGCTGGGCTAAGGCAACTACGTCAGTGGGGATTCCCGCGAGTTTAGCCACTTGCAGGCCGTAGCTTTTACTGGCTGCGCCCTCTTCAATGTTGTGAAGAAAGACGATGTTGTCATTGTGCTCGGTGGCGCTTAGGTGAACGTTGGCCACATTGTGGTGGGTCTGGGGTAGCTCGGTGATTTCAAAGTAATGCGTGGCGAAGAGAGTGAATGCTTGCACTTGAGTGGCTAGGTGCGTGGCACAGGCCCAGGCGAGTGAAAGCCCATCAAAGGTGCTGGTGCCGCGCCCAATTTCGTCCATGAGTACTAAGCTACGGTCGGTAGCATTATTGAGAATGTTGGCGGTTTCGGTCATTTCGACCATAAACGTCGAGCGTCCACCGGCTAGGTCATCGGAAGAGCCTATACGGGTGAAGATGCGATCGACAATGCCTATCTCGCTGCTTTCGGCCGGTACAAAGCTGCCTATGTGAGCCAGTAGTACGATCAGTGCTGTTTGGCGCATGTAGGTTGATTTACCACCCATGTTTGGCCCTGTAACAATGAGCATGCGGCGAGCATCGCCAAAGAGCAGGTCGTTGGGTACAAACGGGTGGTCCGAGACTTTTTCGACGACAGGGTGACGGCCAGCCTTATAGGAAATTCCGGGTGTGGCGGTCAGGCTCGGGCGGGTGAAGTTCAGCTGGTCGGCGCGCTCGGCCAGTGTGGTGAGGACGTCCAGCTCCGAGACGGCTTCGGCTGCCTCCTGTAGGCGCAAGAGTTGAAGATTAAGGGTCTCGATGATTTCCTCGTAGAGTGCCTTTTCTCGGGTGAGGGCTCGGCTCTTGGCGGATAAGGCTTTATCTTCAAATACTTTTAGTTCTGGGGTGATAAAACGCTCGGCATTTTTCAGTGTTTGACGGCGTATATACTCGACCGGTGCTTTATCCGATTGGCTGCGGCTGATCTCAATAAAATAGCCGTGAACACGGTTATAGCCCACCTTTAGCGTACTTATCCCTGTTTTCTCTCGCTCTTGAGTCTCTAGGTCGATTAAAAATTGACCAGCATTGCTGCTGATATTACGCAGTTCGTCGAGCTCTTCATCATAGCCTTCAGCAATGACGCCGCCATCGCGTAAGACCACAGGCGGGTTTTCTATGATGGCTCGGGACAGTAGATCCTCTAGATCCGGGAAAGTGCCGATCAGTCTAGCCAGCTCTTGCAGCCGCGGTGCTTTTAGCTGCGTCAGTTGGCCCTGTAATTCTGGATAGGTAGCCAGCGAGCTGTAGAGCCGTGAAAGGTCTCGGGGGCGGGCCGAGCGAAGTGCAAGGCGGCCGAGAATGCGTTCAAGGTCGCCTATGTGTTTAAGGCTTTGGTGTAGTGGCTCGAACTGATAGTTTTCTTGCAGTGTGCTAATGGCCTCTTGGCGTGCCTGCAGCGTATGGACATCGCGCAGGGGCCGGTTGAGCCAGCGGCGCAGCAAACGTGAGCCCATGGCCGTGGCCGAGTGGTTGAGCACGTCGAACAGGGTGTTTTCATCGCCGCCGCCGAGGTTTATGTCGATCTCAAGGTTGCGGCGTGTGGCGGCATCCATGGTAACGGCTGCGCCTCGATTTTCGCCGCTAATGCTGTTGATGTGCGGCAGCGCGGTGCGCTGGGTTTCTTGGGCGTAGGAGAGGAGGCAGCCCGCAGCGGCGACGGCAACTTCTAGGTGCTCGCAGCCGAAGCCTGCCAGGTTTTGAGTGCCAAATTGGGTGCTCAGTAAGCGCTCTGCGGTTTCGAATTCAAATTCCCAGGGCGCACGGCGGCGCAACCCTTTACGGTTTTCAACCAGTTCGCTCTGCATTAAATCTTCTGGGATCAGAAGTTCGGCAGGGCTTAAGCGTTGCAGTTCACCGAGTACTGCGTCGAGGCCGTCGACCTCAAGCACCTGAAAGCGCCCTGAGCCAATGTCGAGGGTGGCCAAACCAAAGGTATCCTCGATGACATGCAGGGCCACCAGCAAGTTATCGCGATATTCATCCAGTAGGGATTCATCGCTTATGGTACCGGGCGTCACAATGCGCACGACTTTGCGCTCTACAGGTCCTTTGCTGGTAGCCGGGTCGCCGATTTGCTCACACAGTGCGACGGATTCCCCCTGACGTACCAGCTTGGCTAGATAACCATCGATCGAATGAAACGGAATGCCCGCCATGGGGATCGGCTCGCCACCAGATTTCCCTCGTGCTGTTAGCGTAATACCCAATAGCTCCGAGGCTTTTTTAGCGTCGTCGTAAAACAACTCGTAGAAGTCGCCCATGCGGTAGAACACCAGCTCAGAAGGGTGTTCGGCCTTAATGCGCAGGTATTGCGTCATCATCGGTGTGTGCTGGGTGCTGGCGGCTTTTGCAGTCATGTGGGTATCTTTACTAGATGTTTGAATTGAGTGGGAGAATTAACTTTTGGGTGGGTTGTTGGGATGCGAAATAACGCGTCCACCCCCCCGAAATGAAGCGCACACAATACCAAACCTCTGGTGTGTAGGGCAACGTGAGAACGGTTCGGTTGGTGATGTCGTATCAGGCTCACTTGGTCGCAAATGACGAGCTAGTGATGATAGAGCATGGCGGGGTGGTAGAACCTCTGAAATACTGTAGGTATGGGTATTATCGTTCGTGTACGGCTTTTGGCATAATAACCATGGTCTACCAATGGGCCGTCTAAACTCCAATTATCACTTATCCAGCGGATGTTGAATGAATACTCCTCAGGTATCACCCTCTGAGATTGAGAGGCACATAAATGAAGCGCTGGCGGTCAATGTACTGCGGATGTTTTATGTGTATCCGATTCTATACTTTGTGTTGGGCGTGCAGTCTGGTTTTTTAGAGGGGCACTGGTCATGGTATTGGGCCACGCTGTTGCTGCTGTCATTGTTTTCTGGGCTGCGTTTTTGGCATGGAAAGCAGTTGAATCGATGGTCAGCTGCTGTTTGGCGTCGAGGATTTGCCTGTTTGTCTTTTTTGCAGGTATTGGTCTGGTCGCTGCAAGTTGCTTACATAATTCTTCAGGTAGGAATGGTGGTTACAACGTCCCTCTGGTTGATTGTGACAGCGGGCATTGCCTCCGGGGGTGTATCCAGTATGTCGCCATCAAGGCCCCAGGCTCTGACCTTCGCTTGTCTTACATTTTTGCCTATCGTGCTGGCTTTGTTGTGGGTTAAAACACCCGATGCTCTGGTTTTTGTTGTCTGTTTGATTGTCTTTTTGGTCCATCTGGTGACAATAGCTTGGCAGCAGTCTGCCCTTTACCGTACGGCACTGTTAGACCACTTGGGGCTTCAGGTTTACACCGAAGCTCTTGAGAAAGCAGGGCGCAAAGACGCATTAACAGAGTTGTTTAATCGTGGTTATTTCAATCAGCAGTCTAAGGCAGAGTGGCGCCGCTCGGCGCGCAACGGGCAGTCGCTGGCTTTGCTTTTGCTCGATATAGATCACTTTAAAAGCATCAATGACCGTTATGGTCATCTAGTGGGCGACCGTTGTCTGCGTTTAGCGGCGGCATTGCTTCATGATTTTGTCCGACGTCCATCGGACTTGGCGGCGCGTTTTGGTGGTGAAGAATTTGTGCTGCTCCTGCCTGAAACAGAAATTAGCGGAGCGCAAAAGGTGGCCGAGGGTATTGTCAGCGCGTTTGCACAGCGTAATAAACTGGCGGGGTCGGTGCTAGAAAGCTTTGCTGATATCGAGCACATTGAATTTACCGTCAGTATTGGTGTTGTGGCTTGTGAACCGGTACAGGGTGGCACTTTGGAGCGCTTACTGGATTGCGCAGATCAGGCGATGTATCAAGCTAAGGCAGGGGGGCGAAATCAGGTGTGTGTGGTGGATGAGCAGCAGCTAAAACAAGCATTAACCGCAAAGGTTCAGTAATCGTAATGACGAAGAGTGTTGAGAGTTTAGCGGAAGAGTTGGGTGGGCTACTGAGGGCTCGGGGTTGGGTTGTCGGCACGGCCGAGTCCTGCACTGGCGGTATGGTAGCCGCGGCGATAACCGATGTCGCGGGCAGTTCAGGTTGGTTTGATGAAGGGCTAGTGACCTACGCAAATCGCAGTAAGCAGCGTTTGTTGGGTGTCAGTGAGCGACAGCTAGCCGAGCAGGGCGCGGTTAGTCAGTGTGTGGTTGAGGCTATGGCTGAGGGTGTTCTTGCGAGCGGAGCCGATATCTCAGTCGCCACCAGCGGTATTGCTGGGCCCGGTGGCGGCACACCTGTTAAACCGGTCGGCAGCGTGTGGTTTGCCTGGGCAACAAAGGGAGGGGTTGAGTCTGAGTGCGTACATTTTTCCGGTGACCGCCAGCAGGTTCGCCTAGAGGCGACAAGGTACGCCATCACAGGGGTATTGAATCATCTAAAGCAGCTTGATTTAGGCTGATCTTTAATACTGTATAAAAAAATAGCACTGTTTTTCTATACAGTGCTTTGTCGTTGTGCTTCAATGCACTCAAATCATATACATAATTACATATCCAAACGGGGTAACTCATGGACGCGAATAAAGAGAAGGCTTTACAGGCAGCACTGGGTCAGATTGAACGTCAGTTTGGTAAGGGCGCGGCCATGCGTATGGGGGATAAGCCGAGAGAGCGCATCCCCGCCATCTCTACCGGTTCCCTTGGGTTGGATATTGCGTTGGGAATAGGCGGTCTTCCTCAGGGTCGCATCTGCGAAATTTACGGTCCAGAATCGAGCGGTAAGACAACTCTGACACTGCAAGTGATTGCCCAGGCCCAGAAAGCCGGCAAGACCTGTGCGTTTGTTGACGCCGAGCACGCCCTTGACCCCATCTACGCTGAAGCTCTGGGTGTTGATGTCGATAACCTGATCGTTTCGCAGCCGGATACCGGTGAGCAGGGCCTTGAGATCTGCGACATGCTGGTACGCTCCGGCGCTGTTGATGTGGTCGTTGTGGATTCCGTGGCAGCGTTGACGCCCAAGGCTGAAATCGAAGGCGACATGGGCGACCACCACGTCGGCCTCCAGGCTCGTTTGATGTCCCAGGCTCTGCGAAAGTTGACGGGTAACATCAAAAACGCGAACTGCCTAGTGATCTTTATCAACCAGATCCGTATGAAAATTGGCGTGATGTTCGGCAGTCCAGAAACCACCACCGGCGGCAACGCGCTGAAGTTTTATTCCTCGGTACGTCTGGATATACGTCGCATTGGTGCGGTAAAAGAGGGTGATGAAGTTATCGGGTCTGAGACACGGGTCAAGGTGGTCAAGAACAAAGTTGCGGCCCCATTCAAGCAGGCCGAATTCCAGATCATCTACGGTAAAGGCTGCAACCTCATGGGTGAGGTGATTGATTTTGGCGTTAAGCTGGGTCTTATTGATAAGGCAGGCGCTTGGTACAGTTATCAGGGTACCAAAATTGGACAGGGCAAGAATAACGTCGCACGTTATTTACAGGAAAACCCAGAGATTGCTGCAACGATTGAAGCAGAAATCCGTAAGCAGATGATGCCTCAGCCAGAGGAAAGTGACGGTAAAGCGGATGTAAAAAAAGAGGCTAAAAAAGACGCTAAAGCTGAGGCGTAACTGAGTTCGGCGGCTGAGTTTTAAGGCGCTTGCGGTAAATACTGGAATGTCATCGGTCTGCGCTAACGCGTGAGGGCCAGAGATTATTGGATCATAGGTTGGTGCTGAGTCATTTTCGAGGATTCAGTCGAGCCTGACTTGGATTAGAAGCCCCGCATGGGGCTTTTTTTTTACCTATTAAGAATGACGGTAGAGGTGTGAGTGATGGCGTTGGATACGGCTTCGGTTGAACTTGTCAGTTTTGGGCGCGATGCCTATTTGATACCCAGTGATCATTATAAGCATGATGGTGAGGGCCGTGGTTCTGAGGGGCACGCTGATGACGACTCAGAGGGCAAGTCGGGGTTGTGTGCCGCGAAGCAAACACGCAAGTTCCGCAACAGCGCTATTTATAGGCTGGCCAAGCGCGAGCACTCTTGCTATGAGTTAGACAAGAAACTAAGGGAGCGCTTCCCTGATTTTGATCACGAACTAATAGAAGGTGTTCTGGTTAAGTTGCAGAGCGATGGCCAGTTGTCCGACCTGCGTTTCACGGAATCCTATACCCGAATGCGCTGGCGTAAAGGTTTTGGTCCGCAGCGTATTGCGCGCGAATTACGAGAGCGAGGGATTGATCAGTTACTGGCGACACCTGAGCTGACTAATGATCACTATGACTGGTACTTGCTGGCCGTAGAGGTCCGATTGAGAAAATTCGGTGCGGATGAACCGTTAGATTTCAAATCTCGAATGAAGCAACAGAGCTTTCTACATTATCGCGGCTTTGATACAGAGCAGATTCAGTTGGCATTTTGTTAGTGCGTGCTATTCTCTGCGTCTGGTAGTTGCTTATATATTTTCAGCGTGACTTTCTGGTCACGCTTCAATGTCACTCCGATTCTCCAGTTTTCTTATTCCTAAGCAACGGCTGTTGCGGTTGTGCTTTCCTGTTTTGGCGGATCGATTCGCAGGACCGACTGTGGCGTCCAGTGCATACGTTTTTATGGCGCATCTGCGTAATTACTCTTTCTTCCTGCCGTACTTAGTGCTTTAGCTACTCAGATAGACTCATTGTCGTCGAGAAAGTTGTCCGTTGGCGCCTGCATTGATGAGCGCAGTTTTTCTCTGTTTAGCAGTTTATTTTGTACCGCGGCGGGAAGGTCGGTAAATAATATAATATTTTTACGGATAAGCAATTGAATGATGTCCTCCGTGACCCGCACAATTTCAAGGTCTGAATCAGCGAGTGCGCGCTGCGGGCTTTCTAGGTGATTGTGCGTGCTTAGAAATTCAATTACCTCAGGGTCTGTTGCGCTTACTGGATTGTCGGCACCCTGCGGAGCTTCGCTGACCAATGCGATGATGTTACCTTGGTGGTTGCGTATGGCGTAGGGCATGGATAAATCCTTTTGTAATTGGCGAACGCTTCCAAGTATTGGATGGCTGGCCTTGACGGGGCTTTTCCAGCATTCTAGACGATGTTTCGGTTACAATGCAGGTAGATTATCTATTTGTGTAAAAGTTGAGCAGGGGAAGCAGCCAAATGTCCATTCCAGAATCATCCTCTTCCGCGGTGGAACCCTTGCGTACAGAAAAAAATACAAACTTGGAGTCAGGCGAAATTACAGATGGTGCTCATCGGTCTGAGGCAGTCAGCAATGACGCTTTTGATGGGGTTGGTGCAGAAGCTGCACGCCATTGGCCGGGAGTGAAGGCCAGCAGCGATGCAGGTTTTGATCCGTTGTTGAGCTGTCTTTTACAGCTTGCGAAGTTGGAGCATTGTCCTTGTTCTCCGGCGGCGCTCTTGGCTGGGCTGCCCTTGGTGAACGAGCGCCTAACTCCCGAGTTGTTTGTCCGTGCCGCATCGCGGGCGGGCTTGAGCGCTCAAATTGTTAAGCGCTCCATGGTTGAGCTGTCGGCTTTGGTTCTGCCAGCTGTATTGTTGTTAGCTGATGAACGTGCGGCGGTTTTGCTGGAGCTGGATCGTGACGCGGGGCATGCAGTTTTATTGGATGTCGAGACCGATGGGCGCAAGGTGTTGTCGCTGGAAGAGCTTGAAGCCCTTTATTCGGGTTTTGCTATTTTTGCTAAGCCAGATTTTCGCTTTGATAAGCGCACGCAGCATGTGAAAACGCGTAAACACAGTCACTGGTTTTGGGGTGTGATGGCCAGTTCGTGGCGTATCTACCGTGATGTGCTGCTAGCGTCATTGCTGATTAATATTTTTGCCGTAGCGAACCCTTTGTTTGTCATGAATGTTTACGACCGAGTCGTGCCTAACGATGCCATTGAAACGTTGTGGGTGTTAGCGCTGGGTATTCTGCTGGTGTATGGCTTTGATTTTGTGCTCAAAAACCTGCGCAGTTATTTTTTAGAAGTGGCTGGAAAGAAGTCCGATATCTTGTTGTCTGCATTTATTATGGAGCGGGTGTTGGGTGCCAAAATGAGTGAGCGTGCGGCTTCGGTCGGCGCTTTTGCCAGTCAGTTGCGTGAATTCGAAACCGTACGCAGTTTTATTACCTCCTCCACTGTAACAGCCTTTATTGATCTGCCTTTTGCGCTGTTGTTTATTCTTGTCATTGCTTATGTCGGTGGTCCGTTGGTGTGGGTTCCTGTGTTCGCGCTGCCTGTTATTTTGGGGTATGCCTGGTATATAAAGCGCCCGCTGCGCCACGCCGTTGAGCAAACTTACGAGGCGGGCGCGCATAAAAATGCGACCTTAATTGAAACTTTGTCATCTATAGAAACCGTGAAAGCTCTGGGTGCTGAAGGGCGTGTGCAACGCCAGTGGGAGAGCTCTACTGGTCATCTTGCGCGCTGGGGGCAGCGCACGCGGTTGCTTTCATCCTCCGCAACGACAGTTGCTGGTGCGGTGCAGCAAATTTGTTCAGTGTTTGTCGTGGTGTTCGGTGTCTACCTGATCGCTGAGAGGGAAATGACGATGGGCGCCTTAATTGCCTGTGTCATGCTCAGTCAGCGAGTGTTGGCTCCGATGGCTCAAGTTGCTGGGTTGCTGGTGAGTTACCAGCAGACGGTTACCGCTTACGAAGGGCTTGAGCAGGTGGTCGCGAAACAGCAGGAGCGCGATGAGTCGAGTGATTTTGTGCAGCGGCCCCATTTAAATGGCGCCCTGCAATTCGATAAAGTGAGTTTTAGTTACCCCAACGAGGAAGTGCAGTCGCTCGATAACGTTTCCTTTTCTATCGAACCTGGTGAGCGCGTGGGGATTATTGGGCGTATCGGCTCGGGCAAAACGACGTTGCAAAAGTTGATGCTGGGTCTGTATCAGCCTCAAGGTGGTGCCGTGCGAGTTGATGGTTTGGATATTCAGCAAATAGATCCCGCCGATTTGCGGCGTAACATTGGTTATGTGCCTCAGGATGTGACGCTCTTTTTTGGTTCGGTAAAAGATAATATTGTCTACGGTGCGCCGCATGTTGATGATGAGCAGGTTGTACGCGCAGCGGATATTGCCGGGGTAACCGAATTTGTTAATACACACCCTAATGGGTTTGGTCGCGCGGTGGGTGAGCGGGGTGAGGCTTTGTCTGGAGGTCAGCGGCAGAGTGTTGCTGTGGCGCGCTCGCTGCTCAATAACCCGCCTATTTATATCTTTGATGAGCCTTCAACGGGTATGGATAACAGCAGTGAAGAGCGCCTGAAGAAGAATTTGGCGGTGGCGACCGAGGGCAAGACCTTGGTGTTGGTGACGCATAAGACGGGTTTGCTGTCCTTGGTGGATAGGGTGCTGGTGCTTGATCGCGGGCGTTTAATCGCGGACGGACCGAAAGAGTCCGTTATTGAAGCATTAAAAAAAGGACAGCTGCGTGTTTCATAATTTAAAGAAAGCATTAACGGAGGAACTTCAGCGTAAGCCGCTCTGGCAGCAGTGGTTTGAGGCTCGCTCCGACGCGGAGCAGGACGCTTCCTATATGTCATCGGCTGCGGCTGCGGTGCTGGCTCAGTCGCCCCGTGGTGGTCAGCAGTTGTTGTGGTCCATCGCTTTCTTTTTTGTGGTTATGTTGGGCTGGGCTGCTTGGGCTGAGGTGGATGAGTTCACACGCGGGGAAGGTAAGGTGATCCCTTCGGGTTATGTGCAGGTGGTGCAGAACCTTGAGGGCGGTATTATTTCAGAGTTGTTCGTGCGCGAAGGCCAGCGAGTTGATGCCCAGCAAGCCCTGTTACGTATAGATGATACGCGTTTCTCGTCCTCACTGCGTGAGGCGGATGTTACCAAAGAGCAGTTGGTGAGCAAACGTGCGCGCTTGCAGGCTGAGGCTGAGGGGCGTGCGTTTACTCGAGAGGATTTACCCGACATTAGTGAGTCGGTGCTCTTGCCGGAGTTGGCTTTCTTTGAGTCGCGCCAGAGGGAGTTGCGCAATCGCAACCAGTTGGTGGTTGAACAGGTCACGCAGAAGCGTCAAGAATTATCCGAGTTGATGGCCAAGCGTGATCAATTGCAGCGAAGTTATGATTTTCTTCAGCGTGAATTGGTAATGACTAGGCCGCTGGCGACGGATGGGGCTATTTCTGAGGTCGAATTGTTACGTTTGGAGCGCCAGGTTAATGACTTGCTGGGTGACCTGCAGGCGTCGGTGTTGGCCATTCCGCGTATTGAGTCCAGCTTAGAGGAGGTGAAGCAAAAGTTACGCAATGCTGAGCTGGTGTTTCAGGCGCAGGCACGTGAAGAGCTCAGTAAGGTGTCGGTCGAATTGTCTCGGTTAGTGGAGACCAATGACGCTCTAGAGGATCGAGTGGAGCGTACCTTGGTGCGATCACCTGTGGCGGGTACCGTGAAGCAGCTATTGGTAAAGACAATTGGCGGCGTTATTCAGCCGGGTATGGATATTGTTGAAATCGTCCCGGCTGGGGATAAGTTGCTGGTGGAGGCTAAAATTCGCCCTGCCGATATCGCCTTTTTACACCCAGAGCAGGCGGCGACGGTTAAGTTTACCGCCTATGATTTTTCCATCCACGGTGGTTTGGCGGGCAAGGTCGTGCACATCAGCCCGGACACCATTGTTGATGAAAAAGAGGAGAGCTTTTATTCGGTAAGAATTGAAACTGAGCGCAACTTTTTGGGCTCGAAAGAAAAACCGTTGCCCATCATTCCTGGAATGACGGTTAGTGTGGATATATTGACGGGTAAGAAGAGTATTTTGGATTACATCCTTAAACCGATCTTAAAGAGTAAACAGTTGGCGTTACGTGAGCGTTAGTGTGATTTAAGTCGTGTTTGTTGCGGCGTATATCGGTATATTTGTCGCCTATATCCTCTTTTGGGTCGGGTTATGATTGTTTTGTCTAAGGGGCCCTTTTTTTTAGAGCGTTTTTAACGATATACTTGTTTTTTGTGACGTGCGTCACACTTATTGTCAGCCTCTGTCGAGGTGGTGGCATGGCAGAATGGATGCGGGAATAGCTCTATGAGCATGTGGAGACATATATTGATGGCGGGGGCCTGTATGACTTGGGTGCCTGTTATTGCGGCGCTCAGCCTGCCTGAGACGGTGTTACGGACGCTGGATACCAACCCAGAAATTCAAGCTGCGCGGCATCAATTGAATTCACGCGATGAAGAGATACGCTTGGCAAAGGCCGGTTATCTGCCGAGCTTGAGTGTAGCCGCTGGTATTGGCCGTGAAACCATCGATACCCCCGCGAATGACGAAGTCTCACTGACCCGTCACGAGGCGTCTGTGGCGGCTCGGCAAATGCTGTTCGATGGATTTGCTACCAGTGAAGAAGTCACTCGTCAGAGTGCTCGCTACCACAGTGCATTACACAGCCTGAAAGCGACGGAGGAAGAGGTCACCTTGAGGGTGGCCGAAGTCTATTTAAATCTTCTGCGCCAGGGTGAACTGCTTGACCTCGCCCGCGCCACGCTTTATGAACATCAAAACATTCACGACCAGATGGTGTTGCGCAGTAAATCGGGCGTGGGCAGTCGTGCGGACCTCAATCAGATTACGGCGCGTTTGGCGCTGTCCCACAGTAATATGGTGACGGTACAGAGCAATCTGCTGGACGCGCAAACCAACTTCTACCGGGTCACCGGCATAGAACCCCAGCTTAATACCCTTTCTGAGCCACAAATCAAGCAAGCTTTGCCCGTCAGTCAGGCTAACGCTGAGCGTTTGGCGTTGCAGCAGCACCCAACGCTGCAATCGGCCGGCGCCGACGTTAATTCGGCGGTAGCGCAATATGAAACCAGCAAGAGTGCGTTCTGGCCGCGTTTGCAGTTAGAGGCGGATAAAAGCTGGGATGAGAACATTGCCGGTATCGAAGGCGATAACGAAGACCTCGTCGTGGCTGTGCGCATGACTTATAACCTCTATAGCGGCGGTGCCAATTCAGCGCGCCGGCGCCAGACAGCGCACCTGTTGGAAGAGGCACGCGAAGTGCGTAATAACACCTCTCGTCAGGTGGTCGAGAGTTTACGTCTGTCCTGGACTGCGCACTCGGCGGTGCGCGATCAAATGAAATATTTAGAGCTGCATGTGCGTGCCGCTCAGGATACTCGGACTGCATACCAGCAGCAGTTCAATATCGGGCGGCGTACGCTGCTGGATTTATTGAATACGGAGAATGAGCTGGTGGATGCCAGACGCGCGTTAATTAACGCGGGGTATGATCAGCTCTTTGCGCAGTATCGGATCTTTAACTCCATGGGGCAGTTGCTCCCAGAGTTTGCCGATGCGCGTTTATTAAAATAAGTACCTAACCGCCTACTGGCGGTTTTTGTGCGTTTAAAGATTGTAAATTAGGTGTGGTTGTTATGGCTGACGGCGTAGTGAAAGGGGCAGTAAGCCCTACCAGTGAAGGTGTTGTTGCTCGTGTTGTTTCCACTCAGGGGGAGGTGCAATTACGCACGGCCGCTGGGGTGAAGACGCTTGCCGCTGGCGACCCTATTTTTGCTGGGCAAACGGTCATAACCCTAGGGGCTAGCGCCCTGTTGATTAAATTCAATAATGGCGCCGACGTCAGTCTCGGCCACGATGAAACCCTAACGCTCGACCAGCAATTTTTAGAGCTGCTAGGCGCCATTGCGCGAGAAAGTTCAGCGGGCGACCTGATTGACTTCGACCTCATTGCTCAGGCGTTGGAAGACGGCCTTACGCTCGACGAAGTCCTCCCGGCTCCCGCCGCCGGTGGTGAGGGCTCCGCGCCTGTTGTTGGTTCGTCGTCATCGGATGCCCCCGGTATCCGTATTCAATTTACCGGTGAGGCGGTTACCCCGACCAGTGGTTTTGAGACCGAGGGCATTGGTTTTGGTGGAGATATAAACCCTGAAATTCCTGGGTCGATCATTATTCCCACGGTTTCCATTGGCGGCGAGCGCTCGGTTATTGAAGGCGGTGTTGCCACGATTGATTTGTCGCTCAATATAGCGTCAGACGCCGATGTGACGGTTACTTTTTCCTATACTGGCACAGCCATCGATGGTGTGGACTTCAATGGTGTTGTATCCGTTGTTATTCCGCAGGGCAGCACGTCATTCTCGTTCGACCTAGCCTCGATTGATAATGTCTATGTAAACGATGTGCGCTCACTCACCATTACGCTTGAGACGGTTACCCGCACCGATGATGGCATTGTGCTCATCTCGGAGACGGAAGGCAGTCACGTTGTTGAGATTATTGAGGATAATGGCACTGACTCGGAAGACACTGCGTTACTTTCTTTGTTGGGGCCTGATCAGGTTGTAGAGGGTGAGGATGCTCTCTACCGCTTGGTCCTAGATCATCCAGCGGCTACCGATGTCAGCGTTGATGTCGTCACGGGTTTTATTACCGCCAGCAATGGTGACTTAATCCCCGTTAACCAAACCTTTGTCATCCCGGCGGGCAGCAGCGAAATTAGTTTTAGCGTTGCCACCATCGATAATGCTTACGCCAATGAGGCGCGCGTTTTTGAACTTAGCATTACCGGCAATAGCGGTGGCGGGTTTGAAAATCTGGTCGTCGACAATGGCTCGGTAGCGACCACCATTGTCGATCAAGTTGGCAGTGACGCGATTGCCGGTGTTGAAGACACCGCCGTTGTTTCTTTGACCGGCGACGGTGTTGTTATCGAGGGTGAAGCGGCGACCTATCAGTTGAGTGTGGATCCGGTACCCGCCACAGATCTCTCTGTGGAGGTGGTCATCAGCCACCTTTCTACAGGCTCAACGGACGTCATTACAACAACCCAAACCGTTGTTATTCCAGCGGGCAGTCAAACGATCAGCTTCAGTGTTGACACCTTGGATGACGCCTACGCCGATACCGGCGAAACCTTTTCGGTCGCCCTCGCTGGTAGTGGCGGCGGTGGCTACGAGGCTATTTCGCTGGACGCCAGTGCGGTAATCACGCGCATTGATGACCAGGTCGGCTCCGACGCCATTGCCGGTGTCGAAGACACGGTATCGCTGACACTTAGTGGCTCGACATCGGTCGCTGAAGGCTCTGCCGCTACCTATACCCTGCGAGTGGATCAGCCAACCGCCAGTGACCTCACGGTGAGTGTTGTAGTTGGGCACGTCACAACGGCCAACGGTGACGTCACGCCTGTCGTGCGCAGTTTGGTAATACCCGCTGGCGAAAGTCAGGTTTCATTTTCTGTCGCTACCCACCAAGACTCAAGTGTCGAAGGCTCGGAGTCTTTCAGTGTTTCGGTGGACGGTACCACTGGTGGCGGTTACGAGCAGCTGAACGTTGCTCAGGGCAGCGTAACGACGGTCATACAAGACAACGACGTCGCCGGTATTTCGATCACCCAGAGCGGGGGCTCTACAGAAGTTACCGAAGGCGGTGCCACTGACACCCTAATGGTTGTATTGCGCGCGCAACCGGATGAAGACGTCACCATAACCCTTACGCCGGATGATCAGGTAGATCTGGGCAGCGGTATTGGCCAGCCACACACAGTGACCTTTACGCCAGCGGATTGGGATCAGGCCCAAACGTTAACCGTCACGGCCAATGACGACGCGGATGTTGAGGGTGCGCATACCTCGACCATCACCGTGGCCAGCAGCAGTGTTGATGGGGATTTTAATGGCCTACCGGTTGGCCCTATTACGGTGGCCATTACGGATAATGATGCTGGTGGCAACGCAGCGCCGCTGCTGGGCAACAACAGTTTGAGCGTCGACGAAGGCGAAACCGTTGTGCTGGATGGCGATGACCTGAGCGCGACGGATCCAGACAATGCGGATCCGAGCCTGACGTTCACAGTGAGCAACATCAATAACGGGCAGTTCGAGTTGGTTGCGACGCCAGGCGTCGCGATCACGAGTTTCACCCAAGCGCAGATTGCAGCGGGTGAAATACAGTTTGTTCACGACGGCAGCGAAAATACGCCGTCGTATGATGTCGAAGTTAGCGATGGTTTACTGAGCGATACCGGCAGTGCTGGCATCACGTTCAATGCGAACGACAACGATGCACCGCTTCTAGGCAACAACAGCTTGAGCGTCGACGAAGGCGAAACCGTTGTGCTGGATGGCGATGATCTGAGCGCGACGGACCCCGACAATGCGGATCCGAGCCTGACCTTCACGATGAGCAACATCAATAACGGACAGTTCGAGTTGGTTGCGACGCCGGGCGTTGCGATCACGAGTTTCACGCAAGCGCAGATTGCAGCGGGTGAAATACAGTTTGTTCACGACGGCAGTGAAAATGCGCCGTCGTATGATGTCGAAGTTAGCGATGGTGCACTGACGGATGCAGGACCTGCGGCGATTGCGTTCAATGCGAACGACAACGATGCACCACTGCTGGGCAACAACAGCTTGAACGTCGACGAAGGCGAAACCGTTGTGCTGGATGGCGATGACCTGAGCGCGACGGATCCCGACGATGCGGATCCGAGCCTGACCTTCACGATGAGCAACATCAATAACGGACAGTTCGAGTTGGTTGCGACGCCGGGCGTCGCGATCACGAGTTTCACCCAAGCACAGATTACAGCGGGCGCGATTCAGTTTGTTCACGACGGCAGTGAAAATGCGCCGTCGTATGATGTCGAAGTTAGCGATGGTTTACTGAGCGATACCGGCAGTGCTGGCATCACGTTCAATGCGAACGACAACGATGCGCCGGTGCTGGGCAACAACAGCCTGAGCGTCGATGAAGGCGAGACGGTTGTGCTGGATGGTGATGACCTGAGCGCGACGGATCCAGACAATGCGGATCCGAGCCTGACGTTCACGATGAGCAACATCACCAACGGTGAGTTCCAGTTGGTTGCCGACGGCAGTACGGTGACGAGTTTCACGCAAGCACAGATCACCGCGGGCGCGATCCAGTTCGTACACGACGGCAGCGAAAATGCGCCTTCCTACGATGTGGAAGTTGAGGATGCAGCGGGTCTGACGGACGACGGCAGTGCGGCGATCACGTTCGATGCGAACGACAA
>Ga0209826_1000496_pt1 | contig 28120 bp, 27 predicted proteins | sample GOMGulsemesocosm_5_FD_184637 | JGI IMG/M metagenome (GOLD analysis project Ga0209826, IMG submission 184637) | Methane-oxidizing microbial communities from mesocosms in the Gulf of Mexico - GOM15C Gulf of Mexico (SPAdes) (version 2) | ecosystem: Environmental > Aquatic > Marine > Cold seeps... | reverse complement strand
ATTATGTTTCTTACCGCACTTATTCGCCAAAACTATGATTTAAAAATAGACCTTGTTCAATACCATAAATCAATGGATGCACTGCTAAAAAAGGAAATTAAACAAAGCGGGGTTCTTCTTTAGCCACCTAAAAAACATAAGTTGGAGGTTTTATGCACAAAGTTATACTGAATATTCAAGATAGTATATACCCAAGCCACTTCAAAATGCGAGTTTCAGGACGCCTGAACTATTCATGATCAAGACGCGTATTTTATTAATAGTAATTATAACCAGATATAACCCATTTAGAAATACTTACTTGACCAGAGCATGTAGCTACACCGAGAAGTAAAACATAATACCCTTTAATGTAGGTTGGGCTTTAGCCCATCGGTTCTTTGACGGCTAAATACCCCCCTGTGTCATTACAGTATAAACAGTTAACTTTATTCTGTTAAATAGAAGATAAATTAAGTATACTGTGATCAACACTTCAATGTGCATGGATTAGCTAGGATTATAAATGGATATAATTATTTTTAATCAACATTACTGCCTTGTTAATACTCTCATAGCTCTTTAATAAAGAACAATTAAAATATAAGTATAAGTATATGTATATTACAGACAAAAAAATAGCAATTATTGGTTTAGGTTATGTAGGTTTACCCTTAGCGGTTGAGTTTAGCAAAAAATATCAAACACTCGGTTTTGATATTAACAAAGCGAGAGTTAGTGAGTTAGAAAGTGGTAAAGATAGTACTTTAGAAGTTAGCAAATCTGAATTAGCTAATTTAAATAATCTTAAATTTTCATGCGATACTGCAGATTTAAAAAATTCAAATATATATATTGTTACAGTACCAACACCTATTGATGATAATAACTCTCCTGATCTAACTCCCCTAGAAAAGGCATCTGAAATGATAGGTCGTGTCATAAGTAAAGGTGATGTTGTTATTTATGAGTCTACTGTTTATCCAGGTGCAACAGAAGAGGTATGTTTACCAATAATTGAAAAATTTTCAGGGCTAATCTTCAATCAAGACTTTTTTGCGGGCTATTCGCCAGAGCGGATTAACCCAGGTGATAAAGTAAATACACTAATAAAAATAATGAAAATAACGTCAGGATCTACACCCGAAGTTGCAGACTTTGTTAATGACCTATACTTATCTATTATTATTGCGGGCACACATAAAGCAAGCTCAATTAAAGTAGCTGAAGCTGCAAAAGTTATTGAGAACACTCAGCGAGATTTAAATATCGCTATAATCAATGAATTTGCCAAAATATTTAATAAACTAGATATTGATACAGAACAGGTATTAAAAGCAGCAGGCACTAAATGGAACTTTTTGCACTTTAAACCCGGTTTAGTTGGAGGGCACTGTATCAGCGTAGACCCTTATTACTTAACGCACAAAGCTCAAGAAGTAGGTTATAGACCAGAGGTTATTCTTGCAGGGCGAAGAATTAATGATGGTATGGGTGCTTATGTTGCTACTCAAATGGTTAAAAAATTAGCAAGTAATAAAATTCATATTGATGATGCTAAAATTCTTGTTTTAGGTTTTACTTTTAAAGGCAATTGCCCCGATGTTCGTAATACTAAAATTATTGATATTATAAAAGAATTAAAAGATTTTAATATGGATGTTGATGTGTATGACTCTTGGGCAAATCCTATAGCTGTTAAATATGAATATGATCTTGACTTAGTTTCAACGTTAGAACAAGGCAAGTATGACGGCATACTGCTTGCTGTCGATCATGATGAATTTAAAAGTATGGGTGTAGAGAAAGTCAGAGCCCTTGGGAAAGCAAAGCATGTTTTATATGATGTAAAATATGTGTTTGAACCATCAGATTCAGATATTAGATTATAGAATTCAAATAGGAAATAACACGTGAAAAAATTTGCCATAATTGGTGCTTCAGGATATATAGCACCACGTCACATGAAAGCGGTTAAAGAAACAAATAACCACCTTAGCGTTTGCTATGACATTAACGATTCTGTAGGCATTATTGACAGTATTTCTCCACAAAGTGAATTTTTTACAGAATTTGAACGTTTTTATGATTATGCCCATAGCTTAAAGCGAGATAAAAATACTAAGCTAGATTATATTTCTATTTGCACACCAAATTACTTACATCATTCTCATATTACTGCTGGTTTACGTTTAGGCTGTGATGTTATTTGTGAAAAACCACTTGTGCCAACAATAAAAGAATTAGATGATCTGATTTTAGTTGAAAAAGAAACTGGTAAAAAAGTTTTTAATATTTTACAACTTCGTCATCATCAAGCAATTTTAGATCTTAAAAAGAAAGTTGAAGAAAGTAATCAAAATGAAAAGCATGAAGTAGAGCTTACTTATATTACTTCTCGTGGCAAATGGTACATGGAAAGTTGGAAAGGAGATCCTCGTAAATCATTTGGTGTGGCTACAAATATAGGTGTCCACTTTTTTGATATGTTACATTTTATTTTTGGTAAATTACAACGTAATGACTTGCATTTCATGAATGAAGATAAAGCTTCAGGCTATTTAGAATATGAAAAAGCTAGAGTACGTTGGTTTTTATCTATAGACGCGGATGACTTACCTGAAATTGTGATAGGAAAACAGCCAACTTACAGGTCAATTACTTGTGATGGAGATGAGCTTGAATTTTCTGGTGGTTTTACTGATTTACACACCATAAGCTATCAAGAAATTTTGGCTGGAAGAGGTTATGGTCTTGAAGATGCGCGTCATTGTGTAGAAACTGTCGATAAAATGCGTAAAGGCAAAACTGTTCAAGGCTCAGAAAAAGAAACGCACCCTTTTGTAGCTAAAAACTTTAGCTAAATAATTAGCAATTAATAGAAGGTTTTATGACTGAATATTATAAACATGAAAGTGCCATTGTTGATGATGGCGCACAAATAGGTAAAGACTCACGAGTTTGGCATTTTGTTCACGTTTGTGGTGGTGCAAAAATTGGTCAAGGTGTTTCGCTAGGTCAAAATGTATTTATTGGCAATAAAGTGACTATTGGCGATAAATGTAAAATACAAAATAATGTTTCAGTATACGACAACGTTCACCTAGACGATGAGGTTTTTTGTGGCCCTAGCATGGTTTTTACCAATGTTTATAACCCTCGCTCTGGTGTAGAACGCAAAGATGAATATAGAGACACTTTAGTAAAAAAAGGCGTTACATTAGGCGCTAATTGTACACTGGTTTGTGGTGTTACCATTGGTGAATATGCTTTTGTTGGTGCAGGCGCTGTAATCAATAAAGATGTAAAACCTTATGCTTTAATGGTTGGCGTACCCGCTAAGCAAATCGGTTGGATGAGTCAATATGGTGAACAGTTGAACTTACCGTTAACAGGTAACGGTGAAGTAAGTTGTGAACATACAGGGGCAGTATATAGATTGGTAGGTAGTGTGTTATCATTAACGCTTAATTAAAGGAGAGTTATTGTGCAATATATTTTAGATATTCCTAACGATAAAGTTGCAAAAAAAATACTTTCAATAGTGGGCTGTTTTAAAAGTGATGGTGTAAAAATAAAACCTAGCAACACAGGGTTACAAGAGCCTAGTTCATCTAAATATACCGATGAATATGTAAAAGAGCATTGGCGTGAATTTATTTATTCATCTAGTGGTGATCCCCTCCAAGATGATGATGAAGTTTTAAAAGAAGAATATGGTAAACACTTATATGATAAATATAATTCTTGATATTAATATAATCCTTGATATTCATTCACCTAAGCGTGATGAGCTTTTTCCAGAATCGAGAGAAGCTTTCGATCTATTTAAGAACAATGATAATATTAATTTGATGTTGTCATCCTCATCTTTAGATAATATTGCTTTTTTAAAAAATCAGCAATTAATCTTTGATTACCCAGAGTTAACCAAGAGGCAACGCGAAGTAGCTTCAGGCCAATTAATAGTTGAACTCCTGCAAGATATTAAACTAGCGAAAACACCGGCTTACATAAATATTGATCTAGAAGATATTGAAGATTCACAAATCATTGCTTCGGCGGATGCGAGTAATGCGCTTGTAATTACTCGTGATAAAGGGATGATAGAAAAATATCCAGAGAAAGCTTTTTTACCAAGTTACTTTATTGCCAAATTCAAAGCCAAATTCAAAAATGATAAAGAAAACAAACCTACACTTGTTCAGTTTATAGATCTTAAAAAACAATATAATTATTTACAATCTAAAATAGAAAAAAGAATAGACACAGTACTTAATCATGGTAAATACATCATGGGGCCTGAAGTACAAGAATTAGAGCAAAAACTGGCTGAATATGTAGGGGTTAAACATGCTATTGCCTGTGCAAATGGCACAGATGCTTTAACACTTGCGTTAATGGTGCTTGATATTAAAGAAGGCGATGCGATTTTTTGCCCCACGTTTACATTTTTTGCTACGGCTGAAGTGATATCTTTTGCCCATGCTACGCCTGTATTTGTTGATTCTAATGAACAAACGTTCAATATTTGTCCAGCCGACCTTGAAAAACAAATTCAAAAAGTGATTAGTGAAGGTAAAATAAAGCCTAAAGCGATTATTGCAGTCGATCTTTTTGGTTTACCGGCTAATTATGCTGAAATTGAAGCGATCGCTAAAAAATACGATCTAAAATTAATTGAAGATGCTGCCCAAGGGTTTGGTGGTTCAATTACTGATGAACAAGGTCACACTAAAAAAGCAGGAAGCTTCGGTGATATTGCTACAACCAGTTTTTTTCCAGCAAAACCATTAGGTTGCTATGGTGATGGTGGTGCTATTTTTACCAATAATGACGAATATGCGCAGCTGCTTCGCTCTTACCGCGTACATGGAAAGGGCAGTGATAAATATGATAATATTCGCATTGGTATGAATAGTCGTTTAGATACCATTCAAGCAGCTATTTTATTAGAAAAGTTAGCTGAATTCCCACAAGAGCTTATTAACCGTAATAAAGCTGCAGTTAATTATGAAAATGAATTATCTAATCTTTTTAAAACGCCACAAGTACCAACAGGTTATGAAAGCTCTTGGGCGCAATATACTTTGCTGAGTGATAATCGTGAGCAAGTAATGGCACAGTATAATGAACAAGGCATACCAACGGTTATTTATTACGGTACATGTATGCATCAGCAGACAGTATATGCTGACTTGGGCTATCAAAAGGGTGATTTTCCTGTGGCTGAAAAATTGTGTAAGCAAGTATTTAGTTTGCCAATGCATCCTTATATGTAAGGATATATTGTGCGTATTTTTACATCAAATAAAGCAACAGGTTTACTTTTCTTAGCCTATTTTTTTGCCTTAGTCTTTGGTAATAAACTTTATATCGTTACACCTGCTTTTTCCTTTATGAATATTTTACTACCATTTATAATCTTACTTGGTATGACTTACTTGTTTTGCTCTCCATATTTCCAAGCACATTTCTTTTTTGTTTTTATATTACTTTCTTTATATGTTTTATATGCCATGTTAATAACTTTTTTTTTTCGAGGAGAGGAACAATTGAAAGATTTGTTCTATAGCTTTCATTTGGTTGGCGTTTTGCTTTCAACATACTTGCTTATAAAAAACAAAATATTTACACAGCAAAAAGTATTTTTATTTTTCTTTTGGTTATATCAATCACTCATTTTTTTATCCCTCTTTCAGGCATTAAGCACTCTAGGTGTAGTACCCCAAATATGGAGTTCAGATATAGAAAATGTAAAAGTATTGATGGCAGGGCCTTATGCGAACCCAAATAATCTAGCTGTTATTTGCCTTATGTTCTTTATGTATTTATTTTGGGTTGCTGATATTTTAAATAAACCCTTTTACAAAAAAGTTTTATTTGTTTCTACTCTTGTTATTTTATTGGTGACTTTGTCGCGACTTGCACTGGTATTATTTTTTCTGTTTTTCTTCTTTTTTTTACTTTATCAAAAGAAATATAAGATATTTATTGTTTTATCTTTATCTTTACTTGTAACTTTATCTTCATTTTTTACCATATTAATGAATATGGATATGGTAAAACAAGAAGGGGGAGATATGACTATCGTAACGAGAAACGTTAATCGTTTAATCGCAATTAGAGATTTGTTTGATTCAGAAAATAGCAGTAGTGACGTACGTATGACTTCATATTTATATTTTTTTGAAAATTTAGATAAAGCTTCACTTCCTGTGGGAACAGGGAATTATTCTGACTTTTATAATCAGGCTACATTTGATACAAGTCTTATATCTTTAAACCCTCATTCTTTTTGGGTTGAAGTAACTTTAGCTTATGGGTTTGTAGCTGTGTTTATTCTATTACTTATGTTATTATATATGGCTTGTAGGGCTTTTTTTTATGTTGGCGGAAGTTTTTTCTTGTTAGTTGTTTTCTATTTTGCTCTTATTGTGAATATACCGTCAAGTATATTACGTACACCAGTTATTTGGTTACCACTTTTCCTTGTTTATTTCCAATCAACTACCCCATATTATGTTAAAAAAATTACTACGTGATATAGGGAAAATGTTAAATGGTACTGTCATTGCGCAGTTGTTTCCATTGGCTGTTTTACCTATTTTATCTCGTCTTTATACTTTAAATGATTTTGCTGACTATGCCTTGTTTTTATCTATTTGTACTGTTGCTTCAATTGTTTTCTCTATGCGTCTTGAACTTGCTATTATCAATGCAAAATTCAAAGGAGAAATATCAGCTATTCTTTATTTGAGTGGCTTATGTCTTATTTCTTTTGCCACAGTTGCATTGTTTATAGGCGTAGGAATTATAACCATTTTTGATTTTAATTTTTTATGGTTATATCTCTTTGCTTTATCATCTGCTCTATTTTTGGCCTTATTTAATTTATATCAAAATTATTTGATCCGTTATGAAAAATACTCTCAAGCAGCAACTTTAGTTGTTGTACGCTCTCTTCTTTTTGCAAGTACATCTGTAGGGTTTGGGTATATTTCAAACCGAGGGCAGGTTTATGCATTTATATTATCCTATGCACTCATCTCACTATTCATTTTTTTAAGAATGAAAAAAAACCTAAATTCTTTTTCATGGCTCAAAATAAAGTATGTTGTGTACAAATATAAAAAGTATTTTATATTTGTAACGCCTCATGCAACTTATAACATGCTCATAATGCACGCACCTATTTATATATTAACTGTTTTTTATTCAAGCACTATAGTAGGGCTTTATAGTATGACTTATCGTTTACTTGCTGCACCTATCGGCTTTATTTCCTTAGCAGCTCATAAAGTGATTTATCAAAGGTTTAGTCAGCTTGTTATTAAAAAAGATTTTTTTGCTTGTTGGAAGTTGATGAAAAAATTACTAATATTACTTAGTTTATTGATGGCTTGTATTTTTAGTTTTTTTATTTTTTTTGGTGATTTTTTGATTCCTTGGGTTTTAGGTCAAAAATGGGCTGAATGTTATGCTTTTTTAGTCGTATTATCTCCATGGCTTTTTATACGGTCAATAACAGGGGTTTTTAGTTTTGCACCTTTACTTAAAGAGTTACAGGGAAGCGCCTTGTTGATTGAAATTATTTATGGCATTATTGTTTTTTCAATTTTATTTGTTTGCAGTTTCTTACAGTTAAATATTTTTGAAACATTAAGATGGTTTTCTATATTTGGTTTCATAATAGTTAGCGGACAACTTGTCTGGTACTGCTATTTAATTAGGGAGACTTATCATGCCTAAGCATATTTTATTAATGCCGACTAATTATCCAAACAAGTTATGCCAAATATCAGGTGTGTTTTTTAAATCACAAGCTCTTTCATTACATGATGCAGGTTATCGAGTTGGAGTTTTATCTTTTGTAGGATTATCTTTAATTGACTGGCTTTCGAGTGATTTTAAAAAAAATGATAAACCTTTCGTTGTGTACCAGTTGTTATTTTTCTCAATACCTAAATTAAGGAAGTTTAATTACTGGGTTCGCACAGAGCTGACGAAATATTTACTAAAAAAATATATAAAAAAATATGGTTTGCCCGATATTATACATGTTCACGTTTATTCTGCTGCAGGTGCAGCGATATGGGCAAAAAAAAATTACAGTATTCCTTATGTTATCACTGAGCATTATTCAAGCTTTGCTGCTAACACATTAACAAAATCACAGCTTAAACAAGCAGAAGTAGCATATAAAAATGCCTATAAATGTCTTGCTGTTAGTCAATCTTTGTCTCAAACGTTAAATAAATTGTTTCATATTCCTTTTGTTGTTGTCCCTAATGTTGTAGATGATATTTTTTCTTATGCTCAACCTTTACATCACAATATCTTTGGAAAATACATTTTAAATGTTGCTTCTTTAGTTTCAATTAAGAGACACGATCGTCTAATTAAGGCTTTTGCATTAATTGCAATTAAAAAAACTGATTTAAATTTGGTTATTGCAGGTAATGGGAAATTAAGAGATAAATTACAAACATTAGCTGAAGAATTAAATTTAACTGAGCGAATTCATTTTATAGGTAATATCGATAAACATAGAGTTTGTCAATTGATGCAGCAGGCTGAAGCTTTCGTGCTAACAAGTGATTACGAAACGTTTGGTGTGGTCTTAATCGAAGCTTTGTCTTGTGGGACGCCTGTTGTTGCGACAAATGTTGGTGGGATGCCTGAAATCATAAGTTCAAATGATTTAGGTTATTTATGTGAGCCAGATACAAAGATCTTTGCACAGAATATTATGAAATCGCTTGAAAAGAAATATAAAAAGTGTGAAATAGCTACTCAGACTCAAGAGAAGTATGGAAAGACAGCTTTGGTGACAAGGCTTAAAGAAATTTATAACAGCTTTTAGGTTAGGTAAATGTTTATGAAAAAATTAAAATACTTATTTGTGATTATTTTTTGCGTTAATTTAATTTCCTGCAATGATGATGCGTCACATGAACACAGTAAAAATATTGAAAAAATTGATTTTTTATGGGATGAAACTGTTTCTGTTTATCTACAAGATGAGTTATGGAACCCTGTGTATAATTATGACGCAGGGCAACTTTTAATGATACCTATGCATTATGCTTTTGCCGAACAGGATCAAAATAAGATACTTCAATTTGACTCTTTTTATGATTACTATTCACAAATCATGAATGAACAATTAGATACAAACCGTTTAAGGCAGTTGCAGTTTTGGTATTTAGCATCACAGTATTTACTTTTAAGTTCTAAGCAAGGAAATTGGGATAATAATAAGCAAGAAATTTATAACTCCATTACTCTTTATCTAGATAACCTGTGGACTGAACGGCCAATATCTGTTTGGGGTATTGCCACTAATGGATTAAAAGAGAGGGTTGTTTGGAAGCTTGAAAATAAAGATTATGTACCTCGTTATAAAAGAGCAACTTTTGACGAAGAGTTTTATACTTTTGCAATTGCCGCTGATTTTATAGTTATTAAGAACAATCAATTTTTTAAAGAAAACTCTGTTTTAACGGATATTTTGTTTTATGCCGAAAAGGTTTTTAAATCTGAAGCTAAGCCTACTGATGCAGGTTGGTTATATCAACCTGGGCAATGGGCTGATAATGACGATTATTTATACGCAGGCAATATTATTCTTACTGATGATCTTAAGCCAAAACCTATCGTAGATATAGCAACCGATAGTTCTCATTCACATCGCATGCCACTATGGCTAACATCATTGCGTAATGCCTATTCAATCAACTCGGAACAATATAATTATTATCAAAATCTAATAAATGGCTTTACAGAACAGTTTATGAAAGTTGTATATGTCAATGCTGATGATGACTTTCAAGGAATGAGGATGAAAAATTTTATGGATGGTAATAATGGTATTTATCGATATCGATTCCATGAAGACTCAACTACCGCTATAAAATTAGGATATGAACCTTATAATTTATCAGGAACCTTATTTACAGGGTTCTATCCTTTATTACAAAGCTCAATATTGAAAGAAAAATACAAAACACAATGCGATATGTTTCCTTTAAACCAAAATTTGATAGATTTATATATGGGGTTAGGTCCAGCAAGAGCAAGTCATCACTTAGTTTCTATGCCCGATTTTTATACCAATGGTTTTGCTGAATTAGTATGCTTAATAGCGGTTCAATTACCACCAGACTTTTAATATATTATGTGTAGTATTGTTACCCAATAGCATCGAAACCATTGCTCTGAATGAACAATAAATTCGAGAATATATTAGAAATCAAGACAAAGAAGTAAAGCGGCAAGAATAGATGTAATTGCCAGTAGTTGAACTATAGCTCTTTAATAGGTAAGGGCTTTCATTAACCCCTCTGATTTAGGGCGGTTATTTATTTGCTTTGTTCTTTTTCTCCATAATAAAAGGAAATTATTCAATTGAAAGTTGTACATTTTACTAGTGTTCATCCACTATCTGATACTAGAATATTTGTTAAACAGTGCTGTTCATTACAAAAGCAAGGAATCGAAACGATATTAATAGGCTGTGGTGATGCTGACTCAATAGAGTTTGGCGTTAAAATAAAAGTTATACCTAAGAAAAAAGGTTTCTTAAAACGTTTGTTCTTTACTGATTTTTCTGTCACCAAAAAGGCATTAGCTGAAAATGCAGACCTTTATCATTTTCACGATCCTGAGCTTATACCTTTTGCAATATTCATGCGATTATTAGGAAAAAAAGTAGTATTTGATGCACATGAAGATTTAAGTTTACAAATTAACAATAAAATGTGGTTACCCAAGATATTGCGTAAACCGCTTGCTTATTTTGCTCGTTTTTTATACTGGCTCGCAGATAAAACAATGAGTGGTATTGTGACGGTAACACCAACACTAATTAAATTATTTAAAAATAAAAATACAGTTTTAGTTAGAAACTTTCCTGATTTAGGTGAGTTTGCTAAAGTAGTAGTGGATAACATTAATGAAAGAAAAAATCATGCAATATATGTAGGTGGTGTCACCAAAGTCAGAGGGTTAAAAGAAAATATACTTGCTATTAATAGTATAACGCCTACCTTAAATGCCAAGCTTATCGTTGGTGGCACATTTCAAAGTAAAGATTTTGAAGATGAGATTAATGCATTAAATCTAAATAACACTGACTTTAAAGGTTGGCTGAGCAGAGAAAAAGTTCAATTCTTATTTTCTCAAGCAAAAATTGGTTTAGTAACGCTTCACCCTACGGCGAATTATTATGATGCTTATCCTGTCAAAATGTTTGAATATATGGCTGCGGGTTTACCTGTAATTGCATCTGACTTTCCAGTTTATCGAGAAATAATAGAAAAGGCTGACTGCGGTATTTTGGTTGATCCTTTAAAGCCAGAGCAAATATCTGAGGCTATAGAAAGCTTATTATGTGCACCAGATATTATTATAAAATATGCTATAAATGGCCGTAAAGCTGCAATGGAACATTATAATTGGCAGCATGAGGCTGATCAGTTAATTAGTCTTTATCAAAAAATTCTACTTCAATAGTTCAACGTATTCCACAGAATTAATAATTAGAAATATTTTAATTATTAATTATAAAGGTTTTTAATGTTTTGAAAATTATATATCTACATCAATATTTTGCCACGCCAGAATCTAATGCAGGCACTCGTTCTTATGAGATGGCAAAAAGATTCTCAACTAGTGGGCATGATGTTACATTTGTGACTAGCTCGGCCTTTTTATCAAATAATTATAAGCTTAAGAAAGGCTGGAATTATTTGGAAATAGATAAGATTAAATTGCACGTATTACATCAACAGTATTCTAATAAGGACTCATTCGTTAAAAGAATATTTAAATTCCTTCAATTTTCTTGGATGTCCACATTAAAGTCACTTGAGCTTAAGTCTGATGTATTATTAGCAACAAGTACCCCTTTAACTATCGCAATCCCGGGTCTCATATATTCAAAAATAAAAAAAGTTCCAATGGTTTTTGAAGTGAGAGATTTATGGCCAGAATTGCCTATAGTTATAGGGGCTATTAAAAACCCGCTAGTTATTTACTTTGCAAAATGGTTAGAAAGGTACACTTATAAAAATTCATCAAGATTAATTGGACTTTCTCCTGGTATGGTCGATGGAATCATTCGACAAGGGATTAATCGAAACAAAGTAACTTTAGCTACCAATAGCTGTGATACAGAGCTTTTTGATGTGCCTATTACTGTAGGCGAAGAATATAAATTAACTAAATTACCTTTTTTACATGGGCGTAAATTAGTCGTTTATACAGGAACGTTTGGTCTAATTAATAATGTTGGTTATTTGCCTGAGTTAGCATTGGCTACTAATGAAATTGACAATTCAATTTGCTTTTTAGCTATTGGTGACGGCATGGAAAAAAAAACTGTTATTGATAAAGCCAAAGAATTAGGTGTTTTTGATAAAAATTTGTACTTTTTAGATCCCGTACCAAAAACTGAAATTGTCAAATTATTGTCAGCTGCTGATATATCAATATCAATTTTTGGACCAGTGCCTGAAATGTGGCATAACTCTGCAAATAAATTGTTTGATGCTTTAGCATCTTTAACACCAATCGCAATAAACTATGCCGGTTGGCAAAAAGAATTAATAGAAAAGCATGAGTGCGGCTTAGTATTGTCACCAGATGATCATAATGAGTCGGCAAAAAAACTATCATTTTTCTTACAAAATAAAAGCCTTTATAGTAAGGCTAAAAAGCAATGTCATTCTTTAGCTTATGATGAGTTTTCACGTGATATTATGGCTAAGCGAATTGAAAATACTTTGTTGGCGGCTATTAATGATGAATAGGTTCTTTGATATAGTTATTTCTTTCATTGCACTCGTTGTATTGTCGCCCGTTATTTTAATTCTTAGTCGCAAAGTAGCTAATAATTTAGGATCCCCTGTTTTATTTAGGCAAAAAAGACCTGGGTTGAATAGTCATGTATTTGAAATGATTAAATTTCGAAGTATGCGAGACTCAGTGGATAAAAATGGAAAAAGTTTACCTGACAAAGATCGTTTAACTCCTTTTGGTGAAAAGTTACGCAGTTCAAGCTTAGATGAATTGCCAGGTTTATGGAATGTATTAAAAGGTGATATGAGTTTAGTTGGTCCGCGTCCTTTATTGGTAGAATATTTACCCTTATATAACGCAGAACAAGCCAAACGCCATAATGTTCGTCCAGGGATAACAGGTTGGGCGCAAGTGAATGGAAGAAACGCTATTAGCTGGGAAGAAAAATTTAAACTTGATATTTGGTATATCGAAAATAAGAGTTTCTGGCTTGATATAAAAATTCTTTTCTTAACGATAAAAAAAGTTTTTCTTAAAGAGGGTATTGCAGCTGATACTGACGTTACTATGCAAAAGTTTACAGGGTATAAAAATAAGTAAGCTTTCGTTGCTTGCTTTATTTGTGTATAATTCTATCTAATTTATTATCTTCAAGTGAGCTTAAACTACAACCTTTTGTTTTAAGTCACATGTATATATTCACAGTAAACTTAAGGTAAAGCAATGCGAAAACAGTTGGTTAAAGGCTTTTCATTAATAGAGTTAATGATTGCTATGGTTATTATAGGTTTAATCGCTTCTCTTATTGGTCCTGCAATGTTTGGTAAAGTTGATAGTTCAAAAATTAAAACAGCAGAAGCACAAATGCAACTTTTTTCTACAGCACTAGATACCTATCGATTAGATGTAGGTGTTTATCCTGAAAGTTTAGATGAACTTAGAGAATCTAAAAATTCAAATTGGGATGGCCCTTACTTCCCTAAAGCAATACCTTCAGACCCTTGGAATAATGCATATATTTATCAGCTTGATGATTCACAAGTTAGTTATAAAATATTTTCAAAAGGAAAAAATGGCAAGATTGAAGATGCTGGTGATGATGTGGTTTTTTAACTGATGGATTTTTTAACTTTATTAAAATCTGAAGGTAAAATCACTGACGATCAAGTTCAAAAAGTTATAAAGTTTCAACTTCAGTTCGGTGGTGATTCTGATGCAATAGTTGCAAGTTTAGGCTTAGCTTCTGAGGAAGATATTGCTGTAGTTCTAGCAAAATCTTCAGGTTGTACTTATGTTGATTTTGATAACTTTGATACCTTAATATCTAACAAAAAATTAAATAATGTGCTAAACGATTGCCCCTTGAATATACAGTTTATTCAAAACAAAGGTGGCATTCCCATTCATTGGGAAAGTACTAATAGTAAAATTGATATTTTAGTCTTTAGTGCTAACCATTATGACATTGCTGAATACCTTCAATTTGAAGGGGTTACAGTAACCTATTTGATTTGTAGTCCAACTACTTATAGGAATGCTGAAGCAAAAGTTTTAGAAGTAAAAGCAATTGGTTTTGATGAATATTTTAGTGATTTTGATGCGGATGTTGAAAGGTTAAAAGAATTAGCTAGTGAAACACCTATAGTCAGTCTTGTCGACTCTTTAATTATGCGTTCAGTAAAAAAAGGCGCTTCAGATTTACATATTGAACCCTACCGAGAAGGTTGTAGGGCAAGAATCAGGGTTGATGGTGTATTAAATGAATTAGAAATATTACCTAAAAGTTTATTCCTACCTATAATTTCTCGCTTGAAAATACTTGCCAATCTTGATATTGCAGAAAAAAGACGACCACAAGATGGAAAGATAGAATTTAAATTAGCCAATCAAGAATTTGATATCAGACTATCTACTTTACCTTTAAACGAAGGAGAGAGTGTGGTAATGCGATTTCTATTAAAACAATCATTAAATTATGACCTAGAAAAATCGGGTATTGAAAGTGATTTGTTAGCATTGATTAGAGAAGATCTCACTCGAACCTCTGGTGTTATATTATTAACGGGGCCAACCGGTAGTGGAAAAACAACAACGTTATATTCTTTTTTAAATCAGTTAAATGACGATAAAATAAAAATTATAACCTTGGAAGATCCTGTTGAATATCAACTTGAAGGAATTAACCAAATTCAAGTGAACCATGATATTGGTTTTGATTTTTCAAAGGGGCTTAGAAGTATTGTTCGTCAAGATCCTGATGTTATTATGGTTGGTGAAATTCGCGATAGTGAAACAGCACAAATTGGTATGCAATCAGCTTTAACGGGTCATCTGGTATTTAGTACTTTGCATACTAATGACGCCCCTAGTGCTTACACTCGGTTACTCGATTTAGGTTTAGATGAGTATTTGCTCAATGCTGCCTTAATTTCTATTGTAGCTCAACGCTTGGTTAGAAAAATTTGTAATGAATGTGCTTATGAATATACAGACGATAAAGCAGTTGAAGAGCTTAGGTTAAATGAAATAGCAGATAAGTTTAATAACAAAAAAATATTATTACGCAAAGGGAAAGGCTGCAAACAGTGTAATCATACGGGTTATTATGGCCGCTTGGCTATTATTGAATACTTAAGGTGTGATGATGATATTGAAAAACTATCTAAAGGTACAGAGTTTGTTTTTAGTGCGAGACAAGTTATGAGTAAGAATAACATTCGTTCATTGCATAGTGATGGATTACTAAAAGTTATTAAAGGTTTAACGAGTATTGACGAAGTTGTTAGGGTAGCGGGCTAATGAACGCTTATGATGTCAAAGCTTATAATAATGCTGGAGAATTAATTCAACGTAAAGATGTTGCTTTAACAAAACAAGAAATTCAACAAAAATTATCTAAGCAAGGTCTAATTCCTGTAGAGATTATAGAATTAGGTAATAAACAGTTTCAAGGTAACTCAATTGCCATACCACTATCAGTACTAGAGGAAATATTTTCTAATTTAGCCGAATTAATGCAAAATGGCATAAAACTAGACAAGGCTATTGAACTTACAGAAAAAGGGATTAACTTAACTCAAGCCAAGCTATTTTTAAGTGATTTACGCACTGAAATTAGAGCTGGTTCATCTTTGTATGAAGTTGCGGGTCATTATCCTAAATTATTTAACCGCTTATATTTAAGCCTTATAGAACTAGGAGAAGCATCTGGACAATTACCCGATGTTCTAACGCGAATATCTGAAGACATGCAATTTAGAATGAGTTTAAAGCAAAAAGTACAACAAGCATTAGCCTATCCAAGTGTTATATTTATGGTGTGTATTTTAGCGGTTACTTTTATTTTTTATTTTGTTTTACCTCAGTTGGCTCCTTTATTTGAACAAGCAACATCACTTCCTTGGTACACGGTTTTTTTATTAAACACAGCTGACTTTATGGATGATTATGGCTTATTTGTCATCGCTTTTATTATAGCTTCGCCTATATTCGGTTTAATGTTAGTAAGATATTTACTTAATACCAATGAGCTTTTTCAACGTAATTTTTATTCTGTTCCTGGAATTTCTCATATAACTCGCGCAGTAGACCGAATTCGATTTTCAATGTCGTTACAAATCACACTCAATTCTGGTGTACCACTCAGCCAAGCACTAAAACTGTCAGTGTCAGCGGTAACAATACCCAAGCTTAGAGACTCCCTTACCACTGCATCGAACAAAATAAAACAAGGTGTAAAAATGTGCGATGCATTAGATGGAGTGAAGCTTTTTGATGATATTCAATTAGGATATATTGAAACAGGTGAAGAAACAGGTAATTTGGCAAAATCATTTCAAAACATCACACAAAGAAGCCAAGCTCAAATGGACAGGTATATTGCTACGGCAACTACAGTGCTAGAGCCCATACTTATATTATTTATGGGTGGAGTAGTTGGTGGAGTAGTGATTGGAATGATTATGAGTATAATGACGGTTCAGGATATTAATGTTTTATGATAATTAAGCAACAAGGTTTTTCTCTTATTGAGCTAATCGTTGTTATGATCATGATAGCAGGCCTCGTTGCTATTGTAGCACCTAGCACAACTAAATCATTGCATAGTTCAAAACGATTTATTGAAGAAAAAAAACTAAACTCTTTAATTAAGCAGGTTTCAACGTTAACCTTTTTTACAGAAAAAACAGCTACTTTATCTTTTCAAAAAAATTCAGTAGAGATATGGTTAGATGAAGAACTGCATAAAAAAGAAATTTTTGAGGCGTTATTCTTTGATTCTGCACAATTACATTTTTCAAGCACTGGTTTTGTGACATCTAACCCAGTGATGTTTTCCATAAAAAACACGTCAAAAAAACAACAACTGTTGATTGATTGCGAAGAAAGTTATGTTATTTGTAAAGCCTAATCAAGGTTTTACCTTAATAGAGCTACTTATAGCTTCTGTTATCTTGATGTCTGCAATTGCGTTAAGTCAGGTTGCATACTCTCAATATGTAAAATTAATTATTAAACAGAAAGGCTCAGTGGATAAATATTTGGTCATAATGCAAGCAAAAAATTTAATAGACTTAAATATGGATGTAAATAATTTAACAGGAACTTACACATTTAATGCGTACACTATTAACTGGCAAGGAGAAATTAAAGACAGTTTTCGAGAAAAAAGTTTTGAATCAGATGTCAATGGCTTTTCTGATAAACCCTATACCTATTATTTAATTGATTATACCTTTGTAATAACAACAAAAGATATTCCTACCGAGTTACCCGATACCTACAGTCGCTTTTTGGTAAATAAAGATGAAACAGTTTCCTTTGCAGAACACTAAAGGCTTCACCATAATTGAACTGTTAGTTGTAATGGTTATTTTTTCTGCTTTAATTGCATCCGCTTATATGTCTACATCGGTGTATTTACAAGCAGTTTCTAAATCAAAAAACCATATAAAAGAAGGTTATCAAAGACTTCAAGCTATAACACTAATTGACAAATCAATTAAGTCAATGAGTGATTACTATGTTGAAACAGACACTTATAAAAGTGCCATGATGGTACCTTACGTTAAAGGAACCGAAACAGAATTAGTCTATATTTCACACTATTCTATTTTTGGCTTTAAATCAGATGTTATTGTGAAAATCAACTTACTTGAACAGGAGCAAGGCACTAAAATTCAAGTTTCAGAATTACCATTAACTAAAAGTATTGTTTATAATTTAACAGATAACCTTAAAGGTGAAGTGTCAAAAACCCTGTTGGAAGTTAATGAATTGGTTACTTTCTCTTACTTGCATCGCCAACCTTTTAATGTAGATATATCCTTAAGGCAAATAAAAGAGGGTTATCAAAATATATTCTATTCGACGGTAGAAAGAGGGATCCCTAAAGTAATTCGTTTGAACTATTTATCAACAGAACAGTCAATAACATTTGCTCCATCTACAGTTAATAGTCGAAAAGCAATTAAAATCAATACACTATTTAATAATGTTGAAGGTTAACAGTGCAAGCTTATAATAAACAAAAAGGGGTCGCCTTAATAATTGCACTCGTTACAAGCATTATTATAGCATTAATCATTTCTTATTTTGTTTGGCACAGCCAACAAATTATAAAAGCACAATTCTTAATGCAAAATAAAATCAGTGCCGAATTAAAAGCTGATTCTGTAATCAATAATACTTTTTTTAATTTTATTAAATATCGTAGTAACTTAGGTTCCAATGCTAATACAAAACAACATCCCGATTGGAACCTGTATGGAACACCATTTTTGGTGGATCCAAATACGTCTTTATCTATCAGGGCTGAAGCAAGTAAAATTTCGTTAATACCCACTGATTACCAACTGATTGAACTTTTATTGCGCGGTCTTAGTAAAAATACAGGGGTAAATAATATTAAAATAGACCAAGTAGTTGCTCGGCTAAAAGACTGGCAAGATACTGACCATTTCGTTAACCTAAATGGTCTTGAAGAAGATGGTTATGGGCGATTAGGGCTTATAAAACCCCGGAATTTTAATATACAATCAATTGATGAACTAGCACTTATTTATGGCTTTGAATTAGAGTGGCTTAATAAAATACGGGATCATGTATCTCTTTTTACGCTAGCTGATTTTAATATTAGATTATCCCCTAAACAATTGGTAGAATGGTTATACGGTAGTGATCAGGCTGAAGTTACAGCGAAGAAAAGAGGTGAAGCAAATACTTTATCTCACTTAAAGAGCATACCTCTACTATCATCACAGCAAAACAATGAAAATATACTAGTAAAAACAATTCAAATAAAGGTTGTTATCTCGTTAGAGCAAATTAAAGTGGTAAGAAAGGTCGTATTCTCAACAAAAGTAGCGTTGGATAGTCCATACCCATATGAAATCTGGCGCTGGGAATCATGATTTAATGAATAGAATAAAAACTAAGATTAAACGTTATCTACTATCAAAGGTGGCTTATTTCTCTGATAATGAAATTGTGCCACTTATTGGTTCTGAACTTGCTCATGTCACTGCCGTTATTGTTAAAAAGTCACATTTTTTTGAAACCGAAAAAATATATCCTATTAGTAATAAAACTCATGTAATTAAAGCTCTGAAGCTTGAGGCAACTTCATTATGCCCTTTTGAAGATGCCGACTTTTTTTATGATCTGAAAAAAACAGAACAAGGGTATCTGGTACATCTTTGGTTTTACAAGAAAAACTTATTGTTAAAAATAAACAATTTATTAAATAATAAAATTACTTTCTTATTTCCTGAAAATTTTCTTATTTTTAAAGCATTAGCGACTAATGAAATTGCTTTTATAAATGATGGACAATATTGGGTGAGTAATAGTTCAAGGTTAACAAGTTTTAAAGTTTCTCAAGGCAATCTAACGTTATTGAATGACAAAGAAAATAAAGTTTCAATTTCAACGTTAGAAGAAAAGTTTACCTTATTTAGTAGAGGCATTTATAAATCATTACCACTATGGTTGAAATTTAAATTAACATCAGATAAAAATAAAGAGCAGAGTTGTCGTTATTGTCAATTTATACAAAGTGCTTTTATAGCAACATTTATTTATTTAGTAGGCTCTACTGTTTTAATAAAAGGGATGGATGTTTATTTTCAAAATAAAGTAAAAACAAATAAAGAGTATGTTGCAAATTTTATTAAAATAAGAAACGAATATAGAACAGAACAAAATATTTATAATACGCTAACCGTTGGTTTTGAAAATAACGTAAGCCCTAGTTCTATTTTTAGTACTTTAGCATTAACAACCACAAAATATACACTAGAACGTATAAACACCAGAGGGAATACGGTATTTGTTACAGCAACCAGTGAAGAACCTTTAGCTGTTCTAGAAGATATGATTAACTTAGACAGTATTAAAAATGTTAGCTTTGCCAATAAAGTATCAGATATAAACGTTGATAATTTGAAACGTTTTACAATAACTTACCAATATTAATTTTATGAATTTAAAAAAAATCACGCATCACCCCGATTTTGTAAAGTATCAAGGCGCAATTTATATATTGTCTTTTTTACTTTTTATTAAAATAATTGCTTTACCTGTAATCTCTACTCAAGAAGAGTGGCTAGATCAAATATCTATTAATTCGTTACAAATAAAGTCACCAAAATCAATTAAATTGGCTCAAAACAACTTGATCACCCTCACTAGTGAACTGAAAGCTGAAATAGAAAATGTAAAGCAGGTAATGCTAAAACCAGGTAAAAGTGAATTAGCACAAATTGAGTTAATAAAGTTTTTGCAAAAACTAGCAGAAGATAATGATTTAAAAATAGCCAGTCACAAATGGGATAAAGTAACGGTAAATGATTTGTTAAATAAGAACACGTTAGCTTTGCACATTTCAGGTGACGGAGTGTCATTACAGTCTTTTTTACACTCGGTGGCGAACCATGTAAATTTATGGGATTTAGAATCATTTAAGCTAACGGTAATTAGTAGCCGAGGTTCATTATCAAGTCGTTATAACTTAAGTGTGTTAATTTCAACGATGCAATTACGGGATGTTTTATGAGTAAGCTTGTCGTTGTAAGTTTAGTGCTGATTTACTTCTTTATAGATACCATCTTTAGATTGAGTGATATTAACTTTAGTCAATCGGATATAAAAAACAAAGCGAGATTTGACAATAAAGTGATACTAAAACCAAAAGATAATACTATTAACTATAGAAGTGATATATTTCCTGTGAAATCAGGAGAGTTCAATCACCCACAGAAAAATAGCACTTTATTATCTTTAGATACTATAACGTTTGATCAAACTGAAATAAAGTTGTTAGCAATTAGTTTTAAAAATGATGAGTTATTTGCCACATTTAAAGCGTCTCAAGAAAACCCCATAGAAGGTTTTGGACATTATCATCATGCGAGAAAAGGAGAAAGTATTCTCGGTGCAAAACTCGTTAACATAACGGCAAATACAATAGTTATGCAAGTGAAAGAACAGCAGTTTACCCTAAAATTATTTAACCCAGGTGAAAGCAATGCCATTAAGTAAATCGTTCGTATGCCTTATTTTAATTATCTTATTGTCTAGCTGTGCTACTAACAATGACTTTACGCTCAATGTACCGTCATCAACTTTACAAACAAACGAAGAAAAATCAGCCGTAGATGAGCAAGCTATAAAAACTGATGAAATTGATGAAACTGATGTTGTAGAAAAATACATGATATTAGAAGGCATTAAAATAGATGCGCAGGCTAAAGCATTTGAAAACACAAGCAATGAGCTATTAAGTGAATTAAGTACCAATAAAAATATAAAAATAGCCATTAATGAAATGCAGTTAAATGATTTTATTCATTTAGTTTATGGTGAGCACCTAGGCTTAAGTTATGTGTTAGATGAATCTATATCAAGGCTCACAAAAGAGCGGATGACATTAAACCTGCAAGAAAATGTCAGCCAGCAAAAGCTGTTCACATTATCAACGCAATTGTTAGCTAAAAGTGAAGTACAATTTGACTCTAGAGATTCAGTCTTGTTTTTTTATGTAAATAAGCAGCGCAGCAGTAAAGGTAAGTTTAGTTTAGGAATAGGCAGAGAACAAGAAGATATCCCAGTGGGTGCTGGTGACAGAATAGCGCAAGTAGTGCCTATTTTGTATACAGACTGGGATGCACTAAACCAAGTTGTTAGTAGCTTAGTTAACATACGTACACGTTGGTTGCCCGAGCGTAATGCTGTTTTAGCTATTGGTAATGTAAAAGAGATAGATCAATTCATACGTATTGTTAACACCTTTGATCTACCAAGTGTTAAAAATAAATACATTGGGCTTCATGAGTTTACGTACATTAATGTCGAAGATTTTATTTCACAATTAACAGAACTGTTATTAGCAGAAGGTATTGATGTTAAAAATAAGAATGCACGGTTAGTTTTTACGCCTTTACTACAGCGTAATGCGGTTATTATTCATAGCGTAAATGAGGTTATTTTAAAACGGGTAGGTTATTGGGTGAAAATATTAGACAAGCCATCACCAACATCTAAAAAACGTTATTATACCTTTAGCCCTGCTAACGCGAATGTTGAAGACATAGGAGAAAGCATTGCAAATTTAATTGCACTGCAGGGTGGCCAAAATAAAGCTTCTCAAAATCAGCAACAACAGGCAAATAATACAGGAAGCAATAAAAGTAACAAGAGTAATAAAAACAATAAAAACAACAAAAGAAATAAAGGTGTTGCAACTGATGAATTGTCTATGATGATAGACACACATCAAAGTGCACTAATTTTCTATACAACCCCAGCAAAATATCATGAAATATTACCACTATTGCAAAAAATGGATCTTATCCCTAAACAAGTGGTCATAGAAGCGACTATAGCGTCAGTTACCTTAGGTGAATCATACCAACAAGGTATAGAGTGGTTTTTAAATAATAGCCTAGGTGATACTAACGTTAGTAAACAAGTTACCGTAGATAAAGGAATAACTTTCAGTGTTGTTGATTTTGACTATTCTGTGGTATTGCAATTATTAGAAAGTGAAAATAAACTTAATATTTTATCTAATCCACGTTTAGTGGTTAAAAATGGTGCCTCTGCCTCACTAAATGTTGGTCAACAGGTACCAATACTAACCCAACAAAGCTCAAATACTAATGGTGACTCAGGTACTATTATTCAATCAGTACAATATAGCTCTACAGGTGTGTCATTAAGTGTTACCCCAACTGTTAGTGGTAAGGGGTTGGTATCGCTTGTTGTTACTCAAAGTGTCTCATCTGCGCTGGCTAATACCTTGTCTGATATTAGTTCACCAATTATTTCAGATCGTACTATATCAACAATAGTTTTAGCTAGAAGCGGCCAAACCATTGTACTGGGTGGTTTAATTCAAGAAGATATAACCTCTTCTAATAGCGGTGTACCTTTTTTAAAAGACATTCCATTTATAGGAAACTTATTTGTAAGTAAAGGTGAAGAAAAAACGCGGTCAGAATTAATTATATTATTAACCCCTAAGGTTTTGAGTGATGGTGATGATATTGATAACTTGATTCAAGACTACTATCAAAACACAACAAATTTAAAACTTAAGTAACTTTTACTTTAACTATTCAGGGCATGAAACGTTCAGGGCTTCGTGGTCCATATCACGTCATCTTCGTGGTCTATATCACGTCATCTTCGTGGTCTATATCACGTCATCTTCGTGGTCCATATCACGTCATCTTCGTGGTCTATATCACGTCATCTTCGTGGTCTATATCACGTCATCTTCGTGGTCTATATCACGTCATCTTCGTGGTCTATATCACGTCATCTTCGTGGTCTATATCACGTCATCTTCGTGGTCACTTAATCGAAGATCCAATTTTTTAAAAACTATGGATTCAGGAGAATATGCGTCCTGCATTCTCTAATTAGTCACGTCCATGTGACGTCCGTTCGGACACTTCGGGAATGACACAATAGAGAATTAGCTGAATAGTTACCTTTCATTTTGTTTGTTGCTTATTAATTGTTAATTATTAATCATGGCTATGTACTTCACTCAGGAGCACTATAAAATGTACGTTATATTCCCTGTAGGTCGGCATTTATGCCGTCAAAGTGACGGGCTAAAGCCCGACCTACATTGAAACCTGAGCTATCTGCATAGGCATGTTATTAATTGTTAAATGTTAAGGCATGTTTTAGAAAAATGTGAATGATTTGACATAAATCAAATATAATCGCTTTAAAATGACATAAAAGCGGTTTGTTTGTAATTAAGTACTTGTTTTTATTTGATCTAAGTGCTTTAATTCATTTAGTAATATTTCGTTGTTACCTGATTTGTTGTATGAATAGCTAATGAGTTGAAGGTTTCAAGCATTCAAGCATTCAAGCATTCAAGCATTTAACCACTGAAATAATATTTAAGAGTTGACAAGGTATTTGTTTTTTGTTCAAATCTTGTTTGAACAAACCTGTGTAAAACCTTTGTCTTGTCTCGAGACCTAGGGCAAAGGCTTTGCTCAAAAATAAAATGTTCATTAATTTATAAATTAAATAATATATATAGGAAATAAAATGAAATTAAATAAATCTATCCTAGCGCTTGCTGTTTTAGGTAGTTTAACCGCAGGTAGCGCAATGGCTGCTAGTTCTTCAATTGCAGTTGTTAATAACTTAGTTAACCCTACTGCGGGTGGTGTTGATTTCGATATGACAGCAACAGCTAATATCGGCAAGAAAATTGATGCTGAATATCGTTTGTTCCCAGCAGATTCAGCTGGTGTTGACTTAGATGTTAGTAATAACCCAGGTGCCCCAGGTGTTGACCGTGCTATTGTATATACTCCAGCCGTTGCACTTTCTGATGGTACATCACTAACATTTACCTTTACTAAAGGTGGCTTAGCGTCTGATGCAACTATGTTTTTAGCTGTTTATGATGATGACCTAGGTGGCGCTGGTGTTGGCCAATGGGTTCAAGTAGCCGCGCTTACCGATTTTACTGAAGTAACTGCAGCAGACGGTACTACATATTACACTGGTGTTGATTTTATTATCGACACAGCCAACATGCTCGCAGCAGGTAAGTATGTACCTACAGCAGATACAGATGGTGATGCGAATGCTGGTGCATTTAACTCTATTACCTCAAATGGTGATCCAGTTCCTGCTGGCACGTTAATTCAGATTTTTACTGATAACGGTGCGTTTAATGTAGATAATGGTGTTGGTACAGATGCCGATCTACCAGTAGTAGTTGTTCCAGCTGGTGATGTTAATGGCGATATGGTTCAAGTTCAAGTTACTGAAGCCAGAGATAATGCCTCTAACCCATTGGAAGCACCAAAAACTGGAGCTGCAACAGTTGTTAAATTAGTAGATGGTCTTGACTTCTCTATTGATACTGCTGCTACTTCAACGATAGACGTTGAAAACGCTGCGTTATCACGCGGTGGTTTTGTGGTTGAAACAGGTGGAGATACACCAAATGTAGTAACTTCAAAAGCTGTTGTTTCTTTAGATAACACTGCAGAATACACATGGGATCTTTCTCATGCAACAGATACATATACCCTTACGGTAGACCGTTCTGAAGGTGACCAAGGTGTAACTGATGTTGAACTTGCAGCGTTAGGCTTTACCGCTTCTGCTTCTAATTCTAGCTGGTCTTTAGCGTCTAACATGTCTGTTGTTGCAGGTCTTGATGATGCAGGTACTGCAAAAGATTTCGAAATATTTGTAAATACTACAGACAATGCAACAGTAAATGCGGCTTCACCTTCTGTATTAGCAACGGGTGCTTGGAAAGTTACACTTAACTTAGACCCTGATGATGATGCTTCTGCATTACCTGATGTTGCTGCCTTTGATGTAGAAGTTGATTTAACTTCACACACTTGGGGTATTAACGGTATGCAAGCTAAAGTACCTTATGTGTACTCTATAAATGCTGCTGGTTGGACTTCAGTAATGAAGTTTACTAACGAGTCAACTACTGGTACAGCTGCTGATATCCGTATGGATGTTGTAGTGTTTAATGCAACTACTGGCGCTTCAGTTGTTCCTGCTGGTACTGAGTTTACTAACGTATCTTTAGGTACTGTTGATTCACAAGGTCAAGCGGCTTATTTAGGTAGTGACATTGTTACTGCAATTAATACACAAACACCTGGTACACTAGATGCGGCAAACAACTATCACTTTGGTGTTACCTTTACTGTTGTTGCGCCACAAAACAGTGTTCACCTAGCGGTACAGAACAAGTCTCCAGACTCACGTGCTGATGCACCTGTTCTTTATAACATCAATGAAGTTTGTACTGTAACAACTACAAGTCATGATACAGATGCTAGTACTACTACAGTAAATGATGCAGTAAGTTCATCACAAGGTTGTAAAGCTAGTCGTGTATGGCAATAAGCTAACTTAACAAATAATTATGTAAATGATTATTGTTAGTTAACTACAAAAAGAGCACTTAGGTGCTCTTTTTTTTGCTAGTTTTTTAGTGATAAAAATTGATATAATGCACCTATCAGTTTTACTCGCTTATTAAAGTGAAAAAAAACATCAAGGGTCAGCTAGCTTGATATATACCCGTGACACTTCAAGATGCGAGTTTCAGGATGTCTGAGCGATTCATGATCAAGGAGCGTATTTTATTAATGGTTGTTCCCTTAATTACATACGCAACGAAGAGCATGATTTGCTCAGGTATCCCCGTAGGGCTGGTTTATAAACGTTTTATGCTGCGTTATTGATTTCGACAATAGAACAACTATTATTGTCAATCAATGCCTTGCCTAAAAACGTTTCTAATTCCAGCTGAATCCTGCATCTTGAAGTATCACGGGTATAGACCCTTGATATATTTTTAATATTAATTGGCTAATTTTAGGTGTGTTATGAATACAGTAACGTTGATAAATGAAATAACGTCGCTTCCTGTAGAAGAGCGAGCATTGGTTGTAGAGTCGGTATTACAAAGTTTAAATCAACCTGAATGTAAACTCGATATAGTATGGGCTGAAGTGGCTAAAAGTAGATTAGCCCAACTGGAAAGTGGCAATGTGGAAGCTGTTGATGGTAAACAAGTTTTTGATAAAATATGGCAGCGTTTTAAACAATGAACTTTCAATTCCACCCAGTGGCTGAAATTGAGTTAAATGAAGCTATATCTTATTATGAAAAAGTTAATAAAGGTTTAGGCTTTGATTTTGCTATTGAAGCTAATTTAGCAATTCAACGAGCGCTTTCTTTACCTAAAGCTTGGGCTGAAATAGACGTAAATATTCGTCGTTCTTTACTTGCGCGTTTTCCTTATGGCATTTTATATACGGAAACAGATAAAGGTATTTATATTCTTGCTGTAATGAATTTACATCGCCAGCCTAATTATTGGAAACATAGAAGCTAAATGAAAACACTTGCTATAGTGGGTGCTAGCGGTCATGGAAAAGTAGTTGCTGATTTAGCAGAGCTTTGTGGTTTTAACGTAACTTTTTTTGATGATGCATTTCCGCAGTTAAAACAAGTTGAACATTGGCCGGTTAAAGGTTCATTTACTGACTTACTTACTCAACAAGATTGTTATCAATATGCCATTGTTGCCATCGGGAATAATGCCATTCGTTCTAAACTGAGCGAACAGTTAATAGAATCAGGTTTTAATTTACCTGTGCTTATCCATCCTTCGGCTATTGTTAGCCAATATGCACATATTAATGAGGGTAGTGTTGTGTTTGCTAATGCTGTCATTAATGCTTTTGCTCAAATAGGTGAAAATTGTATTATTAATACGGGTGCTATTATTGAACATGACTGTATAATCGCAAACGGGGTTCATCTTAGTCCTAAAGTGTCATTAGCAGGAGCGACCAAAGTAGGTGCTGCTACTTGGCTAGGGATTGGCAGTGTTACTAAACAGGGTATTGAAATAGGCGCTAATAGTATTATTGGTGCAAACGCTACCGTATTAAATAATATCCCTTCAAATGTTACCGTTGTTGGCTCTCCTGCTGTTAGTAAATAAAACGAATAAAGGATTTTATCTAAACATGCTAAATACTAATTTTTCACCTTGGCCAAGTTTTACTCAAGAAGAAGCTGATGCCGTTTCACGCGTGCTGTTAACAAATAAGGTAAATTATTGGACAGGACAAGAAGGTCGTGAGTTTGAAAAAGAATTTGCAATTTTTTCAGGTACAAAACATGCTATTGCTTTAGCAAATGGTACTTTAGCACTCGATTTAGCTTTAGTGGCTTTAAATATTGGTGTTAGAAATGGTGGTTTCGACCATGATGAAGTTATTGTTACTTCTCGTACTTTTTTAGC